>Ga0307432_1001502_pt1 | contig 14035 bp, 9 predicted proteins | sample SalMarWE160150MG_FD_202158 | JGI IMG/M metagenome (GOLD analysis project Ga0307432, IMG submission 202158) | Salt marsh sediment microbial communities from the Plum Island Ecosystem LTER, Massachusetts, United States - WE1603-150 | ecosystem: Environmental > Aquatic > Marine > Intertidal zone >...
AGCAATCTCTTTCGCATCCATGCCGTAAGTCCTCCAAATACAAGCACTTGGAAGACTTCATCGGCTCAAGTCACAGCCTCGCTTGAGCCTATCCGGCGCTGTAGTATTAGAAAGGAAGCCCCGTTGAAGAGAAGTCGATGCAGTGGTCTGATCTTGGCGGGGGCTCTGGCGCATGTGGTAGGGCAGTTCGCCATTGTCTGTTCGGCGCAGGATACAGGCCGCGCACAACCGACCGGGAAGATGAAGTACCGCGGGCTACTGGGTTTTGAGAGCAAAAAAGTCAAGCAGCAAGAAGGAAAGACGCTTTTGTGGTCGGGTGGCGGCAGCACCACCAGTCCGGACGCGGAATGGTATGATTTCACAGGTGCCCCGATTCCACCGGCCGAGCTGCAATTCGGGATCGGCAAGGACCGCATACGAGCGATTGACGATCCTGTTTTTGTATTACCCGACGACCCCCGGCTGCTGAAACTGCCGCCCAGTCGGTACCGCCGGGATCCAAGACCGAAAGCCAACGATGACATTATCGTGATGGGTTACATCGGCGACGGCGAGGCCCGAGCGTACCCAGTCGGGCTGCTGGATCACCATGAGCTTGTGAATGATGAGGTTGGCGGCAAGCGCATTACCGCGGGCTGGTGACCACTGGCGAAGTGGGCCGTCGTGCACGGCCGCGAGAAGAACGGTGAGGTCGACCAGTTCGGCGTCAGCGGATACGTGTTTAAGGACGTCTTTCTGATCTTCGATCGCAAGACGGAGAGTCTGTGGTATCCGCTGGATGAGGGTAGATGGACTGCGATCTCCGGACCTCGAAGGGGTGAGACCATCCCCTTTCTGGCTGAACTGCCGGTGGTGACGCTCGGTGAATGGCGTAAGAGCCATCCGAACACTATCGTGCTTCTCGGCTCCAAGAGTAGGATAGAGAAGGCAGAAGGCAAGTAGCCTGCAGGCGTTGGAGGCAGGCGATCGGTCGCGGCGTTTGCAGCAGGCGGTACGAGATTTTGCGGGACCGGCTTTTCGATCGGTCTTAGGGCTGAGCGAATGGTCGGTCCCGTCTTTCTGCGCACGTCGATCGCAAGACCGCAGGCCAGCAGCACGCAGACCGAGGGACTCTCGGATGTGATCGCCGACTGTTTACGGCAGACGCATCACGGCTCGCTTGGCTGAACGTTTGCCGGCGTCGGGGGATTCGACCGGCAACCCAGGGCACTGCGCGGTGCGGATTTCGCCGTCGCGAGGGTTAACGCCTGTTCAAGATCTGCAATGATCTCATCGGCGTTCTCGATGCCGGTGGATATTCGCACGAGCCCGTCGGTGATGTGAGCACGCCGTCGTGCCTCCGGCCCCATGGATGCGTGTGTCATACTGGCCGGGTGCTGAATGAGTGTTTCGACGCCGCCCAGGCTTACAGCCAACGTACAAAGCTTGACGGCGTTCATCATCTTCCTCCCAGCCTCGATGCCGCCCTTCAACCCGAAGCTTATCATGCCGCCCGGACCGGACATCTGTTTCTGAGCGACCTCGTACTGCGGGTGGCTCTTTAAGCCGGGGTAGCGGACCCACTCGACGGCGGGATGCCCTTCGAGGAACTCGGCTACCTTTTGAGCGTTCGCGCTGTGTTGTTTCATGCGCAGGGCCAGCGTCTTGATGCCGCGGTGTACGAGGAACGACTCAAACGGCGGGAGCACGCCGCCAAGGTGGTTCAGTATCTTGCGGAACGCGGTGTAGCGGGCTTCGTCCTTGACGACAATCGCACCGCCGACGACATCGGCATGGCCATTGAGAAACTTCGTGAGGCTGTGAACCACGACGTCGACGCCCCAGCGGAATGGTTGCTGCAGGATCGGGCTCATGAAGGTGTTGTCCACGACCACCAATGCGCCCCGCTCATGAGCGAGCCGGCAAACAGCCTCGAGATCGGCGATCACCAGCGTCGGGTTTCCCGGCGTCTCGATGTAGACGACCTTCGTGTTGGGTTGGAACGCTTGCTCGATGGCGCTGAAGTCCGATGTGTCGACGCTGGTCGATTCGATGCCACACCGGGGCAATACGGTATCGATGAGCGTACAGGTTGGCCCATAGACGGCGTCGCTGCTGATAAGGTGGTCGCCCGCTTCGAGGAGTGAAATGAGCGTCGTGTGGATCGCAGCCATCCCACTACCGCAGGCCAACGCACGATACCCGCCCTCGAGGGCAGCGATGCAGTTCTCCAGGGCCTCAACTGTCGGGTTGCCCATCCGCGAGTAGATGTATCCTTGCTCCTCGCCGGCGAATAGGGCGGCTCCCTCCTCGGCATTGGCAAAGGAGAACGTGGACGTCTGGCAGATCGGCGGTACGACCGGACGGTACTCGTACTCATCGACTCCCGCATGGACGGCCAGTGTTTCGGGCGACGCTTTGTCGTGATGTATCATAGATTCCACCTTCAATAAATAATCGAACGAAGCTAGTTAGGCACCATTGCGGCGCAACACTCATGCCATGGATACAGCGCACACGCGCAATTATCTCACTCCCCTCCCCAGGAGACACAAGAGACCAGCAAATGCCGTACCATACAACGGATTCGGCAAATAGCCTACCCTGCCGTGAGGTTTCCTGCGCCGCGGTTTGCGGCGCCATTATCAGCTTACGCCTATGCCGTCGAGCCGATGAAACCTGTGAAATACCACCCACAACTCTGGGCACCGAACAACTTCTTGCATTGGATGTGGCGTACGTGACGGTCGCAGCACACGCCAGGCCACGTATAATCGATCGGACAAAACGCAGGCTGACGTGGGGTCTGTGCGATGATAATGCTCACGCTCGCTCCACGCCGAATGGTAGGCGGGCCTGCCGATCCACCCTACCGATCCGCGAAGACGATCGATCACAATATGAAGGGCTGAGAATATGAAAGAGCATCCGTTTGTGTCGCTGGCGTGGTTTTGGATCTCCATTCTTCTTAGCGTTACGTACGCAGAGGCCTGCACCAACATTCTGGTGACCAAGGGAGCCTCGCAGGACGGATCGGTCATCATCACCTATACGTGCGACGGCGAGTTCCATCCGCACCTGAGGTACTACTCCGCAGCCGACCACGAGCCGGGAGAGTGGCTCGAGATCAAGGACTGGTCCGGGAAGCTGCGGGGTAAGATCAAGCAGGTTGAGCACACCTACTCCGTCGTTGGTCTGATGAACGAGCACCAACTGGTCATCAGCGAGACAACCGCCAGCGGCCGGGAGGAACTGATCAATCCCGACGGCCTGCTGCACTACTGGGACCTGATGCGCCTGGCGTTGCAACGGGCCAAAACAGCCAGAGAGGCGATCAAGGTCATGACCGATCTTGTGGCAGAGTACGGTTACCGATCGATGGGTGAATCGATCTCAATTGCTGACACTCAGGAAGCGTGGCTGCTGGAGATATTCGGACCGGGGCCCGGTGGACAAGGTGCCGAATGGGTGGCACTAAAAATCCCGGATGGGTATGTCTCGTGTCATGCTAACAAGGCCCGGATCGGCGAGTTCCCGCTGGATGATCCCGAGAACTGCCTCTATTCCGGCAACGTCATCTCCTTCGCGATCGACAAGGATTATTACGACGCCGGTTCTGGCGAGCCGTTTCGCTTCTGTGACGCTTACTGCCCCGCTACTCCGAAGAGCTGCCGGTACGCCGACGGTCGCGTCTGGAGCATACTTGGCAGGGCGGCGCCGTCCAAGAACCTTTCGCCTGACTACTACCGAGCCGTAGAAGGTGCCCAGCCGTATCCTCTTTGGATCAAGCCCGACAGGAAGCTGACGACTTCCGATGTGTTTTCCCTGATGCGCGATCACTTCGAAGGTACGGATTTCGACATGACCAAGGGGATCGATGCAGGTCCCTATGGGACACCCCTGCGGTGCCGGCCGATCGACTGGACGATCGAAGGCGTCGAGTATGCCTGGGAGCGTCCAGTCTCCACGCAGCAGACCGGTTTTACCTTTGTCTCGCAGTCACGTTCGTGGCTTCCTGATCCGGTGGGCGGTGTCTACTGGTACGGTGTCGATGACACGTATACCACGGTCTATGTGCCGCTGTACTGCGGCATCAACGAGTTGCCCGAATCGTACACCGTCGGCAGCCTGGGTGAATTCTCATGGGATTCCGCCTGGTGGGTTTTCAATTTCGTCGCCAATTATGCCAACGTCAGATACTCGGACATGGTCGTGGACATTCAGACCGTCCAGCGCGATCTGGAGGGCAATCTACTCGCCCTGCAACCCGCCGTCGAGAAGACGGCTGTCGAGCTCTCAAAGTCAGATCCAGAGCTGATGACTCGCTATCTGACGGACTACTCCGTGTCGCAAGCTCAACAAGTGGTTAAGCGCTGGCGGGAGCTGGGTGAGTATCTCGTCACCAAGTACAACGACGGGTACGTCAAGGACGAGCGAGGTCGACCACAGGAAGCCGGGTACCCGGAGACCTGGCTGCACAAGGTCTTGTCGAAGCGTCCTAATCAGTTTCGCCTTCCGGAGAAAGCGGCAGACGTCCCGGAATCCAAGCTCGTGGATTGACGGCATGGGATATGCGCTACGGGCTTCAGGGCATCGTCACTCATCGATGCTCCGCGCGGGATAAAGCCCGCGGCTCGCTGTGTTGGAACGTTGCTTGTTACCACGGTACCGGCTGCGACGTCCCGAGCCCCGGACCCAGCAGCAGTGCGTTAAGAAAAAGCCGGCCTGTGCCTTCCAAGTACCCGCGGAAGAACGGGTCGGTGGCAAACAGAATGATCTGGCCATAGCCGACCCTCTCAACCGTCGCATAGGCCGTGTCCGCCAGGCGCTCCCGCGTTTCGGGCCACACCAGACCGGAAAGTCGCAGCGCGCCTACATCAGCGAGGCGGACCGGAGTCCGGATCGGGTGTTTGGACATGAAGGCGTTGCCACCGGAGAAGAATACCGGCAGCTTGTCACGTTCCATCACACCTGCGGGTAACCCGAAGCAAAGCCAGTGCTCCGGATCAAGCGAGGTCGCGAGCATAACACCGCTCGGGCTGAACAGCCGCTTCCAGGTGTCATCGCGTTTGAGGTATTCAAGGTCTTCTGATCGCTTGCGCTTTCCGCCGGAGTCTTCTTTGCCTTCTGTCGCCTCCGACTTGGCCTCGTCGCCGGACTGAGCAGGAGGGCCCCAGACGACTGCCGGATCGACCGTCACCTTTCGGGCGCCCTGCTCGCGCTTGAGCGCTTCCTGGTAGACAGCAAGTTCATCCAACACGTCTCGCCGCAGTCGAACCGAGCTGAGGCCGTTGTCCTTGCCTGCCGCAAACGCCGCGGAGTTACCCATGGCGATCAGTGTGCCACCCGCCTTTATCCAATCACCAAGCCTGTTGCGAACGGACTCGTTGAGCACTCCGTTCATCCCTCCCGGGCTCCATGAGTGCGGCAGGGCGATCACGTTGTACCTGCGCAGGTCGATTCTGCCGATGGATTGCACGTTGATCGGTGAGACCCTCAGGCCCAGGCGCGCGTCCAGCAGGTGCCAGGTCGAGCCAAAGGACGTGCTGGAAAACGGCCATTGCGATGCGATGGCAACGCGCGGCCGCACCAGCAACCGGAACCGTTGGCCACCCAGATCGGATCCCTTCTCGGACAGCGCAGTCTCGGTTGGCCTGATGTCCAGGGCAAGATCGTCCGTCAACTCCTTGAGTATGTCCGTAAGATCATTTGGATTCTCGTGATTGCGCAGCAGCAGGGCACCCGGCCTGTAATCGTGCCCTCCGATCGTAAATGGCTTCATCGCGACACGGACCTGGCACTCACGATCGAGCAGCCGCACGACGGCGCGATAGACATCGCTGCTTGCACCATCAATGAGGAAGCCATACGCCGGTCTTGTGACCGGCCGTTCGCCGTGAGGCGAATCCATGTGTCTCGACGCAACGTCCGGCACACTCCCCGCCCAGTAAGCCTCGAGCCCATATGCCATGGCAAGGTTCCAGGCAGATACATCATACACCCGCGTGCCGCGGCGACTCTCGACGTGTTTGCGCTCCTCGTGCAGGAAGGTATCCGTCATGTGGGGATCGAAGTCCAGGATGCATCGCAGCAAACGCCTGTGCGGTTGCGCGGCCGGGACCATCAGGGTGCCGGCCGGCAGATCCTTCGTATCGGTCTTGTTACCCCAGACATCAACCACGTCGCTCGCCTCGAAGGCGCCCGAGGCGAAACTTGACTCAACACCCTGCCTCTCAAGCAGTTCGATGAAACGTTCGAACAACGGTCGATCGGCAGGAGGCGGCAGCAGAAAGACCTCCGCACCGGACTGCGCCTCCGAGACCGCCCACCTCCGATCATCCAGGTAGTCACTCAAGATGGCACGGTGATTGGCACGCAACGTCCCCAAGTTGGCGAAGCTGCTGACAACGTGATGGTGGACCGACTCCGGATAGGTCAAGACGTCACCCGCAGCCCGCTTGATCAGGGTTCCGCCGACCCCGGCCTGCTCGTAGAGAATGCCGATGGCTCCGTGGAGGTTAGCCCAGGCGTTGGTGTAGCCGGGGTACCACTCGGAATACCACTCCTGCGTGTAGTAGCTCCAACCGTGACTATCGAACGCCTTGGCCTGATCGGCTGAGAACCGACGACGCCACCTCAGATTATCCTCAGACAAGTCGACGTTGAACGGTTCGCGCGGAGGGTCGAACAGGTAGGTATCCAGGGATCCCATTTCGTGGGAGTCGACAACCAGGTGCGGATTCCATTCGAGCATTTTTGCCGCCCGCCCTTGCGTTTCCGGGTGCACTTGCATGAGCCAGTCGCGGTTCATGTCAAACAGGTAGTGGTTGCCACGACCTGCGGACCACAGGCCTCTGTGCTGCATGGCCTGGTAGTCCGGGTTCGGCACTTTGCCATTTAGCTGCTGGATCTGCCCCAGGTATCGTTCCCGGCCGTCCGGGTTCTGGAGCGGGTCGATGTTTACGACCAATTCATCGCGCAGCCGGCGGATCTCATCATCCGTGCCGGCCGCCAACTGATACGCCACCTCCAGGGCGGCATCGGTGCTGGATAGTTCATCGCCGTGGATGCAGTAGGCCAGCCAGGCGACGCCGGGGAGAGTATCGAGGATTCCGTTGGCCTCATCGTCGCCGGTCAGTTTGCGAGGATCGGCGAGCTTGGCATTGTCGGCTTTGATTTCAGCAAGCTTCGCATGGTTCGCCTCACTGGTGATCGTCAGGTAATAGAGCGTGCGATCCTCGTGTGACTTGGCGTAAGGTGTTAACGTCACTCGCGGTGATGCCTCCACAAGCGCATGCAGATAACGAACCATTGCATCGTAGTGAACCGCTCCGTCACCGATTGCATAGCCAATGACGGACTCCGGGGTTGGAACACTCGGATCAACAGTGCCTCGACCCATCGAGTACGGTGCCTCCGCCCGCGCGGGACCCTGCACGGGTCGAAATCCGTGGTTTGCGTCGAGTGCGCGAGCTGGTTGGGCGGTCACGGGGCTGCTTGCGCAACCGGCGGCGAGCATCGTGAAAAACACCGTCAGTTTCGTAGCCGCGTTATACCTTCGATCTGTGACTATCAGGGGTTTGTCAATCAATGCAGGCTCCTTCAGGGTTGATAACTAACGACTCCGATTGTTACTACAACCGCAAACATATGCGGCGTCAACCATTCATCACAGCGTTGGACGTTGGTGTTGACCACCGACGGCCTCCCGATAGGCTGTTGTCGTAACCAGGGTGGATAGGTCTTGCTCGTTCCCGTGGTAAGGCTTGCAGCAGCGTATCTGACGCGATGCACACAATGGTGGGCCTGAGGCGAGGTGTGAACCGGTGACTGACGAGGCGAAATCCAGCCGTCGCGCTTACGTCGTGGGGATCATCCTGCTGCTTGCGACGGCTGCGCTGTGGAGTCTGAACGGCGCGCTCATCAAGCTGACGTATGAGGGTGGCAAGGGGCCGCACGCCGTAACCATCGCGTTCTACCGCTCGCTTTTTGCGGGATTGTTTCTGCTTCCGCTCGCCCGCGGGAAGTTTCACACACTCCGCCGCAACCGACGCTGTCCGACGGCGGATAGCAAACCAAGTTCCAACACATCTTCGCCTCCCGCTCGTCATCCGTCATTCGCCACTCGCTATTCGCCATTCGCTCTTCTGCACCTGTTACTCTCCCTTCGTCCCGCGGCCATTGCCTGTGTCATATTCTTTGCACTGATGACGGTGTGCTTCGTACTTGCCAACACCAAGACGGAAGCCGCCAACGTCATCATTCTCCAGTACACGTCGACCTTCTGGGTCTTTGGTCTGTCGCCGTGGCTGCTTCGTGAGAAGCCGCGCACGGGCGATCTGTGGATTCTGATCCTGGCGATGATGGGGATCGCGGTCATCTTCGCCGGGAATGTGGCCACTGACTTTGTCGGCCTCATGATTGCCTTGGCGTCGGGTTTGTTCTACGCGCTGCTCACGCTGATGATTCGACAGATGCGGGATTCGGACTCCGCGGCCGTGACCGTCTTCAACAACCTCGGTTCCGCGCTTCTGCTGTTGCCGGCCGCACTGCTCGTCGGCAGCCTGATGGTCTCACCGCGGGCGTGGATTCTGCTCATTGTGATGGGCGTGGTGCAGTTCGGTGTTCCGTATTACATGTACACGCTTGGCCTGGTGCGGGTACGCGCATACCAGGCTGCGCTCATCACGCTTTTGGAACCGGTTCTTGTTCCGGTGTGGACGTATCTGGCGGTCAAGGAGACCGTGCCGACGACGACCGTCATCGGCGGTGGCGTGATCCTTGTAGCTCTGGTAGTGTTTGTGTTGGCGGCTCGAAACAACGGGCGGCATGCTCGGCGCGGGCGAGCATGATCTTACCTTGAGCATGTCCGCGCTTTGTCCGGGCATGCCTCGCGAGGACTCAATCCGGCGGTGACTCGGATTCGACGCCTTCCAGTGCAGCCAGCGCGGATTTGAGCTGTTTGGACTTCGGATCAAGACTCAGTCCGGCCTGCAAAAGCTCTATCGCTTCCTGCCCGCGCCCCAAGCTCTCCAGAAAATCAGCATATTGCACCCGGGAATCGACGTTCCGTGGGCGGAGTTCCATAGCCGCGAGATAGTGATTCTCGGCTTGTTCGGGATGATCCTGCCGCAGATACAGCCCGGCCAGCTTGATATGGGCGAGGGCGAGTTGCGGGTCGAAGCGCAGAGCCTCGTGGTACCGCGCCTCGGCCTCACTGGGCCGCTCCTGGGCCTCCAATGTCAAAGCCAGATTGAAATGTGCCCGGGCATCGTCGGGATTATCCTCGAGGTAACGCCGATACTCTCTCTCCGCCTCCTCGTAGGCGTCGAGCGCAAAGTATGTGACACCAAGACTGAACCGGGCCTCGTGTTTGTTGGGCATTGCGGCAAGTGCCTGCTCGTAGAGGTGAACGGCCTTTTCGTACTCGCCCTGCAGGCGACGGATGTGACCGAGGTTCGTATGGGCCTGTACCTGCGGCTCGGGCCACGCAGCGCAATGATCCAGAATGTACTGGAAGTGCTGTGTGGCCTCATCCAGATCGCCGCGCCGGCGCAGGAGCACGCCCAGGTTCCCGCGGGCCAGCCAACTGCCGGGATTGTACTGAATCGTGTGACGCCACAGGTCTTCGACGTTTCGATAGAGACAGGCTTGCCGATACGTAAGCGTACCTAAGGCCACAACGACAACGGCTGTCAACACTATACCCAACGCACGGATTGAACTCCTTCGCGTGTGGGCTTTGAATGACTGAGATGCATACTGGATTAGCACTCCGGCGAGCGCCACCACCGACGCGATCACACCTATACTAGCTACGTACTGGAAGTGATCCGCGACGAAGGAGAACCGCATCGGCGCCACGTTCACGAAGCCCAGCGCCGGTGACAATGTTATGACGGTAAAACAGGCTGCAATGGCAAATCCTCTGCCCCATCGGTTTCGCAGCGCCCAAAGCGCAATTGCAACGAGAACAGCCGCGAGGGGCCAGAGCCACGCAAGCGGTTCAACCGTCTCAATGCGCCATCGCGGGTAGTTGAATACCAACGGTGAGGGCCATAAGAGCTTCCCAATATAGAACCACAGTGCCCGACCGGCTACGATCACCCGCTCTGGAACCGACAGGGCCCAGTGCGCCCCGTATGCACCGTGCAGCACATTGTGATGCTCGTACAACACGGTCACCACCCCCATGATCCCACCGGCCACCGCGAAGGGCACAAGCCGCAGCACGTGCCTTATGCCAATAGGTTGTCGCCGCCACCATCGTAAGAGCAGCAGCACCACCGGCAGCGTGCAGATCACCGTTTTGGCCAGCAGACCAAGCATAAAGAGCAACAGCGCCGTCGCGTACCATCGCCGTCGCTCCGTCGCCTCAAACCGCAAGTAACTCTTGATCGATAGGAGGTAGAACAGAGCCGAAAGGACGTTCTTCCGCTCGGTGATCCAGGCCACCGATTCCACGTGGACCGGATGAAGCGCGAAGATGAGAGCCACGACATAGGCACCGCCGAAACCCATCCGCCGCAGCAGCCGCCAGATAAGCACCGCGTTGATCGCGTGCAGCAACACGTTGACGATGTGATAACCGCCGGCGCTGACGCCCCAGAGTCGGTACTCGATCCAGAACGTGGTGAACACGAGCGGGTAATATTGCGGGCTCTGGGCGGTTGTCCAAATGCGCCTCAAGCCATCCGGCGACGTAAGGAGTGGATTTTCGTAGACGTAATCATCGTCATCCCATACAAAGCCGGCGTTGTAGACGGGGCTGTAGGCGAAGACCGTCATTGCGATCAGCAACACTCCGGCGGCAAGACCGGAGAGTCCGCCTTCGACGGTGCCGGCGGCGCGACAGTCCGACACCGGTTGGCGCGTGGATTGCTTCGACTTCGACATCACAAGGTTATGGTATACCGTCCATAGACGCACTACCACACGCACGTGCGTCTCACGGATACGCTCGTGCGAGAATCCTATCTCGCACAAATAGGCCGAGAAGAGATTCTCCGCCCAGCGGACCTTCGCCCGCGTCGGATTCGACAGGCCGGAGCGCGATGACTACTCTGTCGTGGGTCGGCGCGGGATACTCATCGGTCACGCATGCTCGCAAGAAAGGCATGATCGAAAACACCGAGCAATTGAATCGGTCCAAGGGCCGGTCCTTGGGGTATAATCGATCCGTGGTCACTGCGTCAGTTGATAATCCGACATACGCGGTCGGGCGTTGGGCCGGACCGATCGCCATCATCGTGACCGGCGTCGTCATGGTCTATTGGAGTTGGGGGGCCTGGCCGGATGTGCTGGTCGATTTTGGCCGCGAGCTGTACGTTCCCTGGCAGCTCACCGAAGGCAAGGCCCTCTACGTCGATATAGCCTATCTGAACGGGCCGCTGTCGCCGTACGTGAACGCGCTTTGGTTTCGCCTGTTCGGTGTCAGTGTTTTGACTCTGGTCTTGTGCAACATCGCGTTGCTTACCGTGCTTGTGTGGCTTGCCTTTCGCCTGTTGAGGCGGATCGCCGGCCGGTTCGCAGCCACGTGCGCTTGCTTGACGCTGTTGACGGTCTTCGCGTTCACCCAGCCCATTTCGGTTGGCAACTACAACTTCGTTTGTCCGTATTCCCATGAGCTGACGCACGGTCTGCTCCTGTGCACAGCGTCGATTGCATGCCTGTCGCGGTATCGTCCTGGCAGTGGCCCGTTGTGGCTGATTGGAGCGGGTGCTGCACTCGGGTTGGCTTTTCTGACCAAAGCGGAAGTTTTTCTGGCCGGCGCGGTCGCGGTCACGACCGGTCTCGCTCTGATGATCTGGCTGGAGCGTCCCGGTCGCCGCGCCGCGATTCGGCTGACGGTTCTGTTTATCAGTTCAATGCTTTTGCCTCCAGCAATGGCGTTTGGCCTATTCAACCTTGTTATGCCTGCCGATCAGGCCTTGCGGGCAGCGGCCGGATCGCTTGTGTACGTCTTTGGAGAAGGACTGCTGTCGCTGGATTATTATCGCAAAGGCCTGGGGCTGCTCGATCCAGGCGCCAGCGTGATATGGATTCTGGCGTGGATCGTCAGACATCTGGCACTTTTTCTGCCCGTAGGTCTCTTGAGTCTGGCCCTTCGCAAACCGGGTGCATACCGCGCCGCAATCGCCGTAATCGTGTCGCTGGGTGTGGCCGGAGCACTGGCGTGGAACGTACGCGAGATCGAATGGCGCAAGCTTCTCCTGCCGTGGCCGTTGTTCGTCGGTGCAATTTGCGTGATTGCGTTTATAAGAGCTGTCAGACGCCCTGCGGATGGCGAAGCTCGCTCGCGCCTTCTGTTGATCTGCACACTGAGCGTTTTCGCGTTGGCGTTGCTCGCCAAAATGGTGCTGAACACTCGCGTTTATCACTACGGATTCGCGCTGGCCATGCCGGCGACGCTACTGATTGTTGTAACCCTCACCGACTGGATTCCGGCGTTTATTGCGAGTCGCGGTGGTTACGCATGGCTGTTTCGCGGTCCAGCCCTCGCTGCAATGGCCGTTGCCGTGTTCGTGCACGTGCATCGCTCGCACGAGGTGTACAACGCAAAGACGCATCTCGTAAGTGGCGGTGCGGATGCGTTTGGGGCCGACGTGCGCGGAGACGCGGTCAACACCATGCTTGATGAAATCGAAACACACGTCCCGCCCGATGCCTCACTGGCGGTCTTTCCCGAAGGCGTCATGATCAACTATCTTTCAAGGCGGGCCAACCCGACGTCCTACATCAATTTCATGCCGCCGGAGCTGATTGTCTTCGGTGAATCCAACATCCTGGCAGCTTTTCAGGACAATCCGCCGGATTTTGTCGTCCTCGTACACAAGGACACATCCGAATACGGCCCGCGCTTCTTCGGCCGCGATTACGGGCAAGAGCTGTTCACGTGGATTCGCGAGAATTACCAGCCCGTTTCTCTCGTCGGCGCCACACCCCTCCAAACCGACGACTTCGGCATCCTGCTTCTCGAAGCGTCATTAGAATGACACTCACTGTAGTACGGATCTGAATATCAAAGCGGCCTTCGTTCATCTACATCTACTACGACTACCTGCACGCCGCGTACCGCATCGACGCCTACCCGCCGGGCGAGATCTTCAGTATCGGGTTCCGTATCGCCGAAGTTTCTGAGCAAGCTGCGGTGCCTGCTGTCTCCGAATGGGGAATGGTTGCGATGGCCTTACTCGTACTGACAGCGGGGACGCTGGTATGGGCGAGGCGTAGTACGGCGATAGTGTGAGGAGTCCGTAGACCGGCCGCGCGCCTCGTCGGTCCCAACGGGACCGCGGAGTGTAGCCCCGGGTGAAGCGCAGCGGAACCCGGGGACATTGGCGCCATCTCCCATGGCAAGCCCCCAAAGGGGGCGGCGGAAACAACTACGTCCAAATGTACTTCGGGTCGAACGCGATGTGATGCGCCTTGAGCAACGACACGAACTCCTCTTCGAACGTTGTCCGTCGATGATGCGTCTCCTGGTCCTGAATGTACGAGCGCACCCGTTCCGCCTGTGATTCGCTGACCGTAAACGCGCCGTAACCACTCTGCCACAAGAACCGCTCGTGGACTGCGAATGTTCCGTGAATCCACTTTGAGGAATGCGCTTTGATGCTGCGCAGCACGTCGGACAGTGTCTTGTCCTGCCTCAGCCGCGCCAGAATGTGAACGTGATTCGGCGTGCCGTTGACGATGATGGCGCTGCCACCTTCCGCACGGATGCCTCCTGCGAGATAGGTATGGAGCCGGTGGGCGAAGGTCGGCTCGATGAATGGGCGACGGTCCTTGGTCGAGAACACGATGTGATACAGCAGGTTCGTGTAGGAGTGGCCCATGGTCGTGCCTTGTGTCCGTCACCCCTTCGGGGTTTCACATTGCAGTCCGCATTCTAACCCCGGGTTGCGCTGCGCTCCACCCGGGGCTACGTGCCTTCGCCCCAGGGCAATCGCATCTAAATTCCTTTGCTGAGGACTCGGATTAGGTATTCCTCCTTCAGGCAGGCTTGGAGTCGTTTTCCTTTGATACCCGCCTTGCACGTTTTGTCGCTTCGCAG
>Ga0307432_1001508_pt1 | contig 14012 bp, 9 predicted proteins | sample SalMarWE160150MG_FD_202158 | JGI IMG/M metagenome (GOLD analysis project Ga0307432, IMG submission 202158) | Salt marsh sediment microbial communities from the Plum Island Ecosystem LTER, Massachusetts, United States - WE1603-150 | ecosystem: Environmental > Aquatic > Marine > Intertidal zone >...
GGGCGATAAAGATGATCACCAGTCCTGCGGCTATCTGGTCGATGGAGATGCCGAATAGGGTGACCTGAACCCTGAAATAGTTCATTGAAGCAGATGCCAGCACCACCAGGGAGGAGATCACGTCCACCTGGCGGTGACGCCCCTCTGCGATGAGGGTTGGAGAGCCGGTCCGTTTGCCGGCGGCAAGGGCATAGCGGCCGAAAAGAAAGGTCACTGCCGTTCCAACAAAAAGGAGAATAATAACCGTGAGCGATACCGTGGGCTGTTCCGCGGCAGGCGTTATGATCTGGTGGGCGATCTCATAGCCTGCAAAGAATATAAAGAAGGCCACGATTACGGAGATGACGTTCTCGATCTTATAGAGCCCTAACGGGAAGCGGGGTGATGTTTTACTGGATAGTCTCACCCCTGCATAGAGCACCAGGGAGGCAACGGAATCCGCTGCCGAATCGATGGCGCCGGCACTCACTGCCAGGCTGTTCGAGAGAATAGCCAGAATTGCTTTCATGATCGCAAGGCCGAGGTTGATCAGGAAGGCGAAAACAGCTACCCTCCGGATAAGCCGTGCCTCTTGATCTGTCTGGGCAGCCTCGGAATTGGTGTTGTTTGGCTTTTCTTGTGCGGCCATATCCTTGTTTTCCCTGAGAGTGAAGTGATTCACGTACGCTGCGATCCGCATTCTGCCTCCCTGATGGGACCAGCGGGATGAGCATGCCGGGCCGCTCTCAGCTATCATGTCGGATTATAATCATTACATTACATATCGCCAAACGGAAAAAAGTAAAACCCGGCCTGAGTGGTTCACCCTTCACGGTTCACGGTTGAAATGTCCTTGAACCTTTACCCCGTGAAATGTTTACCTCGTCGAACTCAAGGATTATTCAAACAGGGCATATTTCACTGGGGTCTGAACCTCTGAACCTTGAACCTCTGAACCTTCACCATCGGGTTCCCGGCCCGTCTTTCCCGTTGACATCTCAGGGCAGCGCTTCTATATTCAAAAACGATGAAACGGTGTTTTTTCTTGCAGGACAAGCCGATCAGCCGCGAAAGGGCGGATATTCAAGGCTAACGTGGTGATGAGCGCATGGGCACAAGGGAGACCAGAGAAGAAAAGGATCTGCTGATCCTGAAGCATGCGGTTGAGAATACCGCTGAAGGCTTTGTCACCATAGACGAGCATCACAAGGTGGTCTTTTTTAACAAGGCAGCGGAGACGATCTTCGGTTACGGCAGGGATGAGGTTGTGGGCAAGGATCTCACTGCTATCCTGTCTCCGGACTGCAGCGAGAATCACCGCGAGGCTGTGGCTCGATATGTCGAAACCAGGATACCCAGTCTCATCGGCCACGAAACGGAGATGGTTGCCACGCGCAAAAGCGGCGAGACCTTTCCCACGCTCATTTCATTTTCCGTAACCGAGGTGAATGGCAGGCTCTTCTTCACGGGGATCGTAAGAGATCTGACCGAGACAAAAAGGCTTCAAGAACAGATCATGCGATCCGAACGGCTTTCCGCACTCGGGCAATCAGTGGCGGAGATTACCCACGAGATAAAGAATCCCTTGATGGTTATAGGCGGTTTCGCCCAACAACTGAGCAGGAGCATCAGCGACGAGAAAGGGCTCCAAAAGTTACGGATCATCACGCAAGAGGTCGAACGCCTTGAGAGGCTTTTGGCTGAGCTGCGGGATTCTTATCTGCCGTCATCCACGGTCTCTGAGGAGGTAGATGTAGAGGATCTCCAGGAAGAAACCCTCTCCATGGTCGGAAAGGAGTGCACGGAGAATAATGTGAAGATTGAACTCCAGGTAGACAAAGGGGCGAGATTTGTGGCAGGAGATCGGAATAAGCTGAAGCAGGTATTGCTGAACCTGTTCAAGAACTCGATCGATGCCATGGCACAGGGAGGGACTCTCTCGGTTAGGGCCAGGCCTTCAGGAGATAACGTGGAGATAACGATCGTGGATGAGGGATGCGGAATCCCCATGAAGGACAAAGAGAGGATATTCTCGCCGTTTTATACAACCAAGAGCTCCGGAACCGGTCTGGGGCTTTGTATCTCAAAGAGGATTATCGAACAGCATAAAGGTGGTTCCCTGAACGTGGAAAGCGAGGAAGGGAAGGGGACCACGTTCACGATCACCTTGCCCGCCTACCATGGCGCTCCCGGAAGCCCGAAAAAAGACAAGGCATAGCCTCGTATATGTCGAATATAGTACATTTACGCCAAAAACTAAACCATAGTATAATTTATTGAAATAACGTATATTTTTATCCCCTACCTATCCCGATACGTCTCAATTTAGACATTTTTTCAGCACTTCCCCTCTTATAGCCAACATAAATCATGGTCAGGCGGCGGCGGTCTTTACCCCATTGAATCCAGTAGCAGGGCGCTTTCACAGAGGTTAGGGCCTCACTATTTTCATGGCACAGAACGATTGCAGCGACTGGCATTATATTTGCGTTATAGAGAGCCTGAATCTAGTAAAAGCGCTGAGAGAGCGCTCAGAGAGGAGGAAACACTATGAAAGAGAAAGTGGAAGCAACCTTGGGTAGGATTAAACCAGCGCTTCAGGCTGATGGCGGCGACGTGGAACTGGTAGAGGTGACCCCTGAAGGGGTGGTTAAGGTGAGATTAAAAGGCGCATGCGCCGGGTGCCCCATGAGCCAGATGACCTTAAAGATGGGAATAGAGAGCCAGCTCAAAAAAGAGGTGCCTGAGGTTAAAGAGGTAGTGAGCGTAGCATAGGTTAGATCCGTACAACACGTATCATGGCACAACAACGAGAGGTTCGGGGTGCGTCTTATTGGATGTGCGGCCGAGCCTTTTCGTTCTCTAGGGAGTAGTAAGCGGTTGATGAAACAATGAATAATAGACGCCCAAACAAACTCATAGCAGAGAAAAGCCCGTACCTCCTTCAGCATGCCTATAATCCCGTTGACTGGCATCCCTGGGGGGATGAGGCATTTGAGAAGGCTGCAAAGGAGGACCGGCCCATCTTCCTTTCCATCGGCTACTCCACATGCCACTGGTGCCACGTGATGGCAAAGGAGTCCTTTGAGGATGAAGCTGTAGCGCGACTGATGAATGATGCATTCGTGAGCATAAAGGTGGACCGGGAAGAGAGACCGGATATAGACAGCGTGTATATGAGGGTGTGTCAAATGATGACCGGAAACGGGGGGTGGCCGCTTACCATTATCATGACACCCTCGAAAAAGCCGTTCTTTGCCGCTACCTACCTTCCCAGGGAGGCCAGGTTCGGGATGGCGGGGATGAAGCAGTTGATTCCCCGCATCAAGGAGATCTGGGAATACGATCGGGCACAGGCGCTTTCCTCCGCCGATCGGATAGCCTCTATTCTTACGACCGCATCGATTGAGCAGACAGGGGAACCATTGACAGAGCGCACCCTCGAGATGGCCTACCGGGGCCTATCGCGAAACTATGATGTGCAATACGGCGGCTTTTCACAGGCGCCCAAATTTCCCTCACCTCACAACCTGATGTACCTGCTTCGCTACTGGAGGAGAACCGGCGACGAGTGGGCCCTCAAGATGGTTGAGACCACGCTCGGCAACATGAGAAGCGGCGGCATCTACGACCATCTCGGGTTCGGGTTTCATCGGTATTCCACAGACCACAGGTGGCTCGTGCCTCACTTCGAGAAGATGCTCTACGATCAGGCATTGCTGGCAATGGCCTATATTGAGGCATATCAGGCCACGGGCAACAGGGATTTCGGGAAAACGGCGCAGGAGATCTTCACCTACGTGCTCAGGGATATGACCGCACCTGAAGGGGGCTTTTACTCTGCCGAGGATGCGGATAGCGAGGGAGAAGAAGGAACCTTTTACCTCTGGACCGAGGATGAGATCAGGCAGGCGCTCGGCCAGGAAGAGGCGGAGATCTTCACCAGGGTCTATGCTATCCAAAGGGAGGGCAACTTCAGGGCTGAGGCCGCGGCTGCAAAAACGGGGAAGAACATTCTCCATAGCACCAGGCCTCTCCCGGCCCTGGCAAAAGAGCTCGGCCTGTCATCCGGGGAACTTGAGGAACGCCTGGACACAGCTCGCGAAACACTTTTCCAGGTCCGGGAAAAGCGGGTACACCCTCATAAGGACGATAAGATCCTGACCGATTGGAACGCCTTGATGATCGCGGCGCTTGCAAGGGGAGCGGGGGTGTTTCAGGAGCCCGCCTATGAAGAGGCGGCGAGGCGGGCTGGCGGGTTTATCCTCGCAAGGATGCGTGATGCCGGCGGGCGTCTCCTCCACCGGTACCGCAATCGGGAGGCTGCGATTCCCGCCTTTCTCGACGACTATGCCTTTCTGATTTGGGGACTGGTGGAATTATATGAGGCTACGTTTGACTCTGGGTATCTGAGAAGAGGGATCGAGCTCAACGAGGTGATGCTCCAACACTTCTGGGATCATGAGAAGGGCGGCCTTTTCTTCTCTGCCGATGACGCTGAGGGTATGCTGGTGAGAACAAAGGAGTTCTACGACGGGGCAATCCCTTCGGGCAATTCGGTTGCCATGCTGAACCTCCTTCGCCTCTCCCATCTTGCGGGGAATGCCCTCTACGAGGAAAAGGCAGCCCATCTGCTGCGGGCTTGTTCCAAGACGGTTGCGGAGGCCCCTTCCGCCCACACCCAGCTCATGTCGGCCCTCGATTTCTCCCTCGGCCCCTCGAGCCAGGTGGTGATCGTGGGCAATCCCCGATCAGGGGATACCATGACCATGATCCGGAGGTTGCAGGGATCATTTCTCCCCAATAAGGTGGTGATGGTTCGATCCACTGAAGAGCGCGATCCCGATCTCATTCGATTAGCCGAATATACGAGGGGTCTTGAGAGCATTGGGGGCAAGGCCACGGCATATGTGTGCAGGGATTTCCGCTGCGATCTGCCCACAACCGATGACCAGCAGATGCTCAGCCTGCTGAATGAAGGTGTGGCCTCAACGCCCGCGTCATGAGAGACACAAGCGGCAAGAAAGGAACCGTGATGAAATCCTCTCACAACCAGAAACCCAAGGAGATGGGAATAGGGGAACGCTTTCAGCAGGACACGAAATACGATCCCCGCGATATGGGCGGTCATTTCCTGGACTGGAGCAAGAGACCGGAGCCTTACAAAAACTACGACCCCCCTTTGGCAAACGTGGCCATTCCCGAACCCCCCAGGACGGAAAAGGCCGACCTCTGGCACCTGTTATCTCATCGCCGTTCACGGAGGGTCTATGAGACCGGTGGAACTATCAAGGCAGAACACCTTTCCGCACTCCTCTGGGCAACACAGGGCATTACGGCCAGATACGGGGAGTTCCTGTTCAGAACGGCCCCTTCTGCCGGGGGGCTCTATCCCATAGAGACCTACCTATTGATACGGGCTGTGGAGGGACTTGAGCCCGGCATCTACCATTTCAGGCCCCAGGCCTTTGATCTTGAGTTGATACTGCGGGGCGATCATTCCAAGGAACTCGCCGAAGCGGCCCTCGGACAGATGATCGTGAGAGAGGCCCAGGCAACCTTTATCTGGTCGGCGGTTACGGCGCGTTCGAAGTGGAAATACCGGCAGAGGGCTTACCGATACATATATCTCGACGCAGGCCACATCGCGGAAAATCTCTACCTGGCAGGCGAGGCTCTTGGTTTGGGGGTGTGTGGGATCGGGGCGCTTTTCGACGACATGGTAAACGAGCTGGTAGGGCTGGACGGGTTCGAGGAGACGGTCATCTATATGGCCACGGTGGGCCGTGCACGAAAAGGAGATGCATACATGGATCTAACGCAATTCAGCAAAGAGGAGCTGTTCGCTTCGGCGATAAAGAGCGAGGTAGAAAGCCGCGAGGTATACTCCGGGCTGGCGGAAAAGGTGAAGAACGCCTTCCTCAAGGACCGGCTCAGCTTTCTCGCATCGGAAGAGGAAAAGCATAGGGCCTTCTTGGAAGGCGCCTTTCAGCGGGAATTTCCGGGTAGGGAACTCGTCCTGCCGCAGAAGACCCCTGTGCCCTTGCCGGAGGTCAGGATATCTGATGAGATGGCGCCCTTGAGCGAGGTCTTGGAAAGCGCTATGGGGGCGGAGCTCGCATCCCAGGAGTTCTACAACTCCTTTGCAGCCGAGTTTCCGGAGGGCACAGACATGAGAAAGACGCTGGAGCTCTTCGCCACCATGGAGATGGGTCACTACCGGATTCTTGAGATGGAGCGGGACAATATGAAGCGGTTCGAATCCTATGACGCGTACTGGCCCATGATACACGTTGGTAGTTGAAGGGTAGGGCAGCACACGAGAACCTTGATACAACTACCAGGCTTCCAAAGGTGATATCCTCGCTGCACAAATTCCTTGCAACATGATGCGGTGCTCAATACAATGCGAATGTTGAGGGGCATAGTTACGGAAAAAAGGAGGTAGAACCATGCCAGACCTGACCGTATGGAAGAAGCAGGAGATCGATAGGCTGAGAAGGGATATGGAACGTCTCTTCGTAAGGCTGTGGGATGATTTCGGTGTCCCCCGCTTCTCCAGGATTGCCAGAAACATCCCTTCCATAGACCTGTCTGAGAGCGGTGAGAACCTGGTCGTCAGGGCGGAGATTCCAGGCATCGATCCGGAGAATCTGGATATCTCGGTAACCGAGGACCGGCTGCACATCAAGGGGGAGATGAGGCAGGAGTCCACGGATGAGGACGACATCTCCCAAAGGGTAGAGAGAAGCTATGGCTCCTTTACCCGTGATATCAAGCTTCCCTGCCGGGTCATACAGGAGGAGGTGGAAGCTACCTATAAGGAGGGCGTACTCACCATCGTCCTGCCAAAGTGTAAAACCGAACCGGATCGCTCGTTCAGGGTGACGGTTCGATAAGGCAGCCACAGTCATCGGGCCTGCATAGTTCCTATCGTGTTTTCGCCGATTGACTCTCAACAATGGGCTTCTGATAACGCGCACATGAAAAAAACGAGGAGGTCATCGATGCCAGCAAAGAGATCAGATTACGAGGTTTCCCTTGAGAAGCTCCGATGGAGGCTTGATCCGGCAACCCTCCCCTTTGAAACCACGGAAGACCTTGAGCCCCTCACGGAGATTATCGGGCAGAAGAGGGGCGTGGAGGCATTCCGCTTTGGTATGAGTATGGACAAACCCGGCTACAACGTGTTTGTTACCGGGGTTGCGGGCTCAGGCAGGTTATCCACGGTGCGAAAACTGCTCGAGGAGATATCCAAGAAGAGGGGCGGAACACCTGAAGATCTCTGCTATGTGAATAACTTCAAGAACCCGGAATCCCCTATGCTGGTTCGGCTCAAAGCGGGGATGGGGCGTGAGTTTAAAAAGGGCATCCATGCGTTCGTTGAAACCATGAAGAAGGAAGTGCCGCAGCTCTTTGAGAGCCAGGATTATCTCAACAGAAAAAAGGAGATCATGGAGGAGTACGAGAAAAAGGGAAGGGAATTCTTCAAGAACCTGGATAAGAAGGTACGGGAGCAGGGTTTCGCTGTGGTTGATATACAGGTAGGGCAGGTGAAGCGGCCGGGGATCATGCCTTTGATTGATGGGAATCCCGTGGATCTGGATCAGGTTGAGGAGAAGGTGGAAAAGGGCAGGTTCCCGAAGGAGGAATTCGAGGAGTTGAAAAAAAAGCAGGCCCAGCTAAGAGAAGAGGTGGATCAGATATTTCTCGAGATCAGGGATCTCCAGAAGGAGGTCCAGGAGAATATCGAGAAGATGGATCGATTCATGTTCAATACCATGGCGGTAAAAGTCTTGAAGCCATTAAGGGTTACGTACAAGGATGAGAAGATTGATGCCTACCTCGACGCTATGCTCGAGGATATGACCGACAACGTCCAGAGATTTACCAGCCAAACCCAGCAAGGCATACCGGGTCTTCCCTTTATGCTTCCCGAAGGGGACCCCTTTCAACCCTATCAGGTGAACCTCCTTGTGGACAACGGGGATCAGGAGATGCCTCCCGTGATTGTCGAATCCTACCCCACCTACCGGAACATTTTCGGCAGCATAGAGAAAGTGGTGGATCGCAGCGGGATATGGAAGACCGATTTCAGCAGGATTAGGGCCGGCTCGATCGTCAAGGCAAACGGGGGGTACCTGGTCCTGAATCTCATCGACGCGCTGTTGGAGCCGGGTGTCTGGCCGGCGCTCAAGAGGTCGCTTAAGACCGAGAAGATGGAGATTCAGACCTACGATCCCTTTTATCTGTTCACCACCTCGGGATTGAAGCCGGAGCCTATCGAGCTGAACACCAAGGTAACCCTCATCTCAGAGCCCTATCTCTATCACCTGCTCTTGGCCTATGACGAGGATGTGAGTGAGATCTTCAAGGTGAGGGCCGATTTTGATACCTCTATGGATAAAAACGACGAATCCATCCGCTGGTTCGCCGAGTTTATCAAGAGGAAGAAGGACGAGGATAACCTGAAACCCTTGGATAGAACGGCTATAGCTGCGCTGGTGGAGTATGCAGTTCGTCTTACTGGAAGACAGGAGAAGATCTCCACCAGTTTTCCCGTTATCACGGACCTCGTTCGGGAGGCAGATTGGTGGGCAAGACAGGATAATCAGGACATGGTGCGAGATAAGCACGTGCATAAGGCCATAGAGGCGAAGATCTATCGATCCAACCTGATAGAGGAGCATATCCAGGAGATGATCGATCGCGGAACCTTGATGATCGATGTGGATGGCGAGGTAGTCGGCCAGGTGAATGGTCTTGCCGTGTATGATATCGGGGACTATATGTTCGGAAAGCCCTCCCGCATTACGGCCTCAACCTCCATGGGACGCGCGGGCATTATCAATATCGAGAGGGAGGCGGATCTCTCAGGCAGCACCCACAATAAAGGGGTGTTGATCTTGGGCGGCTATCTGAGGAAGAAGTTTGCCCAGGATAAGCCCTTGACCATGAGTGCCAGTATCGCCTTTGAGCAATCCTATAGCGGTGTGGATGGAGACAGTGCCTCCTCTACTGAGATCTATGCTCTGTTTTCAAGCCTCTCGGGCGTTCCCCTGAAACAGTACATAGCAGCAACCGGATCGGTGAATCAGAAGGGCGAGGTTCAGGCCATCGGAGGGGTCAACGAGAAGATCGAGGGCTTCTACGACTGCTGTCGTGCCATGGGGCTGACCGGGCGACAGGGGGTGATGATACCGGAGAGCAACATCAAGGACCTCATGCTCAGACATGACGTGGTGGAGGCCGTGGAAACGGGGAAATTCCACGTATATTCGGTGAAAACCGTGGATGAGGGGATCGAGATCCTGACCGATAAAAAGGCGGGGGAGCTGAAGCCGGATGGTTCATACCCCAGGGGAACCATCAATTATCTGGTGAACGAGAAGCTAAAGGAACTGGCAGAGGGGTTCGAGAAATTCGGCGAAAAGGAGGGAAAGAAAGGGGCTAAGGGGCGAGCAAAGCAAAAGAAGAAAAAATAGCGCACCAGGTCCACGGGGCATCCAGCGAGTGGGACCTGAAGACCGACGATGAACATACTATCTATGTCCCCTGAGCCCTTCTTGATACCAGGAAGGCCGATTTCCCTCTGACGGGGGAAAGACTTCTGTCTTAGGTATCATTATTGTGCCCCGGAAGATACTTCATTTATCGCCGGAACACTGCTTAGGGATTGATGGTGACCTTTCGCATCGCCGCGGTAAGCCTCGTTCTCGCCTTTAGCCTGATGAGTGCCCTGTTTCGCCTGTCACGCTCCTGGGTTGCGAGGATCTTGGCCAGAGGATACCTGGAGCTCATCAGAAATATGCCGCTTCTCGAGATATGCCGCTTTTTACATCTGCGGTCCTTTCATTGAGCCGATGGTTACGGGGGCATTTGTCTGTGTGCGCCAGTTTGAGCCGGCCTGCTTCCGTGGGCTTGTAAGGGCATACAATTAAAAAAGACATCCCCCATGCTCAAGGGTGAGAGGAAGCGCCTGGGTCATGTGTTACCATGGTATGAAATATCAATTTGCCATCAAGCGGAGCTTTTGAGGATTTCGTATGTGATTAACCAGGGGATACATCCGCAACAGGTAACCTCATTTTGGTAAAAAATTGTCTTGACAATCAGGTCCATCCTACTTAGGAAATTTTATGTATACCGGTCAGGCTGCAGTTTAAATATATATATCCTCAATGCGGATGAGGCAGCCTTCACCATAATTCATCTTTAGGGAGGGAGATCATGTTCGAAACTACCTATTATAAGACTCTCAATGGGGTTAAGGCAATAAAGAGATGGGTAATCCCTTACCTTAATTCACGTATTCATTCACATGAATTCAGGCCGGTACTGTGTTATCTTTTTACCGAGTGGCGCTGTAATATAGATTGCTACTATTGCTTCCAATATAACAATGACCTGCCAGGGATGGATATTGAAACTGCAAAGAGTTCAATAGACTGGCTTAAGTCTATCGGGTGCAGGGTTATTCCGCTCATGGGCGGCGAGCCTCTCATGAGAAAAGACTTTATCTTAGAGGTTATCAGATATGGGGCAGAAAATGGCTTCTTTATGTATCTGCCTACAAATGGCTACCTTATGGATAAGGCCTTTATCGATGAGGTTGGGAGGGCAGGAGTAGCAGCAATAAACCTGGCCGTAGACTGTGTAGCACCCATTAAAGGGCTACCCAAGGCATTGCTTAAGATAGAACCACAATTCAGATACCTTGTTGAACGGCAGAAAAAATATGGCTATCTTCCCTTTTTTAACATAAATATCTGCAGAAATAATATAAAGGACGTTAAGCTTCTCACTGAGATTGCACACCAAAACAAGATAGGCACTGATTATCATCTCAATGAACCTCCCCAGAGCTTTGTAGAGATAAATCACTATAAACATCATGATGATATGCTTACCATAACGCCTGATCAATATGATGAAATTGATGAATTATTAGACTGGCTTATCGACAAACAGCGCCATGGCTGGCCAATGGTCAACTCAATAGCGCATCTCAAGGCATTTAAAGAAAAGTTGAGAGGTCAGATGAGGCCATGGGATTGCAGGGCAGGCCATAATGGCGCACTTATAAGGCCTGATGGGAGCCTTTCGCCATGTTTTGATCTGATCAGCTATGATCATGATTGGGGTAGAATCTGGGCGCCCAAATTTGATGAAGATGAATTGCGGGCTGTTAAGGAGAAATGTAACCCATTGTGCTCTTCTACGTGTTTCTATACCATGGCTTATTATTATAACCTTCGAACTGTCCCCCAGTGGGTTGGAAAACACATCAGGGTGGGTTGAATGTATGGAGGCTCTCTCAAAGAGTATGACATAATCAAGATATGGTTTCAGGATATCTCATGCCGAAATTTTTTAGAGATATCAAGGTTGATGGTTTGGTAAAAAGTCGCCATAGCTGTCATTGCGAGCGAAGCGAAGCAATCTCATTTAATGTAACTTGTTGAATTTACAAGATTGCTTCGTCACTCCGCTCCTCGCAATGACAGTTTAAAAGACTTTTTACGAGGTCATCAAGGTTATAAAGGGTGTTCCATGACGGCATGTTCCTTCTCCGGTATCAATGCATGGCCCACCATAGCATCCAAGCATTAAGACATATCTGGTTTTCACTCAGGCGTTCAACCCTGGCAGATGTCGTCAAGTTCTTGCTCGTGGTAGGCGCGGCTACATGGGTGATGGCAAGCGGCACAGAGAGATTGGGCTACGCCTGGCATTGGTACCGGGTTCCGCAGTATATTCTCCTATTAGAAGATAGTTCTGTTATCGCTGGGCCACTGCTTCTGGGATTGATGGTGACCTTGCGCATCACTGCGGTGAGCCTGGTTCTCGCCTTTACCTTTGGCCTGACGAGTGCCCTGTTTCGCCTGTCACGCTCCTGGGTTGCGAGGATATTGGCCAGAGGATACCTGGAACTCATCAGAAACACGCCGCTTCTCGTGCAGCTTTTTTTCATCTATTTCGTGCTTTCGCCGATTCTCGATATCAGCCGCTTTACCTCTGCGGTTCTTGCGCTGAGCCTTTTCGAGGGGGCCTATGCCTCGGAGATATTCAGGGCCGGTATTGTCTCCATACAGAGAGGACAGTGGGAGGCCGCTTACAGCCTCGGCCTCGGCACCTTTCATGCCTATCGCCACATCGTGCTCCCGCAGGCGATCAGGATGATCCTGCCGCCCCTCACCGGGCAGGCCGTATCCCTGGTGAAGGACTCCGCACTGGTGAGCACCATCGCCGTTTACGATCTTACGATGGAGGGCCAGGCGATTATCGCGGAGACCTACCTTACCTTTGAGCTCTGGTTCACCATTGCCGCAATGTACCTGCTCATCACGGTCACTCTCTCAAGCCTGGTCAACATTCTGGAAAACCGTTTCAGGGTGGTATCGTAGGAGGAGAAAAGAGATTGTTCCATGCAACAGAAATCCACAGGCGGATAGAGCAGTACCTGGATGACATCTATCAATAGTATCCGTTTTAATCAAAAGAATTCCTCGATGCTCTGCATCGGGGTTAATAAAAATTCCTTTTGATACCTCGCAGCTCTGCTGCGGGGTAGTTCGTTGCAATTTGGTATTAAAAAAAAGGAGGTGCGGAATGAGACCGAAGCAGTTCGGAGTGGCTATTGCACTGGTTGTTACGCTCATCATTGGCATTGCCGGAACGAGCCTTGCAGGCAAGCTTCAGCAGCAGCTGACCGAGGAGAGCACCCTGGAGCAAGCGCTCAGGCGCGGGGTGCTGCGGGTGGGGATGTCGACCTTCGTGCCATGGGCGATGAAGGATAAGTCCGGTGAGCTCATCGGTTTTGAAATCGATGTCGCCACGAGGCTCGCCAAGGACATGGGGGTCAAGGTGGAGTTCGTTCCCACGAAGTGGGCGGGGATAATACCGGCCCTTCTCACGGGAAAGTTCGGCGTCATTATCGGGGGTATGGGCATTCTCCCTAAACGCAACCTGAAGGTGAACTTCAGCGTGCCCTATGATTACTCCGGCATGTCGATCGTTGCCAACAGGGAGCTGGCCGCTGGATTGAAAGGCCTTAAGGATTTTGACCGCCCTGATGTCGTGCTTTCCGTCCGGCTTGGCGCAACCCCGGTTGATGCCGCCAAGAAGTATATGCCGAAGGCCCAGCTTCGCATGTTCGACGACGAGTCCCAGGCAGTGCAGGAGGTGCTCAATGGAAAGGCGCACGCCATGGTTTCCTCCGCTCCGCTGCCTGCATTTCAGGCACTGAAGTATCCCGAAAAACTTTTCCTGCCCCTTGAAGGTACCTTTACCAAGGAGCCGATCGGCTTTGCGGTGCGCAAGGGTGATTTTGACACGCTCAACTTCTTCAATAATTGGATTGTCTTTGTCACCGCTGAGGGTTGGCTCAAGGAACGAAAGCACTACTGGTTTCAAACCAATGAGTGGGAGAGCCGTATCAGGTAACACCTCATGAAGGCACTCCCGGTCTGTATGGAATACTGGCGAAGCTTCGCATCAAACCAACAAGTAACGACCTGCCCGCCATGCGAGACGCAAGGCGAGGCGGGCGGGGTGGATTAAAACATGACCCAAATTGCTTTAATCATGTGGCGTAGGGCACAAGGCGCATGGCGCACGGCATTATGCCTTAAGCCTTTCATTTTCTGCCTTGGGCCTTGTGCCTTTGGCCTGTTCTCATATCAACCTAAATCGACAACAAAAACCCCGGCCCAGACCCCTGGCCCAGACCTGGCTTTGAAAGAGTGGGTTTATATCTATGGATACCGTAATCTTTACAAAGCATGATAATGTTCCTGTGTCGTCGCGCCAGGGCAGGCCCTGGCCCAGACCTGGCATGCAAGGATTGGGTTTAGAGCCAGCGATACCAGTATATTTACGAAACAGGATCATATGCCTGTGCCGTCGCGCCAGGGCAGGCTGGCATGCAAGGGCTGAGTTCTGTGGATTATACACCCGAAGTATTACAGTTGCTCTACAACGTTCCAGCCAAGTCGCGCCAGGGCAGGCTCAACATGATAGATTACCACGTC
>Ga0307432_1001509_pt1 | contig 14012 bp, 13 predicted proteins | sample SalMarWE160150MG_FD_202158 | JGI IMG/M metagenome (GOLD analysis project Ga0307432, IMG submission 202158) | Salt marsh sediment microbial communities from the Plum Island Ecosystem LTER, Massachusetts, United States - WE1603-150 | ecosystem: Environmental > Aquatic > Marine > Intertidal zone >...
TATATTAAAGGACAGATGTTAGAAGTTCAAAAAATTGCTTTAGAAAAAGGAGAGGTAATTGCTATCGGTCATGATCGGATAAATACTTTTTATGTATTGAAGAGGATGATTCCTGAATTGATTAGGGTGGGTATAGAAATAGTCCCGGTTTCAGAATTAGTTAAATAAGTCCCTGTTAAAAATTTTAGATTCTTACTAATTAATAAAGGTAGTCATTGCGAACACTCAAGTATATATTGAATGCCACTCAATATTATTTTAAGCTTTTGATCACTTGAGTGCCGGGTGCCCCTACAAATTAATGACATTTCTTCTTTTCTCTTTTTCTCTTTCTTTCTTGACTCGATACTCGATACTCTTTTTCACTATATACGCGATACTTTCTTTAAAATATTGTGTTATCATAATTTTTATATTATAATAATCTTGTTTCTTATAAAAAATAGCGTATAGCGTATAGCGTTTAGCGTATAGTATGTGGAAAGTAGGGGCTTATTCATCGAGCCCGCATAAAAATCGAGTCTGATAAATCCAACCTAAATTTATGAGCTATGTATTAATAGTTTCAATACACAATATGACATACGATATACAAGAAAAAAGTTTTAAGTCTTGAATTATATTATTTCTCTTTAAACTTTTAGCTTAATTAGTATAAGCTTTTTTAATTCAAAGCTATACGCTATACTATATACTGATTAAGGGCGGGACGCCTGTCCTACAAGGTTAGAGAAATATAGTAGAAATCTTGTTTTTACTATATACTGATTAAGGATGGACGAAGAATGGAAGACAATAAAATACGGGTTAGGTTTGCCCCCAGCCCTACAGGTATGTTACATATCGGAGGAGCCCGAACGGCTTTATTTAATTGGCTCTATGCCAGACATTATAAAGGGACTTTTGTTTTGCGTATTGAAGATACCGATCAAGTAAGGTCTACCGAAGAAGCAGTAAATGTGATATTGGAAGGTATGAAATGGCTAGGTTTGGATTGGGATGAAGGCCCCGGAAAAGGCGGGCAATATAGTCCTTATTATCAGATGCAGCGATTGCATCTTTATCAGAAATATGCTGAGCAATTATTGAAAGACAAAAAAGCTTATTATTGTTATTGTACCAGAGAAGAGTTGGCTGAGAGCAGAGAAAAACAGGCAAGAGAAAATAAGTCTCTTAAGTATGATAGACATTGTTTGAATCTTAGCGAAGAGGATAAGAAGAGATATGAAGCAGAAGGTAGAAAACCGGTAATAAGACTTAAAATTCCTACCAAGGAAATTGCCTTTAATGATTTATTAAGAGGTGAAGTAACTTTTGACGGCGGACTGTTAAGTGATTTCGTAATAATTAAATCAGACGGAATTCCTACTTATAATTATGCGGTAGTTATTGATGATGCATTAATGAAGATTACCGACATTATGAGAGGAGATGACCATATTTCTAATACTCCCAAACAGATAGTAATATATGAAGCCCTGGGATTTGATGTGCCAAAATTTGCTCATATCCCTATGATTATGGGGCAAGACCACGCCAAGTTGAGTAAGCGTCACGGAGCTACTTCAGTTATGGAATATAAAAAGATGGGCTATGTCCCGCAGGCACTAGTGAATTATATTGCGCATTTAGGTTGGTCTTCAGGGGATGAAAAGGAAATTTTCTCAAAAGAAGAGTTAATTAAAGAATTTACTCTGGGTAAAATTTCCAAACATGCCGCTGTTTTTAGTATGGAAAAACTAAATTGGTTTAATAGTGAATATTTAAAGAAGATGTCTATCGATTTCTTAACCAAAATGCTTCTTCCTTTTCTTAAAGAAGCTAATTATATTGAAAATGAAGAAAGTCTTTCTCCGGCAAAAAATAAGTACATAAAGGAAGTACTGAAGTTGATGCAGGGAAGGATTAAAAATTTTCCTCAGTTTATCGACTATGCCGATTATTTTTTTGTGGATAAAATAAATATTGAACCACAGGCTTTTGACAGCGTATTAAACAAAGAAGGTGTACCGGTTATTTTGCGGGCTTTAGAGGAAGAGCTTTCTGCTCTTAAATATTGGGACGAAAAAAGTATTGAAAATGCAGTAAGAGAAGTTGCCTCTTCTTTACAAATAAAAGGTGGCAAAATAATTCATCCCACCCGGGTTGCGCTGAGCGGTAAAAAAGTAGGTCCTGGTTTGTTTGAATTAATGGTAGTGTTAGGTCAGGACAAGACTGTTAAACGTTTGAAAGAAGCTATAGAAAAAATAAAAAAAGTGAAAAAATAATTAATTGGACTTTTCAAATAACACAATTTAGTATAAAATAAAAAAAGAAAAAATATTATTGAGTTGAGGGATCGTCTAGTGGTAGGACACCAGACTCTGGATCTGGGAGCGGTGGTTCGAGCCCACCTCCCTCAGCCATTTTTATTAGATAGTTAGCTAGTTAAAAAAGGAAAAGAAAACAAAAAGAATCTATATCGTCTTTATTATCTTGAATTTTTATTTTCTTTTTTTCTTGACTCGATACTATCTTATTTAATTGGCTAATTGGTTCCGGCGCAATCGAATAGTGGTTAATTCGGCTGGCTCTCAATCAGCAAACGGGGGTTCAATTCCCCCTTGCGCCACCAGCTTTTTATAAAATAAAATATAGATTTAAACTGAGCAGGAACTACCTGCTTTTTTTATAATATAGAATATTATCTGACAGGTAAAATTAATGAGACAAAAGAGGGATAAAAGTGAATAATAACGAAATATTTTATAGCAAGGAAGGCTTGAAGAATTTAAAAGAAGAGATAAAGTATTTAGAGGGAGAAAAAAGAAAAGAAATACAAGAAGATATTAGTCGAGCTTTAGAGTATGGAGATATATCTGAAAATGCAGAATATAATATTGCCCAGGAAGCTCAACGTATGAACGAAATAAATATTGTTAGATTAAAGCAAAAGTTAAGTCGGGCAAAAGTAGTAGACGAAAATTGCTCTTCAGAAGGGATTGGCATCGGCACAACTTTAAAGTTAAAAAATTTAGGTTCCGGGGAAAAAATCGAATATATCTTTGTTCCGGATGATCAAATAGATTTTGCTCAGAATAAAATATCCTTAAATTCTCCCTTGGGGCAGGCCTTTTTAGGTCACCAGGAAGGAGAAGAGGTAGAGATTCAAGTTCCTATCGGAATATTAAGATATAAAATATTAAAAATATTATAATGAAAACCAAAATATTAGAAATAAATCCCAAAAAAATAGATTTAGCTAAGATTAAAATAGCTGCCGAAGAAATAAAAAAAGGTAACTTGGTGGCTTTCCCAACCGAAACAGTCTATGGATTGGGGGCAGATGCCCTCAATGAGAAAGCGGTTGCGAAGATATTTCAAGCCAAAGGAAGACCATTTAATGACCCGCTAATTGCTCATATTGCCGATATAAAAGAATTGTATAGATTATCCAAGCAAGTTCCCCCGATAGCTTTAAAATTAGCCAAAGCATTTTGGCCGGGTCCCCTTACTTTAGTCCTTAAAAAATCTGAATTAGTTTCAGGTATTGTTACCGCCGATTTAGATACGGTTGCTGTGAGGATGCCTGCTGACAATATTGCCTTAAGTTTAATCAGAGAGACTAAAACTCCCATAGCAGCTCCCAGTGCCAATCTTTTTGGAAAGACAAGCCCTACTACTGCTCAACACGTAGTCGATGATTTGGGTGGGAAAATTGAGATGATTATTGATGGAGGCAAGACAAAAGTGGGGGTAGAATCTACTGTGTTGGATGTAACTGTTGAACCCGTCCGGGTACTGAGGGCAGGGGGGATATCAGTGGAAAAATTAAAAGAAGTAATTGGCCAGGTAAAAATGAGTAAGGAGTTAGAAGAAGGTTTTCGTTCTCCGGGAATGTTGAACAGTCATTATTCTCCCCAGGCAAAATTGATTTTAGTAGAAAAGAAGGGGGATGCTCAAGTAGAAGAAATTCGTATGTTGGCTTCTAAATATATAGTGCAGGGGCTTAAAGTGGGAATAATGGCTAAAGAAGAAAATCAGAATAAATATGATAGATTTGAAGTTAAAGTTATAGGCAAGGGTACTGAATTAGAGATATGTGCGGCAAATCTCTTTGCTATTTTAAGGAATTTCGATAAAGAAGGATTTGAAATTATTATTGCTGAAGGTTTAAAAGAGCATGATTTGGGCCTGGCAATAATGGAGCGATTAAGAAAAGCTGCCGCTCCTAAATAAATATGTTTGTGTAAACTTTTTTTATCTTTTCTTTCGCTTTCTTAACTCGATACTGTTCCCCTATCTGCCATTTTTTCTTGTATTTCTTTTCTTTCTTAACTATATACTCAATACTCGATACTAGATACTGTTTTAAATATTTGACAGAAGTAGAAGGGTGTGTTAATATTTGGAAAATGTTAAGGAGTAGGCAAGGTGGCTATAAATAGAAAATTTACTAAATCAATAAGTTCCTTTAATTTTTATTACTACTATTATACCACCGATGTTTATGCCTTAACATCTTAGAGGTTTAAAATAAGATATCATAGGCATAGACATCGGTTTTATGCCTATGATATCTTTATATATTTATATATATAAAGGTCATAGGTTTTTTAAAATCCTATGACCTTTTTTATTTTTAGCCTATTCATTGAGAGCGACCGCAGGGAGCATGGCAATATCAAATTGTGTCAGTAGAACCGTCCCCTTGACACATTTAAAAAAGGAGGTAAATATATGTTAGTAAGAGGAATAAGAGGAGCAATAACTGCAGAGAGCAATACCAAAAAAGAAATTATCGAAAAGACTAAAGAATTATTAGTCACTTTAAAAAAAGAAAATGATTTTAAAATTGAAGATATAGTAAGTATTTTTTTTAGCGTTACTCCTGATTTAAATGCTGCCTTTCCTGCTCAATCAGCACGAGAATTAGGCTGGAATAGAGTCTCCCTTTTTGATATGCAAGAAATAGATGTTCCGGGGAGTTTACCCAGATGTATTCGAATATTAATTCAGATAAATTGCCAAAAAAGTCAAATAGAAATAAAGCATTGCTATTTAAGAGGAGCAAAAATATTAAGAAAAGATTTGGTTAAAAAGACCTTAAATTTAAAGGAGAGTGAGTCTAAATGATTATCGTAATGAATGGCAAAACTGATGATGCTGATGTAGAAAAAGTGATACAGAAATTACACGAAATGGGTCACAAAGTACACATTTCTAAAGGAGAAAGACGGATTATCTTAGGAGTAATCGGGGATGTGGAAAATTTAGCTTCCGTGCCCTTTTATGCCTTTAATGGGGTAGAGGAGATTATCCGTATCTTAAAACCTTATAAATTAGCAAGCAGGGAATTTAAGGATTTTGATACTATCATTAAAGTAAAAGATATAACCATTGGAGGAAAAGAAGTAATAGTAATGGCAGGGCCTTGCGTTGTAGAAAACGAAAAACAAATATTTGAAACTGCCCGCTACGTCAAAGCTTCCGGAGCGAAAATATTGCGGGGAGGAGCTTTTAAACCCCGTACTTCTCCTTACAGTTTTCAGGGATTAGGGGAAGAAGGTTTAAAGTTATTGGCTCAAGCTGGAAAAGAGACAGGTTTAGCAGTTGTAACTGAAGTGATGTCGGTTAACCAGATAGAGCTGGTAGGTAAATATACCGACATATTTCAAGTAGGTGCTCGTAATATGCAGAATTTTGTATTGTTAAAAGAATTGGGTAAACTTAAAAAGCCCATACTGCTTAAAAGAGGAATGCCGGCTACCATAGAGGAACTATTATTATCAGCAGAATATATTTTATCTCAAGGAAATTATGAAGTAATATTATGTGAGCGAGGAATTCGTACTTTTGAAAACTATACCCGTAATACTTTGGATTTAAGTGCAGTCCCTGCCTTAAAGAGGTTGAGTCACTTACCCATAATTGTAGACCCCAGCCATGCTACCGGCAGATGGAGATTGGTAAGTCCGATGTCTAAAGCTGCCATAGCCGCTGGAGCGGATGGCTTACTTATCGAAGTTCACCCTGACCCAAAAAGTTCGCTCAGTGATGGAGCTCAGAGTTTAAAACTCGATACTTTTTCCCAATTAATGAAAGAAATCAAGCCAATAGTTCAGGCCATAGGCCGGGAAATGAGCATATCTGCTGAACATGATTTAGAGAGGATGAAAAATTAAGTGGAATTTGTTTTAGAGAAAGCCAGTAAATTAAAAGGAAATGTATTTGTCCCGGGAGACAAATCAATCTCTCATCGGTCTTTGATTTTAGGGTCTATAGCCAGGGGAGAGACTCGAATATCTAATTTTTTGAATTCTTTGGATTGTCTTAAAACATTAGAATGTATGCAGGCTTTGGGAGCAGAAATAGAGTTAGATAAAGATAATTCTGTTAAAATAAAAGGTAAAGGATTATGCGGGTTACAAGAACCAAAAGATATACTTGATGTATGGAATTCAGGGACGACCATCCGTCTTTTAACCGGTTTGCTTAGCGGACAGGATTTTTATTCTGTTTTATGTGGGGATGCTTCAATCAGAAAGAGACCTATGAAAAGAGTCGTCGAGCCCCTTAGATTGATGGGGGCAGATATATGGGGGAGAAAAGATGGTCAGTTTGCTCCTTTAAGTATTAGAGGGAATAAGCTTAATCCTCTCCACTACACTTTGCCGGTAGCCAGTGCTCAGGTAAAAACCGCCCTCTTGTTGGCCGGTCTTTATACTACCGGGGAAACAGCTGTTAAAGAACCACTGCCTACCAGGGACCATACCGAGAGAATGTTAGAAATTATGCAGGCAGATATAAAAATATCTCCTCCTGAAATTAAATTGATGGGCGGAAAAGAATTAAGGGGCATAAATATTTTTATACCCGGTGATATTTCTTCTGCTGCCTATTTCATAGTAGCTGCCAGTATATTGAAAGGTTCACAAATTACAATTAAGCAGGTAGGGGTTAATCCTACCAGGACCGGGATAATCGAAATGCTAAACAAAATGGGCGCAAAGATTGATACTTTAAATTACCAGATAAAATCGAATGAGCCTCAGGCTGATTTAATGATAGAATATTCAAAACTAAAGGGAGTAGAGATTAAGAAAGAAAATGTACCTTTTCTAATTGATGAATTACCCCTTATTGCGGTGGCGGCAACTCAGGCGCAAGGGAAAACGGTGGTAAGCGGTGCAAAGGAATTAAGAGTAAAGGAAACCGATAGGATAAAGGCGATAGTCAGCGAATTAAAAAAGATGGGAGCAGATATTAAAGAAAAAGAAGATGGTTTTATAGTGGAGGGACCTTCCAAATTAAAAGGAGCAGTTTGTGAAAGTTATAATGACCACCGAATTGCTATGTCTTTAGCAGTAGCTGCTTTATTAGCTGAAGGAAAAACTGTTATCAGAAATTCAGAATGTATAAATATATCTTTCCCTGGATTTGAAAATACTTTACAAAAACTAATCAACTTTTAATCTGTCATTGCGAACGTAGTGAAGCAATCTCTATAAAGGATTAAGGTGTGGGGTGTGAACCTAAATGAAAAAAGAAATAAACGGAAAAACTAAAATAATCGGGTTGATCGGTGAAAATGTGGAAAACAGTCTTTCCCCACTTTTCCATAACCAAATAATACTCAAACATTCTTTAAACTTTTGTTATCTGCCTTTCCAAGTAGCAGAAACCGATTTAGGTGAAGCCATTCAAGGTATAAGAGCCTTAAATATAAGAGGGGTAAATATTACTTTTCCTTACAAAGAAAAGGTGATTGAATTTTTAGATGAATTGGAAGAATCTGCCCGGAGAATTGGAGCGGTAAATACCATTGTCAATAATAAGGGGAATCTCAGCGGTTACAATACTGATGTAATTGGATTTAAAAAAAGTTTGCAGGACAAGGAAAAATTTGTCATAAAAGAAAAAAAAGCAGTTATTTTAGGGGCAGGAGGGGCTGCCCGCGGGGTAATTTATACTCTCTTAGAGGAAGGGATAGAAGAAATAAGTATCTTTAATCGAACTTTAGAAAAAGCTGAAAAGATTAAGCAAGATTTTTCTCCTTTCTTCCCCCGGAGTAGTATTAATATATTTTCTTTTGAGCAGGACAATATAAAATATAAAATAAAAGAAGCTAATCTTTTGGTTAATGCCACTTCTATAGGGATGGCATCTCAGGTAGGCAATACTCCTTTCTCTGATGAAAAATTGTTTCACCCTAATCTCTTGGTTTATGACCTTATCTACCACCCGGCGAAGACCCTTTTTTTAAAACAAGCGGAGAGGGCAGGAGCAAAGATAATTAATGGTGTACCGATGTTGGTTTATCAAGGTATAGAGAGTTTATATCTTTGGACTGGCTTTAAACTGGAAGAGAAAGAAGTATTGGGAATGATTGAGCGAAATGCTTAAATTGCTTAGAAGTTGAAAAGGAAGGGGGAAATAAAAATGTTAAGGTTTCTTGATGCGGGAGAATCTCACGGAAAATGTTTAATGGGAATAATGGAAGGATTACCAGCCAGTCTTTCCTTAAGTGAAGAAAAAATCAATATTAATCTAAAAAGACGTCAAGGAGGTTATGGCAGAGGAGAGAGGATGAAGATTGAACAGGACCGAGTAGAGATATTATCCGGATTAGTAGAAGGTAAGACTATAGGAAGTCCTTTTGGCCTAATGATAAAAAATAAAGACTGGGAGAATTGGCAAGAAAAGGAATATCCTCCACTAACTATTCCTCGACCAGGGCATGCTGATTTTTCCGGTGCTATAAAATACGGATTTAAAAACTTGAGAAAAGTTCTTGAAAGAGCCAGTGCTCGACAGACTGCTATGAGAGTGGCTATAGGTTCAGTGGCTAGCACTCTTTTAGAAGAATTCAATATAGAAATTTATAGTTATGTATTAAAGATTGGACAGGTTAAAGCTCGAAGGATTACTTCTTTTAATTCAAAAATCAAGACCGAGATTAATAAATCACCTGTGTATTGCATAGATGGGATAGCATCAATTGGAATGTGCAGGGAGATTGATAGGGCTCGAGAGAAGGGAGACACTTTAGGCGGAGTATTTGAGGTGGTAATTACCGGTGTCCCCATAGGCTTGGGAAGTTATGTCCAATGGGATAGGCGTCTGGATGCTCGCCTGGCTTCAGCTTTAATGAGTATACCGGGAGTAAAGGCGGTAGAAATAGGTAAAGGAATAGAGGCTTCAGAGAAAAAAGGTTCAGCTGTCCACGATGAAATCTTTATTCGCCAAGAATTCGAAAAAAATTCTTTAAGATATTATCGAAAGACTAATCGGGCTGGCGGCATAGAAGGTGGAGTGACTAATGGAGAAAACGTGGTAATTAGGGTCTACCTTAAACCCATACCTACTTTGATTAATCCCCTTTATTCTATTGATTTTGCCACTAAAAAGGAGACCCAAGCAATCTATCAGAGGTCTGATATATGTGTTATCCCGGCAGCCAGTGTAGTGGGAGAATCGGCAGCAGCCTGGGAGATAGCGGTAGCTTTTTTGGAAAAGTTTGGCGGAGATTCATTGGTCGAAATTAAGGAAAATTACAAAAACTACAAGAAGAGGCTTCAAAAGATATGAAGAGGAATATTATCATTACAGGTTTTATGGGGACCGGTAAGAGTGAGGTAGCCAAACAATTAGCCTGTAAGTTAAAAATGGAATTTATAGATATGGACCGGATAATCGAAGAAAGCCGTGGGATAAGTATAGTAGATATTTTTGCCAGATACGGAGAAAATTATTTTCGAGAACAAGAAAATAAATTAGTAAAAGAATTATCCCGAAAAGAAAATATGGTGATTGCTACCGGCGGAGGAACTTTGCTTTCTTCGGATAATGCCAGGATACTAGGCCAGAGAGGACAAATAATCTGTCTTTACGCTGATTCCCAGACTATTTATAATCGGGTAAAAAGAAAGAATAATCGACCCCTCTTAAAAGGAGAAAACGTCTTAAGCGAGATTAACCGTCTTTTAGAAGAAAGAAAGAAAGTATATAATAATTTTACTATAAAAATTGATACCACTAATCTGAGCACTCAGGAAGTTGTAGATAAAATAATTACTCTTTTGAAGAGCGTTTTAAGAGCGAAGGGTGAAGAGATGAAAGAAATAAAAATAAAAATTAAAGAAGATAAAGAATACAAGGTTTGTATTAAAAAGGGAATTCTTATTAATTTAGGCGAGCATTTATCTAAGACGATAGAGAATAAAAGGATTATAATAATTACCAATTCTTTTATAAATTGTTTGTATGGAATTAAGCTATTATCTTCCTTGAAAAAGGGTGGATGTAATCCTCATTTAATAGATTTAATTGAAGTCCCCGATGGCGAGAAATATAAGTCTCTATCTACAGCAAAATATCTCTACGATGAATTACTAAAAAGAAAAGCAGACCGAACCACTACCCTTATAGCTTTGGGTGGAGGAGTTATAGGAGATTTAACCGGATTTGTTGCCGCTACCTATATAAGAGGCCTGCCTTTGGTGCATATTCCCACTACTCTTTTAGCCCAGGTAGATAGCAGTATTGGGGGGAAAGTGGCAGTTGACCATCCTTTAGCTAAAAATATAATCGGAAGCTTCTATCAACCCAAGGTAGTTTACACCGACCCCGAAGTTTTGCAGACTTTATCAGATAAGGATATAAAGAATGGAATAGTAGAGGCTATAAAAATAGCAGTTATTAAATCTCCGGTTTTCTTTAAATGGTTAGAAAAAAATATTGACTTATTAATAAAAAAACATAGAGACCTGCTATGTGAACTAGTCAAAGAAGCTGTTTCTTTAAAAGCGGATATAATTTTAAAAGACCCCTGGGAAAGAGGATTACGTAAGGTGTTAAACTTTGGTCACAGTATTGGCCATGCCCTGGAAGTAGGAGCAGGATATCAGGATTTAACTCATGGTGAGGCAGTAGCCCTGGGTATGTTAATCGAGACTAAAATAGCTTTTAACAGAGGAATATGTTCGGAAGAGTTTGAAAAACAAATTAAACACATTCTGTCATTCCTGCTAAGTTTATTCCCATTTTTACGAGAGCAGACCTCGCGAAAGCAGGAATCCAAAACCGGGGAACAACTCAATATGTCATCCCCGTCCCATTCTTTATCATCCCTGCCCTCTTTTGTGTCATTCCCGCGAAAGCGGGAATCTATATTTAAATACATTAAAAATATAGACTACAACCAGTTCTGGGAAACCTTAACCTTGGACAAAAAAAATTTTCAAGGTAAAATAACATTCGTTCTACCGGAAGCCCTGGGGAAAGCCGTCTTAATTGATGACATAAATAAAGAAGAAGTAATAAAAGCTTTAGAAGAATTTAAAAAGGAGTGGAAATTATGTTAAAGATAGGAATAATTAATGGACCAAATTTAAATATGCTGGGGAAAAGAGATAAAAAAATATACGGAAATTTAACCTTAGAAGAAATGAATCACAAAATTGAATCTTTTGCCAAAAAGAAAGATATTGAGCTAACTATAAAGCAATCTAATTTTGAAGGAGAGATTATTGAATCTATTCAGCAGTTTTCTTTCCGGGTGGATGGTTTAATTATTAATCCGGCAGCTTATACTCATTATAGCTATGCTATTGCCGATGCTTTAAGAGACTGTTCTATCCCAGTAGTTGAAGTTCATCTTTCCAATATATTTTCCCGAGAAGATTTTCGGGGAAAATCAGTTACCGCTCCTGCCTGTATAGGACAGATTGCCGGCTTCAGTTACCAGAGTTATACTCTGGCTATCCGTGCACTTCAGGATTTCTTGAAAGAGGAATTGGTGAAATAAATTAATAAATTGATTAACTAATATATTTATTATTCTAGTTTTTCACTCTCCCCTCGGAGGGAGAGGGCCTGCCCTGTGTAGTAGAGGAAATTACTACACAAGGTAAAGGTGAGGTGGATTTTGTAAAAACTGCGCAATTAGCCAGCAGGTTAATTGCTAAAAAGGAGAAAATCAAAATGGACGAAGAAAGCGACTTTAAAAAAATAACCATCATTGGTGTAGGTCTAATAGGCGGCTCCCTCGGTTTAGCTTTAAATGAGAAGAAGCCAAGTTTTAAAATTGTAGGCGTAGATAAACAAGAAGTGATAAAAAAAGCCATAGCTCGAGGAGCGATTGATGAAGGGACAGTTAATCTCGAAGAAGGAATAGAAGAAACAGATGTAGCAATTATAGCTACTCCAGTAAAAAGAATTTTAGATTTATTGCCAAAAATCAGCCCTTTTCTGAAAAAAGGATGTCTAATAACCGACACCGGGAGCACCAAGGTTAAGATTATTGAAAAAGCTAATCAAGTATTACCTCAAAGTGTTTATTTTATAGGCGGTCATCCTATGGCAGGTTCAGAAAAATATGGTATAGAATCAGCAGACTCTCATCTCTTTCATAATAAAACTTATATCCTCACTCCTACCCCTAAAAATAATTTAGGAGCGCTTGAAAAAATATCTTTATTAATTAAGATAATAGGCGCAAAAAAATTAATATTAGATCCTCTCGAGCACGACAGAATTGTTAGTGCAGTGAGTCATCTACCTCAGATTATCGCGGTTTCCCTAATCAATGCAATAAGTGAATTGGCTCTACAGGGAAATAATAATAATTATTTTAAAGCTATCGGAGAGGGATTCAAAGATATGACGCGAATTGCTTCCAGTTCTTATAAGATGTGGGAAGATATCTGTGATACTAATCAAGAAAATATTTTAGAAATGATTCAGGAATTTAGAAATTATCTTGGTATAATAGAAAAAAAACTCAAAAATGATCCCAACAATTTAAAAGAAGAATTTCAAAAAGCCAGTAAATTAAGAGAAACCATATAGAATATTAGGAAATTTACCGATTGACTAATTCTCCAATTTATCGATTTTTTGGGTTTACCAGTTCTCCAGTAAAATTGGTTGATAGTTCATAAGTCGTAGGGGCAGACCTTGTATCTGCCCGTAGGACAGGCGTTTCGCCTGTCTATTAATGAATAATTATTTTCTCAGTTTTTTGTTTTTCGCTATATCCTATCTGCTAAACGCTTTACGCTATACGCAAGAATGCGAGATACGATTCACGAGATACGAGATACGAATAAGGATCCTGACTTCTGTCTTTTATTGAGAATTCCCCTTATTTATGCTATAATTTAACTGCCAGATGAGGGAATAATTATGAGCTTTACCAATAAAGATGAAGTAAAAAATGTAGCCGTAAACAGAAAAGCACGCCATGATTATCATATATTAGATGCTTACGAAGTAGGATTAGTTCTAAAAGGAACAGAAGTAAAGTCTTTAAGAGAAGGCAAAGTTAGCTTACGGGAAAGTTTCGCTCAATTTGAAAATAACGAACTTTATATAATGAATATGCATATTTCTCATTACGCCTTTGGTAACATATTCAATGTTGACCCCAGAAGGAAACGTAAATTACTTATGCATAAACGAGAAATTAACCGCTTAAAGGGGCAGGTTGAAGAGAAAGGTTTAACTCTGGTGCCTTTGCGAATATATTTTAAAAAAGGTCATGTCAAGATTGAATTAGCTCTGGCTAAAGGAAAAAGGTTATATGATAAACGACAAGCATTAGCTGAAAAAGATGCCCAAAGAGAAGTAGAAAGAGAATTAAAGAATAAAGAATGGGGGCGATAGGTTTCGACAGAGATAAGAGAGGTAAGAACAGCGGGTCGAGGTTCCATGTCCTCGTAAAACCGTGGAAAAACATTAATTGCTAGGAACGAACAATTAGCATTTGCAGCCTAATTAGGCTGCACGTCTGTACTGGTCTTTTGTCTACGAGACCTTTATGGGTGTAACATAAAGTAGACTATCTTTTACCTTACTGCTCTGGGAGGTAGAAGAGAAAATTAAGGGCTGGCTCAATTTACATCCTGTCTATGGGAGGTAAAAAGAGCGAGAACCAAATCATAGACTACACTCGTAGCGGTTCTTACTGAAATATCTTTGGACGCGAGTTCGAATCTCGCCGCCTCCACCATAGTAGACGCGAAGACCCT
>Ga0307432_1001511_pt1 | contig 13994 bp, 19 predicted proteins | sample SalMarWE160150MG_FD_202158 | JGI IMG/M metagenome (GOLD analysis project Ga0307432, IMG submission 202158) | Salt marsh sediment microbial communities from the Plum Island Ecosystem LTER, Massachusetts, United States - WE1603-150 | ecosystem: Environmental > Aquatic > Marine > Intertidal zone >...
TGAACAATCCTGACTTTTGTGACATGGTACCGATGTAAGTCATCATTCAGTTGCCTTATAATATAGTCTAAACCTGGATTTCCCATATCAAACTGGGTGCACAGGCAAGATACTATGGTAAAATAGTGATAAGAGCAATGAGGGTTAGGATGCCTCATTGCGAGTTGAAATGGGAACAGTCAGATTATTTGAGGTAACAAAACAAGTTGATGTCAGTTGATTTGAAGGGGCAAGTGCTGGTTTTTGGCAGTATCAATACGGACCTCGTCACATATGTCGATGTGCTTCCCATACCGGGAGAAACAGTTACTGGCGGAAAATTCATGTCATTCCCTGGTGGTAAAGGGGCCAACCAGGCGGTAGCTGCGGCACGGGCAGGAGCAGAGGTTGAGATGTTTGGCTGTCTCGGTGATGATTCCCTCGGTAAGGAGCGGATGATGAGCCTCGAAAACGCTGGCGTCTCCATACAGAATATCACCGTGAAAGCGGGGGTTCATTCGGGTATTGCTCAGATTATCGTGGATAAAAGGGGGGAGAACGTTATCGCCGTTGCTCCCGGGGCTAACTCCCTGTTCAGCTTCGATGACATCACCTTCCCGGAAAACCCTCAGGGCGAGACAGTAGTATCCCTTTTTCAGAATGAAATTCGCTAGGTAGTTACCGAAGCCATAATAACGGAGTGCAAGAAACGGAAGATGTTGGTTCTGTGGAATATAGCGCCAGCTTGTCAGGAGAAACCCTCTAGAGAAACTCTTGAAGCAGTCGATTTTCTTATCTGCAACCGACCTGAACTGGTAGCCCTTGCTGGTGAGGGTGATAACGAAACTCTCGCTCACGTGCTCCGAAGCTGGGGATCATCAAACGTCGTCATTACGCTCGGGGAAAAGGGCTCACTTCTCGTTACGGGTCAGGAGGTATACTATCAGGAAGCCTTTCCCGTCAATGTTGTGGACACGGTTGGTACCGGGGACTGTTTCTGCGGGGTCTTTGCCTGCTCACTGTCATTCGGTATGCCGGTGAATGAGTCTCTACGAAGGGCATCGGCGGCAGCGGCGCTCTCAGCTACCATCAGGGGAGCGCAGACTTCCATGCCTTCTGCAGACGATGTAGATAGATTCATCTCTGCGACCAGAAAGGAGGAGGACAAATAATGGCAGTACTCGAAGAACTGATCGAGCTTATCCGCTATGAGATTGTGCAAAGGCGTGAAGAAGGGTGCGATGTGGCAGCAATTGAGGAACGCATTGAGCATGTCTTGAGAAGGAGCAACGAATTGCGAGGGATAGAACTCTACGCTATCCTGAGCGACCTCGAAAGCCTGCAACCCGCAGAGTCGTTTCCCTGTATAGAACCATCCACGCTGGCTGAGATCCGTGCCGAACGTCCCGATGGACCGCGCCGTATGCAATTGAATCTCACGGATGCCCAGCTGTTTGACCGCATTCACGGGGCATGGTTGGGACGAGCTGCCGGCTGCACCCTGGGAAAGCCAGTGGAAGGCTGGCACAAAGATCAAATTGATAGTTATCTTCAGTTCGCCGAGGCACTGCCACTGGACGACTACCTCCCTCTGGTGGATGGACATCCCGAGGGACTGAAGCCGAGTTTTCCAGATTGCACCCGCGGCGGAATTCACTGCATGGCACGTGACGATGACATGGACTACACGATACTAGGACTGCATGTCCTGGAGAGGCATGGGCCGGACTTCACGTCACGCAACGTAGCCAATACCTGGCTCAGTCGACTGCCCTACTATCTTACCTACACAGCAGAAAGGGCGGCATACCGTAATCTGGTAAACAGCTTGTGGCCCCCCGAATCTGCCACGCACCACAATCCCTTCCGTGAGTGGATTGGCGCCCAGATCCGCGCTGATAGTTGGGGTTATGCCGCTCCCGGCTGGCCTGAGAAAGCCGCCGAGTTTGCCTTCCGGGATGCAGCGGTCTCCCACGTTAAGAATGGTATCTACGGTGAAATGTTCGTTGCCGCAATGCTGGCAGCTTCGTTTGTAACCAGTGATGTGGAAGAGGTTATCAGGATTGGTCTCTCTGAGATTCCCAGAAACTCTCGCCTTGCCGAAGCTGTCAGAAACACGGTTAAATGGAGCAAGGAACTGACTGGTTGGGAACAGATCTGGGCTAAAATCAATGAGATGTATGGCCACTATCACGCGGTTCATACGATTAACAACGCTGCGCTCGTGGTGATGGGACTGATGGTCGCTCAGCGTGATTACGAGAAAAGTATTGTCCTTGCTGTGCGTTGTGGATGGGATACTGACTGCAACGGTGCCACCGCCGGTTCGGTTTGCGGGATGATGCTCGGTTGTGACGCGCTTCCCTCAAAATGGGTGGGGGTGTTGAACGACCGCCTCATCAGTGCTGTACGGGGATTCAGCGAATGCAAAATTTCAGACCTTGCGAAACGCAGTCATGAAATTGCCAGGAAGGTTATCACAGCGGCCAAATAACTTAGCAACCTGATAGCATCTGCCGTTTCAATGACACTTCATGGCTTATTGTTGCTCCGTGCTGACTTACTGACAACACCGAGTCCTATTTGCCTGTGTGACCGATCCGTGTTGCACAACAACTCAGAACGTGACCTCTCTCACCCAACAACTGCTGCAAATGAGACGTAGAATCAGGCTACAGTACATCCAGATCCACTCTTGGCGCTTCTGCTAAGCCATGAACCAATCCATATTTGCGTATGCGTCGGCCAAACGACTCATCGCTTGAATGAAGGCTTCAGTGTCCTTGTCTGACGAAATGGCTGACTTGTACTCTCTCAACCCATCATCGTCGAATCGCACATCAAGCCCCGCGTCAATTATTTTGAAGGGCCTTGCGAACTTCGTCGCACGAAGCAGATACTCCACCTCGTCAAAAACAGCACAAATATGCGAGTAGGTATCTTTCGCTATGGGGAAAAAGGAGGAGTAGTAGATGCTATTTTTATACTCTGAGAGAGATATGGGTATTGCACCCACCACTGGCGTGTGTACATAGAGCGAAGCACCAGACTTGTCAAAATACCCGTGAGTCAGAGGGTTCCGGTATTTCTCCTTTATTTTCTGAAGTTGATTGTATGCCCTCTTTGCATCGCGATCCGTGTCGGGTTTCAGAATCCGATTGTACTTGGTTGTCCAATCGGAGCGCATTAGGTCTTCCAAGGTTTCTGTTGTCCTGTCGAAATCACAGAATGGTAAGAGCAAGACGAGTACATGTTCCAACCAACTATAGAAGGCATCCAGCATCGCATGAGCGTAGTGGAAGCCTCTACGCTCCCACTCGACACTTGCGTTAATCCGGTCAACCACCTTATGGAAATCCTGCGGGCCAGGTTGTGGTAATGCAACAGAATTCTGGAACGCTTCCTCAGCCAGTTCACGAAAATGCATGTAGGCATCATGCATAATGTAATGCTTGTTCACTACCGACACTTCGCCTAGACCGATCCTCTCTGCAAGAATAGGCGTGAGCAGCTTGTCGGCGATTCTTATGCCTTTGTTCAGTTGCTTCATCATCTGCTTCGCTGAATTCGTCGCATGGCTATCCGCAGCGATTGCTGCGACCTGCAGGCCGAACTTCTGATGTGAGATCATGAACGGGGTTCCCTGATATAACAACGGGATAGACCATGCCAGTTTTTCGTCCTTACCGTAATAATCAAAGTCTAGCAAAGAGACAAGAGTTAAAAAGACCATGAATGGTAGGGGTAGCTCAGGTGTTTCGAAAGGAATCGTGGCAAGATCATATACGCTTGAGTGATTTGGAAACGCCGCTTTGCCCGGGCGAAAATCCCTCATGCACATCTTCAGGTTGTCTAGTAGCTTCGATTTAGAAGGCATATGATAAGCTCATTAGTTCCGCTATAGACCATGTTTAGCACCTTCATTTTACGCTTGGCTTTCGCCCCTGGCAATGCAATCCTTAGCCTCCGATTTCAGAATGTGGAAAGCGTCAACTTCCTCCACAAGACGGGACATATGACCACCTTTGCCTAGGGAGAACGCTCTCCTTCAATAGGCACTCGGTCAATGGGCAGAATCGAAGCTCTCTTGTTTCACGGATAGTCGTACCTGCGCACTACCGTAGGTAGCATCACTAGCGGGTCGCGCAGCGAAGGTCACCTTTGTCCATTTTGTTCAACTTGCTCCAAAACGCTTCGGTGGTCATCCTCTTTTCACCAACTCGACCTTAATGACCCCAAGCAAACCTCTTAGCGAAGGTGATTGCGTCAAGCAGCCTTTGAGTGTGTAATTCGATACGCGGCTGGCGCTTAGTTCTAGGCTTTGTTTTTGGTGGCCAATGACCATGGCTAAGTATCGTATGTCCGTTTATCGATCCAATCAGTAAACACCATCATGATTCGCCCCATCCATATCATCACGGGTCTGAGCATTTGGAGTTCATATTCATCTGGCTCCCATATAATCGTACTCTTCTGCAAACCCAGTTGTTCTACCAACTGATAGAGATCTTCAGGCTCGTACCAAAGCAAGAAAGGATTCTTGATCACCTCATCAAACGCTTCGCCTTTCTCATCCAGACTGGTCGTAGCTTTCGAATCATAATCCTGGCTTGAATCCCTGTGTTGCCAGACTATACGGGAAAGACGCTCAGAATCGTAGTAATTAGTAACCCTACTGAGTTCTTCATCCACAACGTCATCAATGCCCCAGTAACGGCGTGAACTCCTGTCCTGATAGAAGTCATTCCAGAGAGGAACGAATCGGGCTTGGTGTTCCATGAACCAGGACCGCAGACTCTGATATTTGAGCTCGTCGATGTTGGTTGGCGGTGGAGGCAAGTAGGCGGGATCTTCCGTGCCGGTGATTTCATTAACAAATCCGACTAGTTCCAACCAGTTTGCTGCCCAATCAGAAACCAGATCCCCTTCCACCCGAGAATACGTTTCCCTAGCCATGCCTGTTGATACCTTTCTAACCCGGTTTGCCATTGCCCATTATGTGCAATATGGTCAAGCTGCAGCGGGCCCGACTTAGTCAATCCCCATTGCCCAAAGACCCACGAACATCAGAGCGCACAGAATTGCGATGCAGATAATGCCCAGAATCCAGCGTTTCTCTTGAGAAAACAGATTTAACCTCATTTTTGCACCTCCTCTTAAATGTGTACTTTGTAAGGTCTCGTAATTTAGTATAATTTTAGCCTCAATTTTCGCTTTTTCCAAGACTTTCTATTCGTGGTTTTGGCGACCTTAAAGTAATCCGTTCTCGCTTTGAAAGAGCATCCTAAAACACTTATTGTCAATGTTAAAGTAATTTTGCAGTATTCCTTCTTTATTATAGAACCCCACCTTGCAGCACTCCTTCTTTACTATATAACCAAACCTTGCCACACTTTTCACTTCCAGTGGAATTTTAGCCTCATTTTACGCTACCATAACTCTCTTTTCTATTCGTGAATTCGGCAGTTTGCCACAAAGCCTCTGTACTATAAAACCGCACCTTACCATAACTTGCCACAGTGCCGCCACACTTTGCCACAATATCACCACACTTTGCCACACCGTTGACACACTGTTTTCAAGCCCTGCAGCAAAGTTTGCAGTAAATTTTGTGGCAGTTCTTCTGGAGCCTGTGGAATGACTTCCGTGGGGAAATATCCCTGCTAGAGGGCTTACTGCAATTTTGCTGCGGTAGATTCTAGAGGTGTGCAGGATCCTTCTGCGCAGCTTCTGGTTGGTTGCTGCGCCTCTTGAGATTATTGTGCTCCCATAGGTCACTGCTTTCATAACATCAAGATGTATAATTGGGCACAAAAAGGGGCCGGGCATTCATAGGATACCCGGCCCTTATATTATAGGCCCAAGGCCAATTGCTTTGGGCGCCTGGCCTCGGCTTCTGCCCTGGCCCTGGCTTTGTCCGCCCTGGTCTTCACCTCTCTTCCCTTTACCCTTTTGTGCCACAGCCACTCCTTTAGCTCCTTAAGAAGGCCCAGCCTGTAGCTATCAAGGCTCTCTTTCCTGAGCTCCTGCGGTACTTTATCTCCCATCACCCTGGTCAAGAGATACTGGTAGATATCTATCCAGTCGGAGGCCATAGGCTGAGAAAGGGAGGCGTTGGAGACATAGGCCAGGGCCTCGGCGTCGGTGGCGATTCCTTCCTCGCCCTTAATCAGTTGAGCCAGGCGCTGCATCTTTATCTCCCCCTTGAGCCAGTCGGGCAGTACGTCAGCCCAGCTCGGGTCAAACACAACGATGGGATTGGTAAGAGCGCCCACCAGGGCGTCGATCTGCTTGTCTATTCGATTGTACAGCTTCTTAACCTCCCTTCTGTTCAATTCTTAAACATAGTCCGGGGACATTTCTTACGAGTGTCAGCCGCTATTTTGTTTGTTCTCTCTTCGCCCACCACTCCTCGAGACTAAGGATGTCGGTCAGAACATGGACATCCCCACAATCTATCGTCACTGCGGGGAAACCGCTCTGGTGCTCCTTTATGGACACAGGCACACCCAGCTTGAAAAGGGTATCTATTTTCAAATACACCCTTTCCTTTTCCGCATTTGGCTCTTGCATGATGTCATCTCGCTTCACATCATCACCCCCTTTCTTGGCATAGTTCGGGGATCCCTAGCTCGACCACGGTTGATCTACAGCCTAATCGCTGTCTGATACACCCAGGGCTCTGTACCTGTTGCCACCACCTTCCCAGGGTTTATCCTTGAGAACATGGCGCAAGAGATGCAATCCCTGAAGGCGTCGTTATCCCCACTATGGAAACGTTCCACCACCTTGCGCCACCCTGGACAAAACCTCCCCCCTACCTTAACTCGCTCCTCTTTAGCTCGGCATTCCAGGCGAAGGTATGCCACCTTCCCCTTGGCCCCTGGAGTCCAGTCTCCCTCCCGATAGGGCTTTGTCCCCTCAGATTGACTCGGTCTGCTTGGGCACGGATGGTACTCATACTTACTGAGGCGGATATGCCCGCAGTGTGGGCAGGGGTATATCTCCCGCTCCTCAACCTCGCCCTCGCAGCACTCAGCACAAGCGTGCTCAGTTATCAATTCCAGCTTTCCTTCGTCGCACGCAGGGCATACCTCGGGGATCTCCCCGCCCAATTGGGACAGGGTTGCACCGTATCCACACTCAGGGCAGCCATAGGCGGGTTCGGTTAGGGGGTCAAGGGTGCGGCAGACAGGGCATACTCGCCGCCGCTCGCTGTCAAGGCTGGTCTGCTTCGGCTCCTCTCGCCAATACACAGGCTCACCCCCTTTCTATTCAGTTTTTGGGCATAGTACCTTATTCGCCCTTTATTTAGCTCTTAAATGCGAGGTTTATGGCCTCTTTAACTACATCTGGCCAGCAATCAAGCCCCCACTCCATCCCCTTCTTTACCTGTTCAAGGACTTCATCGGTTATTGCTTCTTGGGGTATCCCCATCTCGTTAGCGCAAGCGATGACATCATCCTTGGTCAAGGTGAACACTACATCCATCATTTAGTCACCTCCTCTCTACAAAATATTAAGTTTGTCCTCCTTTCTATTCACTTTTCAGAAAACGAGGGGGTGGGTTCGAACCCACCCCCTTGTTGCCAGGGGCAACACAACGGGGGGCCGGCGCCTGACCCGCTACTTCCCTTTTCCCCGATACACCTCTCAACGATATACAGGGGATACCTGGTAGCCCTAACACCGCTGATTGCCACTCCTCGCCACAAAGAGAGGGGTTATCCCCACGCACATGGAGGACAACCCCTCTAAAAAAGCAAAAAAACGGGGTTACCCCCGCTTTCTTGCGTGGCTTCTCTTTTGGGCTAAACGCTCGCTAGGCTTCGACTGCTACAGGCTCTTTGGTCTTGCGCTTGCGCCTGGGCTTGGGCTTATCCTCGGTTTGGGCTTCGCCCTCGCCTTCCGCCTGCGCCTCGGCTTCCTTTGCTACCTCTTCCGCTTCCGCTACCGCCTTCGGTGCTTTTGGCATCACTACAGGCATCACCACAAGGCGATAACCGTCAACGGTAAACAGGATTGGCGCTTGCGGGGTGTTTACCTTCATTTGCGCCATGCCACCAAGAGCCTTTAACGCCTGTGATAGGTATCTGGCATCAACCGCCGTTTCCGCTTCCCCTTCAATCTCCGCTTCGATTTGGGCGACACCCGTATCATCCTTGGCCGATAGCGTCATCATGCCGTCTTTTACCGTCAAGGTGATTGCTATCCCCTTATCAAGGGACAGTGCACCCAAACTTGCCACTGCCCTCAGCATTTCCCTGGTGTCGAAGTTTACTTCCGCTATAAACTCGGTGGGGATGAGCCTCTCATAATCGGGATAGTTCCCGTTATGGCAAACCCACTTATAGCGGATAAGCTCGGTATCTATCACCAGGTATCTATGGCTGAAACCGCCCTCGTTATCCTCTTTTTCGGTAAAGCCTAACCTGACCCTTTTCGCCTTCTTCAGCGCCGATACCAATCCCCTTAGCTCCTCAGCAGGGATAAGAGCTTCCCCTTCCCCATCCTCAAAGTCAAGGGATACATCGGCTAGGCGAAAGGCATCGCTGCTGGTCAAGGTTAGCTTCCCCTCTTTTTGGGCAAATCGGATGCACTGTAAAACTGGGCGCTCATCCTTTTTGCCCGCTGCAAAAGGGATAACCCTTGATAGGGCTTCCGCCAGCTCTATCCCGCCGAGGTTTGGGTTTACCGAGGCGTTTGGGGATACTCGAAGCTCGCAATAGTCGGCGGCTGCCATCTTGTCAGTAACCCAGGCTCTATCCTCCAGGCAGCTTGTATTGCTTCCGCAAACCACCTTTAAGCCTTTTTCAGTAGCCTGCAACCCGCTAGCACTACCGTTAGGGGTTATCTTGACTATATTGCTTCCCCCTAAAGCTCGTAGGTAGCTCAAAAAGCCCTTGCTTCCCAGGGTTATGCCTATAACCTCAACCTTGGCAGCCTGCACCCTGGAAAGGGCGCTTACAAGCCTTTCTCTGTGGCAAACAAAGCCTTCACCTGAGCGCTTGCCCTCAATATTAACTTGTTCCACTATCCCCCCTTTCGGCTTTTGGGGATGGTGGGCAATTCCATCCCCCTGCCCTATAGTGGCTCGCCTATCGCTGCAACCCGCTAGCCGTTAGGCGCTCCTACTAATACAATGAATTTGGGGGGTCAAAAACCCACGCTCAAAAGAGCCTTTTTTGCCTCTTTCGCCTAAAGCGCCTCAGATATTCCTGGTCTTTCGCATCAAGCGGTATTCCACTAACCCGCTTGTGGGCAATCTCTATGAGCCTTTTAGGGCAACCCATAAGCCAAATCCTGGCGTCAACCCAAGCTTCCAGGTCTATGGCACTATCATCGGCAAGGGTGTCTATCAATTCTGTGCTATCGCCTTCGCCATCGTCTACTACGCTATTGAGGCTAATTATCTTCCCGTTGCGCTTCTCGGCATGCCAGTGCTCCATCACCACATAGCTGGCAACCCTCAACATCGCCCAATCGGTAAAGGGCTTGTGTCCGTTCCTTTGGGCAACCTCGGCTAGCCTCACTATGATGCTGTGCTTCAAATCATCCCTGTCCTGAAACCTGGCCTTGTATTGAAATCTATCGGCGATTTCGCTATACTTATTCCAGTCTAGCATCGGACTTGCTCCTTTCTGGGCAAGGCTAGACTCCCCCAGCCAGGTAATAGCTGGCTGGGGCTTTTTATGCCTCGCCTTAAAAGGGCAAGCTCTCAAGGTTTATGGCTATATTCAATTGTTAAGGTGCTATGATTTGCCAGCTTCAGGATTGCACAAAATGTCCTTTAGTTCACTAACAGAATGAACCTATATTTACGTCATAGGATACAAAACCGAGATTTCTCCTTCGGAATATGAGGGATTGCCAATGAGGGACTTCAGTAGAGATAAGGGTTAAGGCTCAACATACGCTCAGGGATGTCTCTAGCTCTCTCCATAGAGGGCAAGCAGGGGATTTGACCATGCGGAGTCGGGGGCTTCACGCCCAGCTTTGGTGAGGCGATAGTAACGTCTGGGTGGCCCAGGCGGGTAATTGTCTTGGAAGGCTGACGGTTCCTCTCTGCCAGTGAATTCCACCCAACCCAACCTCTGAAGATTGGAGAAGTAGACAACAAAGGAGTGATAACGGCAGCCTCGGGCCTTGTAAGGGGAACGAGCCAGGTATCTATCAGCGAGCCTCTCGATCTCATCGGGGCGAATGGCACGCTTTTCACGGCGGGCCCTCCGCTCTTCCTCCTTCGTAGCCCTATCTTCAGCAGTGGCTCGGATGAGCACCGTCTTGTAGTGGTAGAAGATATCCGACTGGGGAGCGCCCACGTCAGGATCTATCTCGGGTGAACCATAGGGCCTATTTCCCATGAGGAATTCCCTGATAAACCACCCGCAGCCGAAGGGCCGTAAAAATCCGCCTCTTGTCGGTCTCAGCGCTTCAACCACTGTCCATCTCCTCGGTCAGTACTTTCACTCCATAGCTTCTCGTACCACTGCTTCAGCTCCTCCCCGGCAACCTTGCGATACCTCGCTGTGGTGTCAAAGCTGGCGTGGCCCAGGTGCTCCTGCAACAGCCGCAGCCCGTCACCCGAGTCATCGAGCTTGACAGCGTGGATAGCAAAGGCATCCCTCAGTCTGTGAGGGCTCACTCCGCGCTTCTTGCCAGTAGTCGGGTTTGTCATATCACTGAGGCCAGCCCTATGAGCACAATCGCGAACTACCTGCCAGCCCCTGTGCCTGTTTATAGCGAAGACCATGCGCTTGCCATCTCGAGTAACTGGCCCACCGCGGTCAACGTACTCTTTCAGCATTGCCAGCGTGTCGCTATCAATGGGAAGCGTCCTCATTCGGCGCTGCTCCTGCTGGCGGGTTAGCGCCTGTTCCACCCTTGCACCGCACTTGGGGCAGAAAATGTGTGTCTTGCCAAGCCGGGCATTGCACTTAGGACAGGTGAGCTTTAGGCGAGCTTTCAAGTGCTCGATGGTCACCATACTCTGGTCAAAGTCTATATCCTCCACCGTAAGGGCCAGGGCCTCCGATATGCGACACCCCAGACGGAAGAGAAGCCTTATGAGCAATGTGTCCCGGAGATTGGTAGCTGCTTTCTCCAATTGTTCTACCTCATCGGGTTCTAGATAGGCCTTCATGCTTCTCCGTTCTTGCTTGCCCAAGCCTGACCCGCTGAATCCGTGGCGCTTTGATCTCCAAGTTATCGGCTGGCGAGTGTATTCGATGAGCCGCCTCGATATCACACTGGGCCAGATTTACGTAGATCCTGACGATATCCAGTGTACTGTGGCCAAGGATTTGCTGAAGGCTAAACACATCGCCGCCATTCCTAACCCACATCACAGCTGCTGTGTGACGTAGAGTGTGGGGGGAGCACCTAACACCCTGTATGCCAGCCTTTTCCCCATAGGCCTTAATTATGGCCTCAACGCGACGTTTCTTTAGAGGCTGACCTGACTGGGTTAGGAAAAACTCCTTGATGCGGGGGCTCGCTGGCTCGGGGCGGTGAAAGTTGACATAGCGCCAGAAGGCTCGCTGGACTCTAACACCAAATGGTACGACCCGCTCCTTGGCGCCCTTACCCCAAACTTTCAGTATTCTCCTGTCCAAGTTCACATCGTCAAGCTTCAAGTGGGTCAACTCCGAGACCCTCAAAGCAGTATCAGCTAATAGGAGCACGAGGGCGTAGTTTCTTTGGCCTTCCAGAGTCGATACGTCGATGGCCTCGATCAAAGCAGCGAGTTGCTCTGAGGAGAAAGTCGGAATCACACGCTTAGGGGCTTTGGGTATCTTTATGTCGCGGAAAGGATTGCTCTCGATAAAGCCTTCAGCCTCAAGCCACGACCAAAACGCGCGTAGCGCCCTCATGTAGCCATTGATGGTATGCCCGGACAGGCGTCCCCCCTGCGGCCTGGTAAAAGGGTGTTTAGCGAAACGCGGGCAATCTTGTATGTGCAGATTGAAGCGGCGGAGTTCCTCGCGCCCAATTTCCCTCACATCGGTGGACAAACTATTGGCCTTCAGGAAATCCACGAGGTAACGGACAGCTGCTTCCACGAGTGCGATTGTTGACCCACTCTTGCCCTCACTGCGGGCACAAAGTCGGTAGCCTTCAACGAGGTGCTCGAGGTCAGTTTTGGGCTTCCTGCCCAGAACCTCTTGGATGAATTGCTCAATCTCCTTATCCACGCTGCTCATCCCTTTCATTACTTAAAACAATTTCCCGCAGCAAAGCATCCTTAGCCGCCTTTAGTCCGGCTAATCTTATTCGCTCGAAGAAGAGCTCAGCCTCGAGTCGTTCGATTCGTTCCAGCCGCCTCGCTAGTTCCTTGTCCAGTGCCACTAATCCCATAGCCATATGCCCTAATCTCAAGACAAAAATTTACCGGGTGAGAATTTATCCTCTCACCCGGTATAAGCGCAGAAAATCTAGACTTTACTAGAGGGTCACTGACAGAGTTTCCGATATTTTCTCCAAGTTTGCTTAAGAAGCTGGGAAACTCGCTGCTGGCTAATCCCCATTTCCGCAGCGATCTCCTCCTCCGTGTCAAGTTCAGCGGCTAGACTAACAGCCGTTTTCTCCTTTTCTGTCAGAGACGCATACCAGGCCACAGCGCTCTCCTTCGCTTCCACTTCCTGTACTACAGGATCCGCAGAAGGATGATATCGCTCCCTCAGGCGGCTCAATATCTCATCGTCCGAGAGTTCCTCAGCCTTCTCGTCATCTGGGGTTCGAAAATCACTGGCATGCTTTGCCTCCGCCAACAGGTCCTTATTTTGTTTCCTGTAGTAACTTAGCTCCTTATTTTCGGCAGCCTTTGCCAAGTATGACCGAACTCCACCCGACACCCCATCCATAAGGCCCACGTATGCTGGATTTCTACGGCAATAGGTCTCAAGCCCATCTGCGATTCCTATCAGCTTGAGTTGCTGATCCTCCTCCCATTCCTGCTCCTCGTCGCCACTAACGGTTGGTATCTGGCCATTCATCCGGAATATTTCCCGCCCTATTGGCTCCCACGCAAGAACAATGGCCCTGTCCCTGTCCCCTCCCCAACCGTGAACAAATTTGTACTGTTCCATTACGGCATCTACTTCACTGTGCTTTCCTATCGCCTCCAGAACTCGCTTTGCTCTGGGCGGGTCATTTTGGAGACGCTGGCGAAAGCAGTAACCCAGATACCATGCCAGCCATTGAAACGCAAAGGGCAATTTGTCGGGGAGATTCTGTCTGAAGTCCTCACTCGAGACGAGCTCTTCCCACAGAGTCGCAAACTCAATCAGAAGCTGCTTCAGGTACCTACCCAACTCAATACTGGAGACCCTATACATGGCCTGTTCTAAGTCGCCCGCCAGATCTGCGTCCGAAGCCTGCAGCACCTGCTCAGCGTCTTGTAGTTCGCGCTGATTCTGGGAGAAAAGTGCTGTAATATATTTCACGCTCGCATGCGCCTTCCGATAGCTGGGCGTAAGCGACAGTCGGAATCCCTCTCCCAGTTCCTTGTCCGGCAATTGTGCAACCACTAGCATGAGTTCGCCAAACAGAGGGTACATCTCCCACGTTCTCATCACGCGGCCCATCACCTGGGCCAGATGCATTCCCCAGATCCTTGCCAGTCGCCTCAGCCCCTCAAAGGAGGCACCATCGGAGGCAAAGGCAGCGCTGTCGCCACACCCTCTCAGTATCTCCCACTCAAACAGCGCCACCCAGTCCGCTACCCTTTCTTCATACTGCTCCGCCCAATTCTCGTCGATCAGCTCCACCATATGCAGCAAACGCTTCTCAGGTAAAACGAGGCCGTCAAACCTGTCCTTAATCAGAACCTCCATGCCTGGAGCCTCAGGGTAAGTTACATCCTCAGGGAACGGCCTAACTGGCGACAGAAAAAGATCGAAAAAGTCCTCCGCCACTCCCCCAAGTGCTTCTTGCCAAATAGGTTTTTTATCAATCATCGAAATCTTATAATTTTACCCCTTTTTCAATCGCTGTGCAACTGAGCGGCTGACCTC
>Ga0307432_1001514_pt1 | contig 13978 bp, 12 predicted proteins | sample SalMarWE160150MG_FD_202158 | JGI IMG/M metagenome (GOLD analysis project Ga0307432, IMG submission 202158) | Salt marsh sediment microbial communities from the Plum Island Ecosystem LTER, Massachusetts, United States - WE1603-150 | ecosystem: Environmental > Aquatic > Marine > Intertidal zone >...
CAAATTTAAGCATTTTCTTTATACTCCTTATTCTATTATTTATAATCATTAAAGTACTGGACATCCAAACATAACAATACATATAAAAAGATAGCGAGAAATTTCTTCAGACTAATATAAATGTAACCTTAAATACGTAAATATTACATCAAAAACAACAACAAATATTATAGTTCTCTCTTGTTAAAAAAATAGCAAGTTATTTCACTAACCTTTCCCAATCCTTTTAACCTAAAATCAGTTTTGGTAAAAATACACTCACTTCAGGTACAAATGTAACAACTAATAAGGCAACAATCAACATTAATAAAAAAGGCAATACTCCTTTAGATAATCTATCAATCGACAAACCAGATATTGAATGGACCGCAAAAAGACAGGTACCAACTGGAGGTGTAATAGTTCCAATCATAGCATTAACACAAATAATAATTCCAAAATGTATTAGATCGATATTCAATATTTTCAATAAAGGAAACAATACAGGAACTAATATTATGATCAATGGTGTAGCATCTATAAAACAACCCAAAATTAGTACCGAAAGATTAATCAGTAAAAGTATAGCAATTTTATTTGAAGTGATTGAAGTAATTAAATTTACTAAATCACGAGGGACACCTTCTATTGTTATCATCCATGTAAAAATTCCGCTAACTGCTATAATAAATGCAATGAGGCCAGTCGTCAGAGCTGTATTAATAAGAGACTCTTTTAATTTCTTCCATGTAATCTCTTTAAAAACAAATACTCCTAAAAACAAAGTATAGAATGCCGCTACTGCACCAGCTTCGGTTGGAGTAAAAAAACCACCAACAATGCCTACAACAATGATTAGCGGTGTTAATAAGGGAAGAAACGCGTCTTTAAAAGATAAAAAAATGTTCTTCCATCCTTTCCATGGGTATTGTGCATAATTCTTTTTTTTCGCCATAAAAGAGACCATCAACATTAGGCATAAACCCATAACAATTCCAGGAAATAAACCTGCTAAAAGCATTCTCCCTATCGATACTGATGCAACCATCGCATAAATGACCATAATTATACTTGGAGGTATAATAGGTCCTATAATTGAAGAGGCTAAAGTAATTGACCCACTAAAATCATCATCATAACCATATTGACGCATAATTTCCATCTCAACTGCCCCTAATCCAGCAGCATCTGCTACTGCGGAGCCGGAAAGACCAGCAAATAACATGCTGGCAACAACATTAGCATGCCCTAAACCCCCGTTAATATGTCCTACTAAACTACAAGCTAAATTTAATATTTTTTTAGTTACCCCTGATACATTCATTAGATTGCCCACTAATAAGAAAAAAGGGATTGCTAAAAAAGTAAAATTATCTAAAGAAGTAAAAATTCTTTGGGGAATTAGAGTAAGGTTAATATCTGATAATAGACAATAAATTAGAGTCCCAAATCCAAAACTAAATGCTATAGGAATTTTTATTAATACCATAAAAAAAATTAAGAAAATTATATAGAAAAACATTTAATTATATCTCCTTTAATGTAATAATTTCGAGTCGTGTAGATAGTGTAAAAAAATGCCATGAATGCTATCTTTCTATAGAAATAACTTTAAAAGAGCGAATAAAGTTTACCAGTTAAAGAGGAAAGAATCTATACCAGAATTCTCATAAGAGAAGCGAAAAAATTCTTTACCGAAACTGAGATAGTACTATCTTTCTATGAGAAATAACGACGATATGTAAACACATCTTGAAAGTAATACACCTTTAAAATAACAATGATTCATATATTTGAATAAATAAATGAAATAACATCAGTAATGCTGCAACAGGAATAATTAAATATACATAATACATTGGCATTGCAAAAGAAGGCGAAATTGCCCCTTTAGAATAAACACAAAATTTAATTCCTTCATAAAACAAAACTATACCAAATAACATAATTACTATATTACTAAGAATATATAATAATTTTCGGTATTTTTTATTTATAAATCTATCAATTATATCAACCTGGAAATGGGTTTTCTTTTCAATTCCTATTGCAACTGCCAACATCACCATCCAGAAAAAAATATAACGAGCAGCTTCTTCAGACCAATATAAAGGCAACTTTAAATATCTTAATATTACTTCTATAACAACAAGCAACAGCAAAAGTGCTAATAAAATGAAAACAAATTTAATCTCATAATCAAGTAAAATATTTTTTATGTCTATAAGTCTATTCTTTTTTTCCATATCAATCCCTCTTATTTTAAGGCGTACCTCCTGTACATGTTTTTATGGTATCAGTACTAAAAAATCAATTTATTTATATATTTAACTTTTCAATAAAGCATTATTTATAAGTTTTACATAATAAAGTTCAGGGCTATAATCCTTAATTATTTCTATATATTCTATTCATACTTCGGTATTTATTTAAAATACTAAAGAACAATAATAGTGCCTAATAATACTATATTGAATGTTTTATTCAACTTCACCTAATTTCTTAGCATTATCAATAAACTCTGTCGCAAAATCCACTCCTAATTTCTCAGACCATTTGTCGTATACAGGAGTCATAGCTTCTTTAAAAGCACATTTATTTACAAAGTTTATACGAACACCATTGCAAGTTAACCATTCAATAATTCCTTGCTGTTGGGACTCACTTAAATTAACCTGAAATTCTGAAGTTTGTTTTAGGGCTTCCAAAATTGTATTCTGATGTTCTTTGGATAATCCATTAAACCATTTTGAACCAACAGTAATCGGATGAACAGAAATTTCATGGTCTGAAAAAGAATAATATTTAGCTACTTCATAAAACTTACCAGAATAGTAAGTATCAATCGGAGGGTCTGCAAATTCTACTAAATTAGTAGCTAAAGCAGTATACAATTCAGTATAAGGTACCGGAGTAGGAAGAGCTCCAACCCCCAATTTCCCAAACATATCTCTATATATCTCAGATTCCATAATGCGGATTTTTTTGCCTTCCATCTGTTCAGGTTCATAAATTGGTCCAATATCGGTATATAATCCCCGGGGCGGTTCTGCATATAATGCTTCTGTAAGAATAAGACCTGTTGCTTCTTCAAATTCTGAGGCTAACTTTTTCCCAATTTCACTAGTGAATACTCTTTTAGCATGTTCAAAGTCTTTAAATAGAAATGGCAAGGAATAAATTGAAATCTTTGGATAAAGAAGACTTAAAGTAGCAAAGTTTGGATGAGCCATATGAAGATTTCCCATTTTTATAGACTCAACTATTTCCCTGTCGGCGCCTAACTGACCAGAAGGATATACTTCACATACAATTTCACCACCAGACAGTTCTTCTACTTTTTCGGCAAAAAATGCTGCTGCATCATAATATGCTATACCAGGACTATGAACATGAGCATATTTAATAACCACTTTAGCCATCCCGCTTGTTGTGAACACCAAAATAATACACAGTACCAAAATTATGCTAAACAACCAATTAATTTTTTTCATATTTTCCATCTCCTTTTTATTTTAAGATTATAGCCCTCTTTTTCGAATGACAACATTGATACATTTCACTCATCTAATAAAAATTTACTTTAATAAATTCACCGGAACCTCAGTAGACAATTCCATCTTCATCTTTCTATAGAAAAGAAAGATAAATTCAAATATTACTTAAAAGGAATACATATTCGCTTATAAAATTTAAGCATTAACAAATCTTGCAATTCAAGTACCTTTTAATTTATTAAATCTCTACAATGCCCTTTATTAATGAGGGATCACCTGATGTTAATTTTTCAAATGCCTCATTTATGTTATTAAATTGGAATGTATGGGTTACTAGCTCGTTAATTGGTAATATTCTCTTCTTGTATGAATCATATGCAATATTCATATCCCTGTCATAATCATCAGAATAGAAAGGATGGGTTGAATGGATGATTGGTGATTTAAACATGAGATACAGTCCTGATTGCATTGGTTCCGTTTTTGCATAAAGAGAAGGGGTAAGTATTTTCCCTTTTCTCTTAATGATTTGGCAGGCAGTGTGAAATCCTGCCATTTTCCCAGTAATTTCAATAACAATATCAGTACCATTTCCATTTGTCAATTCATTGATCATTTTTACACTATCTTCTTTTTTTGCATTAATAATATGTGTTGCGCCAAGTTCTTGGGCTTTTTTCAGACGACTATCAAAAAAATCAACTGCAATTATTTTTAATGCGCCACTTTTTTTAAGACCATTAATACAAAGCAAGCCCATAACTCCACAACCAATAATTACAATACTATCGCCGAGCTTTGGATTAGCAGCTCTTAAGATATTGACAACACAAGTCATAGGCTCAATTAAACATTTTTTTCTATCTGCTATTTCTGAACTAATTTTTATTAACTTGGAAGTATCGGTGATTAAATAATCTGCAAGACATTGTTTTTTAAATCCACTCACCCAATCACCTACTTCAAATTCGGAAATATTTTTACCTATATCTTCAACCACTGCAACCGGTTCATGCCCAACAATAGCAGGAAACTCAACATGATCATTTACACTGAATTTAGTTTTGCCTTTTAAGTTCTCTACAACCCATTATTTTTCACCCAAATAAACCGGTACATCCGAATGGCATAATCCACAGGATTTAATCCGTAATAAAATTTGATCATTATTTAATTTAGGTAAATCCTCTTCAAATATTTCAAATTTTTTTGGCTCAATAACTTTAGCAACTCTTCTTTTCATTATGTTAATTCCTTTCAATGGTATAGTAATAGTTTTGGACTGTTAATACATAAATATTCCACCATTAATATCTATAGTCGCGCCAGTCATATAATCGTTTTTAATAATAAATTGAACTGCCTCAGCAATATGTCGTGGTTCACCAAATATCTTTAAGGGAATAGCGTTCTTTAATGTTTTCATATTTTCAGGTGTTGATACTTTTTTATGAAAAGGAGTATCTATTACACCGGGGCAAATTGCATTCACTCTAATCTCTGGCGCTAAAGCGGATGCGAGACAACGGTTAAATGTATCAAGGGCACCTTTAGATGCTGCGTATATGGATACGGATGGAGATCCACTACGTATAGCAGAAGAGGTAATGTTAATAATGCATGGTTTATTTCCTTTCTCTAATAGTGGAATTAATTTAGAGGAAAGAAACATTGTAGAATAAGCATTTAAAGTCATAATTTCTTCTATAAATTTCCATTCTATCTCTTTAATATTATGCCTTTTTATTGCTCCACCTGCATTATTCACCAATACATCGAGCTTATTATAGCGAGACTGAACAGCATCAACCAAATTGAGACACCCTTCTTCGGTTGATAAATCAGCTTTTACTAAGAAAGCAGTTCCATGATTTGCTTCAACTATTTCTTTAACTTTTTTTGCTTTATCTTCCGAATGGTAGTAATGAACAATAATATCATTACCATTAGCTAATAGGCTGGCAATTCCAGCACCGATACCAGTGCTAGCACCCGTAATAAGTATGGTCTTTTTCATTTTATCCTCCTAAAAGTATTAATATTAATATAAGTTATGTTAATAAGAGTAAGAATTTTATTCACTGCACCATTTACGACGTTTTATAGAACAAGACTCCTTTCTTATCTTAGGATTTATTCTATTTTAAAATAACGCTTTTGTTAAACGAGAGCAGTATAATAAAATTTTCTTACTTCTCTTAAAAGTAAACGATATTAAATTTTTATAAAATAATGTAATACTATAATTAAGCCGCTCTTGGAATATTGAAAAACTATTGATAGACTATACATCGAGAGCACAAAATTTAGTATAGTTTTCCTTATACATTACCCTGGACAATTATATGAATAATATCGATTGTATATAAATTATCATAAAATTGCTTAAATATTAGCCATAGTGCAAATAAATAAAAAAAACAGAATACCATGCTCGCTACTCTGTCTTTTTACCTGAAAGTTTCTTCCTTTAAAAATCAGTAAATATATATTTGCTTAAAAAATGATCAATTTTCCTACTACAAGGAATTGCCTCTTCGGTGCTTAAAAAAAGCTTTCCAGAGCTCTGTCCAGCAACAGTCTTTTTGACTGCAAGATTGAATACTTTTAGTATCTTGCTCCTTTGGCGTTTCTTTTAATTATTGTTATAGAAATCTCTCCTATTGCCTTCATTTATGAACTATACAATGTATACATTATATAATATAATAATAATTTTAAAAAAGCAAGCTACTTTTATGAATTTTATAAAGCATTCTTATTCAATGAAAAAACGTGAATGAAGCAGTGAAAAAAATTAAAGACTTTTCTGGTTGGTTTTTATGGCTAATTGAGACTGAAAAACTCTTTGATTTTCAAAGAGCACCAGCAAAATGGATAATTAATTGCAATTATGATTCTCCATATCACGCATTAAAGCATTATACCCCTTTATAATATTATCAAAGAAATGTTAAAAGCAAGGAGTAAGTACTAACAAAATGTATGATTGTAATTGAAAGCAGTACAACTCGTATGTATTTTTCTATTTTTTTGATATACACAATTTTATTCAAAAATACTTCTTTTTCTGGAAAATACTCATTAAAAATTAAAAAGCCCTTCAGCTAATGTCAAAGGGCTGGAAATTGTCTGGCTCCCCCTATTGGACGCGTTCAGAACTTTTAAGGAGAATATGACAGCAGAAAACATTAGATTAAATCAGTTAATTCTTCAATATTAAAGCAATATCTAAAGATTAGAATTTGCAAAATATTGGAGAAAAAAAGCCCTTCAGCTTGACTGCCAAAGGGCTTGAAAGTCAAGACTCCTCGAATAGAATAATTTTCGTAACTTTTATCCGAATGAATATTCTATACAAATTTATGATAATTAATTAAATATAAAAAAGCTTTACTATTTTGGAATTGATAAATCTATCCTACTTATTATTTTAACCCTTTTTCCATTCGGTTGATAATAGAATTTACTGCTGTTTTAGCAACTGGACCTTTGGCAAGTTGTTTCGCCATAGACAAGCGATCATAGGTTGTTCTAAGATGTTGAAATTTATCCCCTTTAAATTCGTAGATACAAAGGGCAGGAATTTGATATTTCATCCCTTCAAAACTGCCTTCTAAAATATGCTCATACACTGCTTTATCTTCTTCGGCTATAATTTTGACCCCTGACTCGATAACCCTTTGATCCGGACTTATTTCAAATCCCCATCTTAAATAATTTTTGATCTCTTCTTTGCCTTTAAATTCGCCGTTTGGATTCACCCAATCGGCATCCTCTGTAAAAAAGGACAAGCTTTTTTCCAGATCCTTTTTATTCAAGGCATCTCTGAACTTCCTCATCATACTGATCAATTCTTCTTTGGACATTTTGATTTCCTCCTTTATTCATGTTTTAATTCTCAATGATAAATATATAATCATGCTTATATTTTATATATACGACATCTATCTTCAAAATCCTTTTTTTCCTACGATAAATTTATAAAAAAAGCCCTTCAGCAAAATACCAAAGGGCTGGGAATGTCTTGGCTCCCCCATTATCCTTTGAAAATTAAAATTATCTAAAGTCTTCTGAGTTAACCATTAACTCGAGCTTATAAATCCCTTCTGTGGGCACTTCTCCCGCAATTTTATTTGCTTTAGCTAGGACTTGACGGATAGATTCAGCATCTTTTGCATCCCATTCACAATATAATTTACCTTCCTCGCGGGCATACCGAGTTCCAATCCAATAAGCATCAACTGTGTGATTTGCCTTCACTGCCTTCGCAAAAGGTGTGGCAGCCTCTGCAGTTAACTCTTTACCTACCGGATGAACAACTAAAAACTTAGCCATTTTTTAACACCTCCTTTGTTTTAAGTCTGTCAGGTAATTGAATGGTATCAGTCGACTCCTCCGATACCTGTAAACGGGAAGCCAATCTTGGTTAGGCATAGGCAACCCCTCCTTATTATTCATCAGTGACTAATACTTCAAGTTTGGGCCACTTTCATATATTTAATTTTGACGGGTTTTGAAATTTAAAATATATGGAGCAGCAGCTTTGTTATTAAGTAAATGACCGCCTTGTCATATCAACTTTAAAACCTTAATAAATAATCTCTCTATTAATTACGTGGGGACTAAAGCGGCTTTTAACTTTGCTACGGATTCATCGGTAAAAATAGATAAAAAATCCTTGATCTTGACCTCCTCTGAATTGAATATACATTATCGCATCCATCAGTGCGATACCAAGCTTTATAAATGTACTTGTTAAGTTTTGCTCTTGGTGATGACTATATCTCCAAGTACTTGAAGTATCTCAAATTTACTTTTAAACTTAATTTTTTACACCTAATATTTATATACGATAAAAGTTTTAAAAATCCTTCTTTTTTAAAAAAAAGAAAAAAGCCCTTCAGCAAAGTGCCAAAGGGCTGGGAATTAGCAACATTTCTAATTATATCTTAGCTATATATTGGTAAATCAACTATCTAATTCCATTTAACATACTTTAAGTTCATTGTTTTGGTTCTGTTATTCCTGCTTTAAAAAATACAGTCGTAATTAATTCAATAAGAAAACCATATAACAAGCCAAAGATAAAGGGCCAAATAAATTCACTACCTAGGGCTAAGGCCCCTATGCCTAAAACAAATCCAAACATACCCCCTAAAACCAATCCGTGTATCGCCCAAGGCCAACGCAGAGAACTAATTCCAATCGCAAAACCCATCAATCCATTTTGCAGGATAATAAGTGCATTCGTAACTAATGGTTGACTGTGTCCAAATCCATAATTACAGACTATCCAAGAGATACATCCACAAAGAAGTCCTAAAACAGAAGTTATAACTACACGCTTTGTCATTTTCTTTTTTTTCTCCTCCTTTCTTTATTAATTTTTCACCTTCTTTTTTATTACTACTTACTCGACTAATCGGTATTAAAAGATGCTTAATATAAAAATTTCAGATATTTTCCATTTCTTATTTGTCTTTTTTATTAATCGTATTTTCCTATTATATAGGCTATTTATTATAGAATAGATATACTATTACTGTCAGGGGATGGTTGTTTATTTATTCAATTCTACCTTGTAGATTAATGCATATACCATTCCCAATATTATCCATCTAATCAAATTGCTCACTGAAAGAAAAACCCAATTAAACTCTGGCCAGATGTTGGTGTGAAGTTGTAATGCCAAGTTGTTAGGTAACATACCTAATAACCATAATAGAAATCCATAGATCACTCCTTTACTTACGCCTGACCCAGGGAGTCCTTTATAAAGTAAGGCGTATCCAAAGGCCCATAAGATACATATCGCAAAGCCGAATATGATCATAATTAATGTGTGGATTCCTGTTTGGGGAACCCAGAGATCAGACGGAGTCACTCTCTTTACATAAGGAATGATTAGCTGGCCACAAACTAAAATGGAGTAGACAGCATTTGCCACAGCCCCAACCACGCCGGCTATTAAAACCTTTTTCAAATTCATTTTATTTACTTCCTTATGAGATAATTCCTTAATTTATTATTACAATATATAGACTAAGAAATCTTTCTTTTAACCACCTTTTTCTATCTAACATTATACCTCCCTCTCCCCCACCTCTACCTTATCCTTTTAAGCTTAATCTACATCACTTCCTTTATTATTTGTTTTCTCTAATCCTTCAAATTTGATTATCGATTCCATAAGTAATTATCCATAGATTAATTGTTTAGAAGGGACTTGTTTAAATGGAAACAGTAGTATAAGCCCTATCTGAGCACTTGGGTAAGTATGAGACAGTACATTGGTAATCTTTTCTTCTTTATCAGGATTGAACTTAAAATAGGATGGAACAACTATTAGGATGATGGGATGGTTTTTAGGGTACATCAACTAAAATATGGTTAATGTAAAAGTAGAAATATTGAAGGGGATTAATCTTATTATGATCTTTGATAATAAATTATAGGAATGTCTTCTATAAAATAATGGCTTAAAATAATCTATTAATATTTAATTAGTTGTAAAAATAAACTTTGTGTTTAGTGGAGTATCCTCCTTAACAAAATAGAAAATAACTTTTTAAGTAAATTCCGTAAGGCATTTCCCTAAATTAGGAATTGTCCCTTCGGCTCGTTAAAGCATAAATATAAACTTAAACTATCTTTATTTATTATATACTACATTTTTATCAAAAATCCTTCTTTTTAATAAAATATTTCATAAAAAATAAAAGCCCCTCAGCAAAATGCCAAAGGGCTGGAAATTGTCAAGCTCCCCCTATTGGATACGTTCAGAACTTTTAAGGGGAATATGCTCATAGAAGATATTAGGTTAAATTAGCTAATTCTTCAATATTAAATTGCCTCATAAATTCGCTAAGTTTTGTCAGGGCACTGGTGTTTCTTCTATTTTTTTCTTTCATTCCCTCGAGGGGTAATATGATATAATGCATTTTTGTATTTAATTCTTAATGCTCTTGCCATAAATCAATGATAATATATTAAGATGGGGTTAGTTGTCAATAATAAAGATTTGATTCCATTACTTCCTATTAGAATAAATTTATGACAAAGATTAGCAATGGTAAAATAAATAAGACTGCGAATGTAGTAAATATCCAGCAGGAATTGACCAAGTCAATATTTAAGTTATAAATATTAGCAGCAATAACAGAATTAAAGGCAACTGGCATGGCAGACAATATTAAGGAAACCTTTAACGGTAAACCTTGACTGATGGATTGATAATCAAGTAATAGTGCAATCAGTAGTATGGTTGCGGGCACTACTATAAATTTTACAAGAGATATAAGAAAACACTCTTTGAGATATTTGGAAACACGACTAAATTTAAAAGTTAGACCAACTGAAAAAAGCAAAATAAAAGTCGTTAGCGGAATGAGAATTTCGTTAATTATTGTATAAATTTCTGGACGCTTTAAAGAACTTAGATTCAGGGAAATACCAACCAGAACAGAACCTACTCCAATATAAAAAAAGGGATCCTTAATCACTTCTATTATTTTTTTTATAGTCTCTTTTTGTTCAACAAAATCCTCAGCATACATATGGGTTATAGGATATCCCAAACCATAGTATAACAAACGTATAAGAAAAGTAAAAAGGGGCACTAAAGCATATCCTTCTTCACCTAAATAAAAAAAACAAATCATTCCACCCAGAGTTACATTATTCACAAAATATCCACAACTGAACATTGAGCCAATGTCCATACGGTTATAATGATAATATTTTGCAATCATAACAGCAAAAAAGCCGCCTGTGATGATAGAAACTGCTCCTACAAAAGGCATACTAATGATTTTTGTAATACTTTCTATCTTAAAAATCCATAAGCTCCCGATATAAGTAACGGAAACAAACCAAAGCATTCCCAATTTCTGTAGAAAAATACTTATTTCTTTTTTTAATTCAGGGGTAATCCAATGTTTTTTGTCAATTAATTTCTGACAGAGATACCCACTGAATATACCAATAATTAATACTAAAAAGGTTTTTAATAATGCAAAAGCCATGATAAAAGTTTTCCTCCTAAAGTTTAAATCAATAATGACAATAATTTAACACTAAACAAAGACAGAAATCAAATAAAACATTTTGCGCAATCAGATTTTGCATTATAGTTTTACAATTGTTAACCATACTAATTTTGAGTAGCTTTTATAATTTAGCTAAAAAATTGGTTATGCATGTGATCTTTCCTTTAGAATGATGATAAATAGGTTTAAAGGACATTATTCTTTATTATATAATATGTACCGGCTAAGAGAAAAATTTCAATTCAGTATTTTACTATTTTAAAACATACTTGTCTTCTCTAACATAAAACCATTCCTTTAAAACTAGAAAAACATATATACTATTTTAATAATTATTCCATTTTTTATACTAAAAATTATTATTTTCTGAAAAATAATTTATAAAATAAAAAAGCCCTTCAGCAAATGCCGAAGGGCTTGAAATTGTTAAGCTCCCCCTATTGGAAACGTTTAGAACTTTTAAAGGTGAAATTGCAATAGAAAATATCAAATTAATAAGCTAATTATTCATTATTATGGATAATTTTAAACCTATACCCGATAAAATTTATATGGATAAGACTTTGAATATTATTAGTAAAAAGTTAGGGATTCTGAAGTGTAAACTTGGTAGAGGGAAAGGAGCCTTACCCCAATTCATTCTCCAAACCGTCAAACATCCATAAAATAATTCTATTCAACATCTTACGCAACTTTCAATCCTTTCAGATTTCAGGACTCCGAGAGAAATTTAATTCTCTACATTTTCCCGAAACAGAGAATGGATGCGGGTTCGATTCCCGCTCGAAAACCCAGCGGAGTGTTTTACAACTAATATCTGCTTTTTTATTCACAGGCATAATATTCAGATCTTTTTCGCTATATAAACACCATAGCTGTAATAGTCCCGGTATTTTTCATAAAGAGCTATTTCTTGTTTTTCCTTTTCGACAATGACCTTTGATTGGTCGCTCTGGTCATTTCGTATAAGAAACTCATCAAAACCATTCTGCAAGGGGCGATAATAATTCTCCAGCCAACAGTACGTCGGCAGGAAAAAGTAAGCCTCGGGGCTGTAGCCATGCCGTTCAAGGATTCCTATCTTTGCCGAAGCTACATCAATCTCCGGGTACTCTCTTTCCCAATAGGACTGGAGCTCATGCGGCCTCGTGGCACTAAGCCACGTAATTTCGGAAACGATAAGCTTTCCCCCCGGTTTCAGGAATCGGCTCCAAGCCAAAACACCGGTTTCAAAGCCCATGTTATAGATAGCTCCCTCAGACCAGATTACTTCAAACTCCTCGTCAGAAAAAGGCAGTGCATCCATAGAACAGCTCAATGTGGTGATCCTCTCCGCCACTCCATAGTCCTTTGCTCTGGTTTGAAGCTCGTCCAAAAACTCCGGTAGAAAATCCACTGCAGTAATTTTAGCATCAAGCTCCTTTGCCAACATAATCGTTGATGCACCAGTGCCGCATCCAATATCTGCGATTTTCAAAGGACGTGACCGGTCGAGTCCCGCCATCCTCAATGCTTTTTTTGTTTCAGTTTCTCCACCCGGACCTTGCCTTAAATTAGATTTATGTAGATCAATTAAAAGCCGTAATTGTAAATCGTCCATGCTTTTTCTCCATTCTATCACGCAAATTAACTTATCAATACTACATTTTTTTGATTAAATTGTCAACTTCAAATTTTTCAATTGTCATTTAAGAATTAAAAGTGAACTCTTTTTTTACGATTTAAAGTTTAAAAGTGAACTCTTTAAAACAAACTAAAACTATAATAATATAGGATTAAAAAAGTGAGGTCCTATATTATGAAACAGTTACACAAAAAGTTCACCGATTATCAGATTAAAGAACTAATTACCCGTTATCTAAAAAAGAAAATAGCAAGAAAATACATCCAAGAAATTTTAGGTATTAAGAAAACAAGATTCTTTGCTTTAGTAAAACGATTAAAAGAAAATCCCGAAAATTTCTCTATTTCATACTCTCGTAGAATACCTACTCGAAAAATTTCAAAAGATATTGAGAGAAATATTGTAAAAGAGCTAAAGATCGAAAAAGATTTAATCAAAGCAAAAGAAGTACCGATTAAGTATTACAACTACAGTTACATCAAAGATCTTTTAGAACAAAAATATAGCCAGAAGGTATCTCTGCCTACCATCATTGACCGAGCCAAAAGAAATAATTTTTATTTTTTAAAACCCAAGAGAAAAGCTCATGATAGAGAAGTAATAACTAATTACCCGGGAGAACTGATTCAACACGATTCTTCTCATCATCTGTTTGCCCCTTATGCTGGTAGTAAATGGTATCTGATTACCTCAATCGATGATTACAGCAGGTTGATCTTATATGCTGTCCTGGTAGAAAGAGAGAGCACCTGGGAACATATCCTGGCCTTAGAGGCTGTTTTATTAAAATATGGATTCCCTCTGGCCTATTATGTAGATAGCCATTC
>Ga0307432_1001521_pt1 | contig 13920 bp, 11 predicted proteins | sample SalMarWE160150MG_FD_202158 | JGI IMG/M metagenome (GOLD analysis project Ga0307432, IMG submission 202158) | Salt marsh sediment microbial communities from the Plum Island Ecosystem LTER, Massachusetts, United States - WE1603-150 | ecosystem: Environmental > Aquatic > Marine > Intertidal zone >...
GCTTGGCGGGGCTGAAAGTGAAGCTCGGCAGTCTTGTATCGTGTCATGCATATTCCCACGACCCCCGCTCTCAGCATCAAAAACACGGTTGCGGATTTAGATGCGATTGCCCTGAGGTCCACGCCCCCAGGGTAATCCGCCTATTGAACGTGATAGTAGTCCTGTTTATAATCGGATTCACCGACGTGATAAATATCGTGTTGCCGCTGTCCGGCTCCTCGCTAACGGAGAAGTCATCGGTATCATAATCTGCGGCATTGCAACCGGCGTTGAACCTGAACACCGCGGAATTCCACCCCGCCGCGTTCGAGCCGTCCGGATTGCAAGGCTGGCGGGTGTCAATCCAGCAGTTTTCAGGGATGGTTGACTCGACAAAGCACGGGCAAAGCATCTGCGTGTCGATAATCAGCCCCTCCAGCTCCAAGGGATCAATTGGGAAACCGTTGGGACAATCGCGCATCTCGGAGTCACTCTCATAAAAGCCAACCGTGAACTCACCAATAGCGTTGTCCTCCACCTCCAGGATCAGAGTGCCGAAGTACTTGGGCGGCGGATTGTACAGCGGACAATCAGTGGTCTGCAGCAGGAACGAGCCATACCGGTAGTCGAGTGTTCTGACGTCCACAGCCTTCAGTTCCCCGAGATCGTAGAAGATGTAGTCAGACCGGTAGCTGTCTATAAAAGCACCTTGCCGCGGATCGTGGTTCGTGCCGACACAGATGCCTGCTAAGCATTTTGGATACATTGGTGGGCAATCGTCGTCCGAGTCGCAAGGAAACGGAAGAAACGGCTCCCAACCGAGCGGCTTGATGACGCCGGGGCAATCATTGGAATATCCGGAGCTATCCAGCTCTAACTGCCAAGATTTCAGTGACTGACCCTCGGAGGACCACCCAGAACCGTAGATTTCAACGACGATGATGTCTCCAGGGTCGACTTCGACGTTGTTCGTCGGCTCGATTGGCTGGCCGTTGATCTCGACGGCCTTGAGCGAGAAGGTAGGCCCATCAGCAAATGCCGTCGCGATCAAGAGGCCTGGGATCGCGGCGATCAAAAGGCGGCATCGATGCATCCGTGTCGTCATGCGGCACCCCCTTCGAAATGTCTTTCATCATCTCAGACGAGTCTTTAGACCCGCCCGCATACGATCCTCATTCCTATGGTACCGGGCGATCCCGCAAGAATCAACGCTCTGTATCCGGGAAAACGCTGAAGGATGAGCATCAGGTCAGTGGGTGGAGCGTTGAAACGAGCCCAAGCGCGAGCGACGGGTCGTGAGCGAGTGACCAATCCATACCCCGCGCTGGCGCTTGGGGCTCGGATCAGCGATCCGAGCGCCGTTTGCGCCGCGGAAGCACGCCGAATCCGCGTTTGCTCCTTAAGTTGACGCTCATCCCTTCCCAGACGCGCCAAGCGTACACCCGTTGCGAATCCGATCCTATTGGACCAAGATAGAGTATTCTCGTTTTCTGTGCAGCGGCGTCGAGGGACCACTTGGATGCCACGGGTGACTTGCCGGGTCCGTGACAGAATCGGCGGAGGTACGAAACACCTACTGGAATCGCCGATCCGGATCGGAAACGCGCACGGTGCGGCAGAGGATTGTTCGCTCCCTTACGGTCGCGGCTCTGATTGACCGTGCGCATGCCGCGGAAAGTGTCACGGACCCTGACTTGCCTGCCCATGTTTTCCCGAGGGACAGCACTGGCAGCGAGCTGCTAGTGGCACACAGCACACCGGGAAGGATAGGGACGTGCCGGGTACGACGAGCAGTAATTCAACGCCCGCGATGGGTGCCGCCGATCGCGTCACCGATCAACAGGTTCCGCCCGACGGTGATCCGGTGACAGCACCCAAGACGGTTAAAATCCCAATGGCGATGGAAGAGGGTGCACCGGCCGACGCCGCCGGAGAGACGGCGCAAAACTCGCAGCAAGCGGGATCGACGTGGCGATGGTGGCTGGCGGTGGCGGTCGGCGTTGTTGTGTCGCTGCCGTTTGCGTGGCTCTTGTCGTATGCGGCGCTCTTGCCGTTTTTCATAGGGCTTTTCTTCTTTGCGCTGTTCGGCCTGGTCATCGGCGCCGCAATACACCGGATCGCGTCGCCGCGTCGCCCGTACGGGCGGTTCGCTCTTGTTGTCGGTACGACGCTCGTAGTGGGTGTCGGATGGGTGACATCTGTCGTAAAGGAAAGCCGGGATTTTCCCTCGGACATGGCTGTCAAGGCCGGCAACGAGACCCGCAGCATCGGTGACCGCACGATTGAAGCGTATCGCACAGCCGTCGCTGACGACATTCGCAGGTTTTTGCGCGAGCGTTATCCGCCGGGCGACACACTCGGATATGTCCGGTGGGTTCTGACCAGCGGCGAGCTGAAAAAGGGTGAGATTGCCGATGTTAATCGAACGCTGCAACCGCTGCAGCGTCGGTTCACGTGGGCCGCTAGGATTGTCCTGTCCATTGCCTTGTTCGCCTTCGGCGTCGGATCGCAGACGTTTCTGTTGAGCAAAGTCACTGAACGATCGGTGCGCGCCCGCGACAACGTTGAACAGCCTGACTCGACGTAGCAACGTACGTCGAGCCGGGTGGGACCTCCCTGGCCCGTCCCCCACCCATGATAAATCGGAATCTACGACCTGGGCTCTGCAAAGGGTGGGCACACGCGCGCTTCAACGGTGAGGCAGGTGAACCTCCTGTCGTAGCCGGGAGAGCAAAGGGTTAAGAGCCAGTCGCGACGCGGAATCCGTAGTCGCAGCGGCGGTAGCCGGACGTGTTCCAGTGGCGAAAGGCGGAGCGGCAGTACCCAGGTTTGAAGCACCAGGAGCAGCCGCGAAGAAGACGCTTGCCCTGCTCGCTGCCTGTCACCCAGGCGCTGCCATCAGATGGTGCATTCTGGTAGTTCTCATGCCACGCGTCTTCGCACCACTCCCAGACGTTGCCAATCATATCGTACAGGCCAAACGCATTGGCGCGGTGCTTTCCCACTGGGGCCGTCGTTGGGTAGCCATCGTCAAAGTCTGCCGCCGTCCATTCAGGGTGGTCTTGCTTGGCGCGCCGATCAGCCACGTTGGCGACAGTTCCAGAGGTACCCATGGATGCGCCCCAGGGATACGCAGTTGTCGTACCCGCCCGGCAGGCGTACTCCCACTCAGCTTCGCTAGGCAGGCGTATGGGGACGCCGGTCTTCTTGGTCACTCTCCGGCAGAACTCACATGCGTCTTGCCAGGAGACATAGTAGATCGGCTGATCTGCTCCCTCACCCCACAGCGATCCTTCCCTGTCGGCACTATCACGCTGCTGCCGCACAGTTGTTCCCATTACAGCCTGCCACTGCACTTGAGTCACCTCATACTTCCCTATGTAGAACGGGTGGGAGATATGCACGGTGTGCACCGGGCCCTCGTCATCATGTCGGAGCGGCTCCGAACCGGGTGATCCCATCCGGAACTCCCCGGCGGGGATGCGAATCAGCTCCATCGTTACGCCCCCACCAAGGTCAAGGACCAGCGGTGCCGTGCAGCTTGTCGTAAAGCCAATGAGACACGAGAGGCCGAACCAGAACAAGGTTGAGCGAAGACACTTCTCCATCCTTTACTGTCCCTCAATGCGCGACAGTCTTGGGTACACTGTCATCGTGCCAATAGCGACGAGAGCTCTGGTCTATTCAAGCATGTTACTGCCAAGCGGCCGGCGCCCCGGCTCGTGCGACCTGGGCATCAATGACCCGGGAGACGTCGCGGGTGCCTGACATTATCGGGGATCTAATCGTATGGACCTCCAATGTCAAGGGCAGTAAGGACCAGCTCGCAAACACGTGTAACCAGGAAATGACAATGCCTCGAAAGCATGCATGCGGGGGACAGCATACGCATCTGGCCGGTCCGGTGCCCCGGCGTGTCAGCAAGGTACATAGGTGGGGCCATACTTCTTCATCATGCACGGAGGCCGGCGTTGGGATCAATGAAGGCTTGATGTCAGAATGATGACGGCAGGTGAATCAGCTGCCCTACGCCCCAACTAAAGGAATCCGTGGACGGTGCTTACGGCTACTCTCGTTCAGCCCATCAGGCTGAGGACTACTACACATAAGGTCTGGTGACACAACTACGTCACCTACTTGCCCGAAGTGCATGGCCGGGACGAGAAAGGATTCTCGTCACAGCGAAATTTTCGCCCCAGTGAATTTGTGCAGCCTGTCCGTCCCCTGCCCTTTGCTTCGCAAAGGACGGGGCACCCGGAACCAGCCTGCGGGGCTTTACAATCCACCGGCAGGTGCAGGAACAGCCTGTTTGATTGTCGGTATTGACGGCCGGGCGGTGATCAGCAGAGCGAGCAGGAACACGATCCCGCCCGGGATGAGAATGTGTATCGGCAGGTGCACCCAGTCCGTGTCAGTGGACACGCCGATCCACTCATACCAATCGGGGTTGATCGCACCGAACGCTCCTATCGCGTTATGCAGGAAGTGCGCGACAATCGCCGGCAGAATGGACCGAGACTGCCAGCAAAGATAGCCGAGCAGAACACCCAGCCCGATTGTCACGGGAAGCTTGAACAGGAAGAAGTGAAACACACCGAACACGGCGGCTGAGACGAGAATGGCCGTCCACTTCCGCGCCGATGAACCGAGACCGCTGAGAAGAAAGCCACGAAACAGCAGCTCCTCACATACCGCGGGGACCAGAGCTACCAATACGAACACAGCGCCGACGGGAAGCGCACCGAGTGTTTCGCCCAGGATTTCTGCATTTTCGACAACACTCTGGGGAACACCGAGCAACGACTGCTGCAGCACATTTATCTCGTGGGCCGGCACCCACGCGGAGATACCGATCAGGACGGCCGCGGCAAGGTGACGCAGCGACGGCATTCGAACGCACAGCGTGTTTTGGATGTCGACTTTCCAGTACGCCAGAATGACGATCGGTAGAATCAGGAACAGGATCGGCATCAACCAGCCGGTGGCATACAGCAAACCAATCGCATCTTCGTCGGGGCCGGGTGAAAACGCAGCCTGCACGAAAAACCACGTCGGAAACAAGACGGCCACGACCAGCAGACCCATCGAGATGGTCGGCTTCGCTGACGGTTTGATCAGCCTCCGCGAGAGGCTGCTTTTGAGCGAACCGGCGTCGGCGAACACCACCGATTCCTTCCCGAAGATGTTGGCGGCGACAGCCACCGCGGCGCCTGCGTACAGTGTCGTCGAAAGCAGAACCATCACAATGTGCCACGGCGAGATCGCGGCCCCCAGCAAGAACTCTCTCGCCAACAGAACCATGTTGCCCACCGGCATCACCAGCATGATGCCATCGAGCCTTGTCGCCGGTAGGGCGGCTATGCCACCGGGGATCAGGACGGCCAGAATCACCGGAGTTACGTAATTCTGCGCCTCCTTGAACGTCCGCGCGAAACTGCAAACCGCGATCATGATGGCGGACATCAAAACGGCAAACGGGATCAGGCACAGCAGAATGAATACTATTTTGGCAATGGGTATCCCGCCGCCGGTGCTGGAAATCACCTTGTCGAACCCGCCGAAATAGACTGTGGCGCTGACGCTGGCAAGGTTCAACGCCGCCCCCATGATTGCCACCGTTGTCACAACCAGAAACTTGCCGACGATCAGATCAATGACCGGAACGGGAGAGACCATCAGCGATTCCAGCGTCCCGCGTTCGCGCTCCCCGGCTGTTAGGTCGATGGCCGGATAGATCGCACCTGTAATCGTCATGAGTATGAGAATCAGAGGTAGGATCTGTCCGATGACCGACGATCGCGTAGACAGGTCGGTGACCGTCAACTCGAACGGCTTATCGAACTCTGCCGGCAGGTCAAAGCGCTTCTTCCTCGCTTGCTTCATACGCTCGGCGGTCCGATCGATCATATCCTGCAGCCGCCTCACTGCAAAGGAACTGCGGACGTCCTCGTAATCGTAAAGGAACTCAAAAGCGTTGGTTCTGTCGATTTGATCGGTGAGAATCTCGCTTGCGAATATTACGCCGACCTGGATCATCCGGTTGCGCACGGCCTCTTCCAACGGCTCCCGCCTCTCGAAGGGACACAAATGAAAATGATCCAGCGGCTCGGGAAGCTCATTCGCCTCCTTGGACTGCGGATCAAGGGCGTTCTTCTCGCGTTGTATGTTGCGGGCGTCGGTTTCAATGAGCCGTTGGAGCGTGGCTGCTTGAGGTTCACCAAGGATGCCGATGATGAGCCGCTCCTCTCCCATCGACTCCACCTGGTAGCTGACGGCCTGGATCGAACCGAGCATCAGAAGCGGATAGAGCACGATCGGCACGACGATCATGGCGATCAGTGTCCGCCGGTCCCGCAGGATGTCGATAAGCTCCTTGCCGTAGATCGTGCGTATGCGACGGTGAAAGCTCATCGGACGATGGCCTCCACCTTCTCGTCCGCGCGGATGAGCTTGAGGAAGATGTTGCTGAGGCGGTCCTCGCCCGCGAGGGACCGGAGACTGTCAAGATCTCCCTCCGCGACGAGCTTTCCGTCGTGGAGCAGGCCGATCCGGTCGCACATATCCTCTGCCTCGTCGAGATAGTGCGTCGAGAGGATGATCGTCTTGCCCCCGTCGCGCTCCCGCTTGATGTACTCAAGGATGATGCGGTTGCTCAGCACGTCGAGCCCGAGCGTCGGCTCATCCATCACCAGAATCGGCGGATCAGCCACCAAGGCCCGGGCGATGTTGACCCGCTGCTTTTGACCGGTCGACAACGCACCGCACCGATGGCCGGCGAAATCACCGATACCAAGCCATTCGATCAGCTCGTCGGCCCGGGCGGACGCTTCATCGTGGTCCATTCGATGAAGCTGAGCGAAATAGATCAGCAACTCGCGAGCTGTCAGACGTTGGTACAGACCGGTGTTCGCGGTCAAAAAGCCGAGGACCCGTTTCACCTCGTTGGGTTGTGTGGCCACATCGTACCCGCCCAGTTCGGCCGATCCGCTCGTCGGGGCCATCAGTCCACTGAGCATCCGCAGCGTAGTCGTCTTGCCCGCTCCATTGGGCCCCAGCAGGCCGTAGATTCGCCCCTCGCGGACGACGAAGCTCAGCCCGTCGACGGCCCGCTTCTCCTTCCCATTGGGCGTCGGAAACACCTTGACCAGATTGTCGGCAACGACCATGTCCATGCGGAGAGCATTGTAGCGTCGGTTCAAGCGGGGCACACCCGATGCGAATCATCGGTGGGTAAATGCATAAACTGGAATGGGACGTCTGTGTGCCACTGGCAGCCTGCTGCCAGTACCTGCCCGTGCGTTTTCGGGAGCATCGTCGGCGGATCCGCCAATTGCGAACCACTGACAGCTCGGCACGTCTACAATGTCTGCATGGCTGCGATCACGTTGCTGCGGGCGGCGCGGCGGGCGGGGAAGATGCCGGCGAGCAGGCAAACGGTTACGGTCAATGCCACACTCAGCGCGATCGTCCCGACAGGCGCGATGAATTCCAGACTGACCTCGATCAAGGTCTTGGCGACGCGGTTGTCGCTGTAGGCCGAGTGAAACCCGAGTGCCACACCTATGACGCTTCCGAGCAGGCCGAGCGTGATTGCCTCGGCCAGCACCAGTCGAACGATCTGGGACTTCTGGGCACCCACCGCTCGCAGCACGGCAATTTCACGAGATCGCATATGCACACTGACCATCATCAGATTGCCGATACCGACGGCGGCCACCACGAGGATGATCGACGGCAGCCACGTTATAAGGACAATTGCCCGCTTCAAGTGCGCGTCCACCTCCTGTTTGAGCCGGCGAATCGAGCCGATGATTGCGTCCGGTCGATCCATCTCCTGCGCCATCTTCAAGAGCACCAGGCGTTCTCGAAGGACTTCCCAGTTCTCTTCGCGCGTCCGGTGTTTCGTACCCGAGCTCCGGCGGAGCCATCGAATGGTCCTGGCGAACCGCTGCAGGTCCGATTGGATTTCGTTTGGCGCTGCGTGTTCCTTCACAGCGCCCAGCCACGTCGACGGCGTCGAACCGATCCGTTCAAACGCCTCTCGCTCGTTCGGAAGACTGTCGCTCCAAAGGCGCAGAGCGTGCGCAACGGCTGCGTCATCTCTGTAATCCGGAAGATTTCGAGGATCGAAGTCTGCCGGCGGCTCCGTGGGCACAAGATCAAGGTCGCACATGAACATCGAGACGAGGTCGAGGCCGAATCTATCCTTTAAGTCCTCTCGCGTCCCAAGTAGGGCACTGGCGGCCGCAAACTGCATATAGCTCTCGGCCTGGAATGCCGTGACGGCAAGATCAAGCGCGGGTGACTGCACGATACCGGCCACCTCGAACTCCGCGGATCTGCGGTCGATCGTAATGGTCACACGATCACCAACGTGAAGATTCTTGTTCCGCGCCGTCTGCGGTGGGATGATGACATATCCACCCCGTTTGATCTTCTCCAACGCCTCCACTCGCTCGCCCTCGGTGAAGACCACCTTCATCATTGCAAGCAGTTTCTCGGGCTCACCGGCTACGAACACGGGCCGGGACAGTTTGCGCAGGAACCGTTCCACCAGCGAATCCTGCGACGACTCGGTCTCGCCGGTGCTATGAATCTCGCAATCGACATCCGTGGTGATCGTGCACGCCCCGACACCGGGCAGACGTTGCACGCGTTCAATGACCTCGCCGGATACATATTTCGGCGACCATACGAATGTTTCGGGAAGCCTGGCGGGAAAGTCCCAAATCGCCAACACACCCTCGGCGCGCACGGCGATGAAGACAATGAGCGAAAGGCCGACCATCAGGACCCAGCACGCCCCGGTGCTCCGCCACGGTGCCCGGACAAACGGGTCCTCCGCCAATCTCGCCCGCAAACCGAGCAGCCAGCCGATAACTCGCGATATCGGGCGACCGAGCAAAGTTACCAAAACCGGCGCGATCAGTGCATATCCGAAGTACAGCGCGCCGGTCGCGATCGTGATATACGCCGCGCTAAGCCATCGTGTCCGATCAGTCGTCGAGACCATGCTATGGTGCAACAGAAGAAGTGCGGTACCGAGCACACCGGCGAGGTAAACAAAAACCATTCGCGCGGGTCGCGCTTGAGGATTAACAGCCTCCAGGGGGCCCACACGTCCCACCTGCACGATTGAGAACAGTGCGGTAAGTAGCATGGTCGCCATCCCGCAAACCGCGGCGAGCCCAATGCCCCACCAGCTCAAATACACACGGATGATCACATCCGCGGCGGCGCGGGCCATGATGTGTGTCACCACGATGCCACCTAAGATACCGAGGATCGTACCGACCACGCCGAGCAGCATCAAATCGATGAGGAGCAACGCGGCGAGTTGTCCTCGCGTCAATCCCACGCAGCGCATGATCCCGAGTTGTGGACGGCGCTGGTGCAGGTTGATGCTTTGTGTGGTCAAAATGATGAAGAACGATGTGAGCATCGCCATGAACGCGACGAGAAGCTCAATCAGTCGCGTGATGCGCTTCGCCTCGTCGAGCAGAAGCTGCCTGGCAGCCGCCGATTCCACCTGACAGGGATACGGCAAATGTTGCTCGGCGATATATTGCTCGACGGCCGCCTTGGCCGCAGCGAGCGCATCCGGGGACGGATCATGCAACATGATATCGACGGCTGAGGCCTTACCCGGCTCGCTTTTCAGTTCCTGCAAATCCGCCAGGGGGACGTACACCGTGGGTAGCTGGAACTCGGCGACTCGCTGACTGTCGAACAAACCGACGATTGTGAGGCTCGTCTTCGGTCCGCCCTGATAGGAGGCAAGCGCGACACGATCGCCGAGACTGACCCGCCACGCATGGGCCGTTTCTTTCTCGATGATCCCAACGCCTCGCTCATCCGCGCGGATCGCGCGGCCTTGAAGGTTCGGCAGGGTTCGGAAGTAACGCTCGGTCTCAGGATTGATGCCAACCGCATCCACCCATGACCAGCCCGATTCGAGCAGTTGATCCGCTTCGTGTGGACGGACCAAACGCACACGCCGCCTGAGTCGAGCCGTCACGTGCCGTACGTTGTCCAACCCGGCAATCGTTTCGCCCAGCGACGCGTCCAACGTTCCCCAGTGAGCGCCTGTCGGATGCACAGTCAGATGGGCGGCGCCGAACCAATGGGTGACCACCTCATCCGTGATCGTGCGGTGGGCGGTCTCATAGAAGTTCGTGGTGATGACAACCACGCCGACGCCCAGGGCAACCGATAGGATCGCGGCGACCGTCCGGCCGGGACTAGCCCACCAGTTCCCGGTAGCCAGATGCCACAAGTGAGGCATGATCCTCTCCATTCGGTTGAATCTCGCCGGCAACTAGGCCGTCCTTGAGCACCACCACCCGATCCGCGAACGAAGCCCCGTCCGCCTCGTGTGTGACCGCGACGATGGTCCGACCTTGCCGGCGGCAAAGCGAGGCCAGAAGCTGCCAGATGGCCGCCCCGTGCTGGGTGTCCAGGTTGCCCGTCGGTTCGTCCGCCAGGACCAATGCCGGATCGTTCATCAGTGCCCGGGCGATTGCGACGCGTTGCTGCTCTCCGCCGGACAACGCCTGCGGACGATGGGTTGAACGATGGGTAAGATCAACCTGCTGAAGAACCTCGCGCGTCCTTCGTTCAATGTCGCGCTGATTGCTCCGGTCGAGCATGGCGGGCAGGGCGACGTTTTCCATGGCCGACAGCGTCGGCAGCAGGTTGTAAGCCTGAAACACAATGCCGAGCCGGCGACGTCGAAACAAGGTGCGCTCACGGTCGCTGATCCGACCGAGGTTCTTGCCCTCGATGATGATCGAGCCCGAGGTCGGTATGTCGAGGCCGCCTATAAGATGCAGCAGCGTACTCTTGCCGGACCCGCTTGCGCCCATAACGGCGATGAATTCACCCCGTTGGACGCTCAAACAGACATTCTGAAGTGCATGGACCGGCTCGTCGCTGGTCCGGTACTCTTTGCAGAGATCGTGAGCTTCAAGCACGCAACCGCCCGCCGGTGTGCGGCCGTCCGTTCTGATCGCCTTCGTGGGTTCTTGCATCGTCTCGCCCGGCCCGCGCAAGCGGGCTGAATGCAGCGTTTGCAGACCTACTACGTTGAGTTGAGGACATTGTATGCGGTGTTTGTCGACGGGCCAGACGAGCGCGGCAGGTTGTCGTCTTTATCTCAAACGCGTCGGACCGCGCGCAAAAAAGGCGCCCGCTCAACAAACGGGCGCCGCCAAGTGTCATCACGGAGAATGCGTCGACCACAACCAAGTCATTACGCGGCAGGCTTCTGCTCCTGCTTTTTCACCTTCTTTCCCTTGCTGCGTTTTTTCTTTTTCCTCTCAGCCGTCTTCGTCTTGCGCACTTCGCGTGTCTTTCTCTCCGGCGCAACCTTTACCTTGCTTTTTGTTGCCCGTGTGCGACGCTTCTTTCGGTCGACCTTGCCATCGTCCGTGCTCGCACGTGTGTGGCGCTTGACGGGCGTATCCTTCATCTGCCGCCTCACGGCGTCGCTGGTGGAGTCACGGATCAGGAAGAAATAAGAGCCCGCGCCGAGTGCTCCCACGGCCAAGACAACAAGTAGGGCAATCTGTTTCTTTTGCTGAGTCACGATGGCCACCTCCCTCGCAGCTTCAAAACGATGTTACAGCTTGTACTAATAGAGTATCGGCAACGATCGGACTGCCGTCAACCCGGACAACTTGTCCACCCTGCCATTCGTTTCGCTACGGCGTCAAGGTGGACCGTTTTCTCACCACTGGATTAGACGCACGACCACCCTCGCCGGTTCTCACGATTATCGAAAGCACTTGTGCTCAATACGCCGCCAAGTCAAAGAATTAAACACACACCTTATTGGAATCTCGCCCTGCTCCGGTCTACGCCACGCCGGTGGGTCGAGTGGACGCCGGTTGCTGGGATTCGCCGGTCTCCAGGGTCCGGTGAACAGTCGTCGCAGCACGGCCAAGTCGACGAGGTCGACCGTATCGCTGGTGCGAGAATCCTTTCTCGCACTATACCGTCCATTGCCAAGTGGACCGAGAAGGGCTTCTCGGTCCGGCGAACGTCCAACATGCCGGCGCCTGTCTTCCACGGGCTTGGTCGTGTCACCCCTCACTTCATGACCAACGGTGCGCTAGCCCGCCGGCGGGATGTCCTTTTCCCTTCTCTCATCACCCCTTGGGCGGGTTTTCGGCCGTTGCCCCCTCTTTCCGTCGTCGGATCCGGGCGTGCGAATTCTCCGCTCTTTGTCCCGCGGCGGCGTCACCGGCCTGGCGTCTCGGCGATCGCGGCCGGATTTCTTTGGGGCCGGTTCCGCGACGGGTTGATCCGTTGGCTCCGGGGCCAGGGCCACGGTTGATTCTGCCGGCGGGGCTGGTGCCTCGGACCTGCCGAAGCCGATCCAATAGGCACCCGCACCGAGTGCAAGCAAAGCAACCCCAGCCAATGCGATCTTGGTTCGATTTCCGTGGTCCATATGCAAGCCTCCCGTAGACGAAGGTCCTTAAGCCTCGTTGCCTGAGCCGTAGAAAGAGATTGTCTGCGACCCGCTCCGGCCTGGGCACACCGCCCGGCCGTTCGATCGAGAGGAGAAACACGTGCCTTCTCATTCGGATTAGACGCACGAGCGGCCTGTCGGTTCCACGCGACGCCGCAGGATGATTCGGCGCAAGTGATAGAAACGGACCGGTATACCTGCATCCGTTGGTCGAGGTATGCGTCAGGGCATGATGTTCACGGATTGGCAAGACAACACTGGCAAACCTCTTGGCGTATCCCGAAAGTTGACGGGAAAGTCGAATCTGCTACGCTCCCACAACCTTGACTTGCGCCTGTCGGATCGGGCGAACGGAGCCGATGCTTGCTCCACGGGCGCACGAGGAGTTGACTTCCATGATGAGAATCGGGTTCAGTTCGCTTACATGCCCTGAATGGGATTGGGAGACGATTGTCACAAACGCCTCGGCGATGGGCTATGACGGTGTGGAGCTGTGTGGGCTGCATGGGCAGATGCATCTGCCGCTCGTCTCGGAGCTGGCGGGTCAATCCGACCGTGTCCGGAAGCTGTTCGCGGATAACAACGTCGAACTGGTCTGCCTGGGAACCTCTGCCAATTTGGCTTCGTACGACCGGAGCGAGGTCGAGCGGCAGAAAACGGTGATCACCGAGTCCATCGAACTGGCGGCCGGGCTCGGTTGCCCCAACGTATGTCTTCATGCGGGCGAGATGCAGGGTGTGGATAACCAACGTACCGCCTTGTCGCGCATCGCGGAGGCCTTGATTGCCCTGGTTCCCGTGGCCTCTGAACACAACGTCACGCTGTTGGTGGAGAACGGCGGTGACTTTGCGGGTAGCGCGGACATGTGGTTCATTGTCGATGCGGTATCGCACCCGGCTGTTCGATGTTGCTGGAACCAGTGCCACGCGATGAGCATTCTTGAACAGGCAACCAACTCGATTCCACGATTGGCGACCAAGATCGGTCTCGTTCACCTCTGCGACGGCACGTTTGACGAACGCGGCGCATTGCTGGAGTACAAGCCGCTGGGCATAGGGGATGTGCAGATTGCGCGTCAGATCGAGTTGCTCAAAGGATTGCTCTACGACGGGTATCTGGTGTTCGAGAGGCCGACACCGTCGGCCGGTTCGCTTCCCGCGCCGCGGGATGCACTAGAGTCGGCGGCCAAGTTCCTGCGCGAGTGCATTGAGGAGCAGCAGTCGATTCTGTCGGCATACAAGGCGGATAAACAGGCACCCAAGTTGGCAACTCGTGTGACAGACTCCATTATCCGCTGATGGTCGAACCGGTCTGTCAAGAGCGAGCTATCCCTCCTATTCTAAGCTCGACTTTTGCCCTTTTTGAGGGTCATTCGTGAGCGATTTCATTAAACAAAACGGAGCCGCCTTGCCGGTATCAAGAGGAGCTATGGAACAACCCTTGGTACTTGGGCAAGGAGGCCCTGA
>Ga0307432_1001522_pt1 | contig 13915 bp, 12 predicted proteins | sample SalMarWE160150MG_FD_202158 | JGI IMG/M metagenome (GOLD analysis project Ga0307432, IMG submission 202158) | Salt marsh sediment microbial communities from the Plum Island Ecosystem LTER, Massachusetts, United States - WE1603-150 | ecosystem: Environmental > Aquatic > Marine > Intertidal zone >...
TGTTTCGCAAACCGCTTCTTAAGGTCTGGAGCTGAACCAGTGTAAAAGTTATTATCAACATCGCTCTGTAAAACATAAACATAATACATTCTAAAACTCTAACAGGGTGAAATCAAACGCTTGAACTACGATAGATTAAACTTCATATATGGCAGAACACACTTACTTTGCCACGATGTAAATCAATTTTACCACGAAGGACACAAAGTTCACGAAGTTAAATCAAAAAACTCAATATTTCTTCGTGTTTTTCGTGCACTTCGTGGTTAGTAACGCTCCGTTGTTATTATATAAAGCTCACCACGAAGGAAACAAAGTTCACGAAGTTAAATCAAAAAACTCAATATTTCTTCGTGTCCTTCGTGCACTTCGTGGTTAGTAACGCTCCGTTGTTATTATATAAAGCTCACCACGAAGGAAACAAAGTTCACGAAGTTAAAATCAAAAAACTCAATATTTCTTCGTGTCCTTCGTGTCCTTCGTGGTTCAAAACTAATTCTATAGAACAAAACGCTTTATTCCGGTCTTGAGAATTTCGACATTAAAGTTGATTAAAAGCCCAACTTTGACCTCGGAAAGCTTCATATATGTAAGTAACTGGGCCTTATGAATTTCTATTATTTTATCTACACTTTTAAGTTCGACAATAAGTTCATCATCTACAAATAAATCTATGCGATATCCACAATCCAGTTTAATGCCTTTGTATCTCACCGGAAGCGGCCACTGGAGCCTGAAAGGAATATTTGACTGAGATAACTCATGCGCAAGGCACTGCTCATAAGTCGATTCCAAAAGGCCTGGTCCCAAAGTGCGATGCACTTCCAAAGCACATCCAATAACCCGATTAGACAATTGATCAAATTCCATTTCGTGTCCTTCGTGCACTTCGTGGTGAATAAACCTTTATTGTCAAAGAATAAACCGCCTTAATGGAAAAGCTTTATCTGGGAAACTTGTCTCGCCATCTTGTCCGGCGTAGTCGCAGACGAAGCCGGAAGTTGCCTACTTCGCCATAGTAGCCTATGGCTATGAAGGCTGAATTAACGACGGCGGACTTGTCTCGCCGTAGCTTTAGCGAAGGCGGATCCATGTTAAATATTCAAAGCTTAATCACGGATTTTATCCCAGCAGTTCCTGTATAGCTTGTAAGTTACTGACGTTTACGACTTTTATTTTCCTGTTTATTCTTTTCATAAGTCCGGTCAGCACTCTGCCCGGGCCGATTTCGTAAAACTTTTCAACACCATCAGCAATAAGCTGCTCCATACATTTTTGCCAGAGAATCGGGTTAGTCAACTGCTTTACGAGGCCTTGCTTGATTTCATCGGCACTTTTGTAGTACCGGGCGTTGACATTAGCGATAATCCTGACATCGGAAGGTTCGCAAATTTCGGTTTTTTGCAGCGCTTCGCCGAGGGCATCAGCAGCACTGGACATCATTTCGGTATGAAAAGCTCCGGCGACTTCCAGCGGTACGGCTTTTATGGCACCATACTTTTCAGCGAGCTTTTCAGCTCTTTCGCAGGCAGAATAACTGCCGCTTACTACGATTTGGCCGGGGCAGTTGAAATTAACCGCTTCCAGAATTTCATTCTCTCTGGCTTCGTCACAAAGCTGGGCGACTTTCTCATCGTCAAGACCGATTATGCTTACCATCGAACCGTTTGTTGCGTCGGCAGCGGCCTGCATTGCCTGGCCTCGTTTTTGAACGATGATAAGCGCATCTTCGAAGCTAATGACTCCAGCGGCGTAGAGGGCGGTGTATTCGCCGAGACTAAGGCCTGCTGTTACATCCGCCACACGTATGGCGGATAAATTCGTGGTTATTGCGCTGATGACCTCTAATATGGCGGCAGAAGTCACAAAAATTGCCGGCTGTGACATCGTCGTAGTATTCAATTTTTCCGCAGGGCCATCAAAGCAGATACTGCTTATGTCAAATCCAACGATTGAATTTGCCTTTTCAAAAATCTTGGCAGCTTCACCGAAGGCATCGGCGACATCTTTTCCCATACCTGCGATCTGAGCACCTTGTCCCGGAAATAAAAAAGCAGTCTTCATAACTCGTATCTCGTATGTCGTAAATTAAAACTGGATTACGTTTGCGCCCCAGGTCAGCCCTGCGCCAAAAGCGACGAAAATAACGATATCGCCTTCTTTGATTTTCCCCTGCCTCCTGCACTCGTCAAAGGCAATAGGAACTGATGCGGCAGAGGTATTTCCATATTCAGCGATGTTCAGGTAAACCTTTTCATTAGGCAGGTTCAGTCGTTTTGCAGCGGATTCAATGATTCTTGCGTTCATCTGGTGTGAGATGAGCATGCCAATGTCGTCAACACTCAAATTGCAAGCACGGAAACAGTCGGTAACAGCTTCAACAATCCGGCGAACCGCCTGCTGATAGACTTCCCTGCCCTTGATTTCCATATAGATTTTTTTCGGATCTTCCAAATCCTTATCTGGCGGATAGAGGGACCCATACGCCTGGCAGTTCAATGCTTCCCAGCGGTCCCCATCTGATGACATAGTGCTGTAAATGATGCCCTTGCGCCCATCTTCACTTCGTTCGACAACCACCGCTCCCGCACCATCCCCGAAAAGGATACAGCTTGTCCGTTCGGTCCAATCGGTGATTTTAGTCAAAGTTTCGGCGCCTATTACAAGCGCATTATTAAGTCGGCCGCTTTCTATAAACTGCTGGACGATAGACAGACCATACACAAAACCACTGCAGGCAGCGGCCAGGTCGAACACCCAGGCCTTCTTGGCTCGGAGATTCCGCTGTACAAATGACGCAGTCGAAGGGAATACCATCTCAGGCGTAATAGTGGCCACAATAATAAGTTCTAACTCGCTAGGGTCGAGATTTGCATCGGCCAGGGCCCTTTTAGCAGCTTCTGTAGCTAAAAATGCGGTAGTTTCATTTTCATTGGTGATATGTCGAACCTTGATACCTGTGCGGGCTGTAATCCATTCGTCAGTGGTGTCCACCATCTTTGCCAGCTCATTGTTTGTTAGAGTTTTCTCCGGCGCAAAAGAACCAGTACCCGTGATAGCAGCACGATAGGTATGTGGGCGTTCGTCAGTTAGTTTGCTCACCCCGTTAGACATATCTGGATATTTGTGGAGTTTCTCCATATTAGAAATACCTATTTTTTGTTTTTGAAACGTCTAACGGGATTCATCAGCTGCTCTCACACAAGTTTCTGAAAGACGTTCAACAATCTTATCATTTATTTTTTCAGTATAAAATTTTTTGGAAGCCAAAATAGCATTTTTTATCGTTCTGCTTCGGCTCGAGCCGTGACAGATTATTGCTGTTCCGTTGATACCTAACAAAGGTGCTCCGCCGTATTCGTTGTAGTCGTATTTCTTATAGATTCTTTTTACAACCGGCTTAAACTTCATAACAAGCCGCAGTTTTTCCTGAGTAAGCTCATGCTTTATTGCCTTAAACAAACCGTCAACAAGTCCTTCGGTAAGTTTGAGAATTACATTGCCGACAAAACCTTCACAAACCGCAACGTCACAAATGCCTTTGAAGATGTCTCTACCTTCAATATTTCCAATGAAATTCATATGCGAATCTGATTTTATCAGCTCACGCGCTTTTTTAACGACCTCATTACCCTTGGCGTCTTCTGCGCCTATACTCATAAGGCCGACCCTTGGGTTCTCGATGCCAAGCAGATGCCTTGAATACGAGCTGGCCATCACACCATATTGATAAAGGTGTATCGGCTTACAGGCGATATTAGCGCCGACATCGCATATCGTCACCGGACCTGCAAACGTGGGAAATACTACCGCTATCCCTGGCCGATTAACGCCGGGAAGATTTCTCATCCTCATCTGGAAAGCAGCAACACAAGCGCCGGTGTTGCCCGCCGATATGATTGCGTCCGCCTGGCCACGTTTGGCCAGCTTTGCAATAACTCCGATTGAGCTTTTCGGTTTTTTCCGCAGACTCTCTATAGGTGCCTCGTCCATACCAATAACATCAGGCGCATCAACTATGCTAATGACACCTTCACGAGACCTCAAAGAAGGTAATTGCGGCTCAATTGTGTCCCTGGGGCCGACGAGTATAAGCTCGTCATTTTCACTGAGCAGCTCAATTGCCTCCAACGCACCAGCGATAATCTCTTCCGGTGCATTGTCGCCTCCCATTGAATCGATTGCGATACGCATTTCTTAGCTGCTTTCCTCCTTGCCGAGCTTTAATGTGATTTTCGGATTGACGTAACCGCAGTTACCGCAGGCCGCGTGGGGCAGCTTGGCCTGGCCGCATTTGCTGCAGAGCGAATAGTTTGTGCCCTTGAGCCGGTGATGGCTGCGACGGGTGCGGGTCCTGCTCTTACTCGTTTTTTTTGCTGGAAGCATTATTCAGTACTCCATAATTCACATCTCGTGATTAAAAACATCCTGTTTAGTTTACTACAGCTTCTTTGTCAAGTCAAATTTACCCCGTTAAAAATCTCGGGTGGGGCTTTTAACCCGCCTATGGCGGGTAAACCTTCACCCCGTTAGAAAAATTGTTTCTAACGGGGTAAATAACTGCCGGTTTTTTATTGAAATTCAGGTTAAAATAGTGTAGCTTGTGCCACAGGTAGAAAAAAACGATATTTTCACCATCCAGCATTGTCTTAGTGTAACTTTATTGATAGAATTACGTTCTGCCGAGTAATTTATATTAGGCGGTTCATGTTATGGCTCGATATCGAAGAAAGAGAATTTCTCTCTATGAAGCAATGACCCAAAGCCGGCGTAAGAGCAGCGCCGTAAAGCGTCCTCCGCAGGAAGTCCATAGGACTGCGGACTACGGAAGGACCTTAGAGAAATTACATTCGGAAAAGACCGATGAAGATAAAGCAGCTGAAGAAAAGCTTGATGTGCAGGTGCCGGTGCCTGGGATAACAGCTAAGTGGTGGAGAAAACCGAGAGTTATGCAATTTAATGCTGGCAGAATAGATTTCTCGATTTCGTATCCCGTTGCTATTGCGATAGTTCTGGGCATTATCCTGCTGACTCTGCTGGCATTTCGGGCTGGTCAGTATTTCTCTTCTCTCAGCAGGCAGCCGTCAGGCCACGGCGTGCATGCCGAGCCAGGGGAGGCAGCGTCTCTTGTCAATCCTCCATCGTCAGTCGTTGGACGAGAGACGAGGGACGAGATACGAGGGACGAGCGGGACGCAGGAAGAAACAACCGGAGCGCCCGTCACGGCCGAGCCCCGATTGGCAAAGCCAACAGGCAATAATGTCATAGTTTTGGTTGAGTATTCCAGGAGAGCGGATTTGGTCCCGGTGCAAAAGCATTTTGGGCATTTCGGCATCGATACAGAGATTGCGAGCTGGGCTGGGAAATACTTTTTGATTACGAAGAACAAATTCGAGAGTTTTGGAATCGGCTCCGATGGTTATAAGGCAAAACAAAGAATAGTTGAAGTCGGTGCTCTGTATAAGGACAGGGCGCCGGAAGGATACGAGACGTTTGCACCGCGCTTCTTCAGAGACGCTTACGGAAAGAAAGTTGAATAATTTCCATTCTTCGCCCCTTAGGGGCTGCGAAGGATGAACAGGAGAAACTAAATGTCACTTGACCGTTCATTGAAGATAAAGGGGGCGTTGACGAGGCATAGGAACGTTCTGTCACGGGCGGAACGTATCGAGCAGCTTAAGGACGAGGAGAAATGGCAGGAGGGCGATCCAGTGCTTGGTCTGCCGAAGGTCGCACACCGTAAGAGCCACGCCGGCAAGAAGGAAAAAGCGGCGCTGGCTAAGGAAGCCGCGCCCGAGGCGGCAGCAGAAGCTACGGCTGAAGAGACCCCGAAAGCCGAAGAGAAAACCGAAAAGAAAGCTGATAAGAAAGCCGACAAGAAGAAATAAGTATCGCTTAGCAGTTTATCCGTCGCAGGCGGATTTGTTTGCCGTAGGCGGATGTAAAGCGCCAATGTCATTGCGAGGAGCGTAATAAGCCTGCCCTGCCTGCCCTGAGCTTGCCTGTGCTGAGCCTGTCGAAGTGTCGAAGGGAGCGTACCCGAGGGGCGGCAATCTCAAAAATACTTAGCCCCTCAATTCATTGAGGGGTTGTTAGCCCTCGGCACCGCCGAGGGTTATTTATGTTGGGGGTCATATTTAGCCCCCACCCGGCGCGGTGGGGGTTACCCACATGAGGATTACTTTATACTGGGGGTCGTTTAGCCCTGCCAATGGCAGGGGTCATTCCGTACTTGATACGGAATCCAAATATATTTAGCCCGCCGTTTCACGGCGGGTTTTTACTTACACAGGTTTCACCGCAGGTCGGTTAGCCCACAGGCCTGCACTGCTTGCCCTGCGAAGCTCCGTCGTTTGGAGCGAAGCGGGGAGCTTCGTCGAAGGGTCCTCTGTCATCTGAATTCTGTCTTCTGACTTTTGTATCTGTATTTCTTATCCTTTTCCCGAAACCTGACCTTTCATCAGAGATATAGACTTAATACACACAGCTTTGGTAGTACGGTCACGATGTTTTAGCCCTTGCTCGTGAACTTCCAAAGCCATCTTCCGCATTCTGCCCTTCATACTCCTTAAGCCGTAGGCAGCTGCCTTTTTAGCTGTCCTTGGATAGTTACCGAATAATGCCTCTTTGAGTACAGCTAAGCCGTCCTCTTGCTTACGCGCCAACTCGAAAGCCGCCAGTCTCGCAGTTGAAATATCGCCGGAGAGCAGCTTCTCCATGAGCTTTCTGAGAAGTTCAAGAGTTGCTTCGTCCCTTTGCCGTTTAGATGATTTGGCATTATCGAAAGTCATAAATCGTTCCTTTTTCAAAAAGGCCTGAGAGCTTATATTCTATCAGCTTTCATCCAAAAAGACACTCGATTTTTTACCCGCCGTTTCACGGCGGGTTTTATTTAGCCCCGAAGTTTACCCGCCTTAGGCGGACCTGCTTCGGGGGTTTCCTTATCGGTTAGCCCCCAGGCTTGCCCTGAGCGAATTTATACTGAGCGGAGTCGAAGTAGTCGAATGGGTTTATGCTGGGGGTCATATTTGGCCCCCACTCTGCGTGGTGGGGTTTTTTTATTCATTTACCCACCCTGCGTGGTGGGGGTTGCCCACTGCAAGGGGGTTTCTTTTTATTTTATGTTGTTAGCCCCTTGCACCGCAAGGGGTTTCCATATCGTTTAGCCCCCAGCTCCGCTGGGGGTTTTGTTTTACCGAAGGAGTGAAGAATCCATTTTGAATTGTCATTGCGAGGTCTGCCTGCCCTGCTTGCCCTGCCTGTCCTGAGCTTGTCGAAGGGAGCCTGCCCGTGCTGAGCCTGTCGAAGTGTCGAAGGGAGCAGTGTCGAAGAAGTCGAATGGGTGGCAATCTCCTCCAAATTCTGTTAGCCCCTTGCACCGCAAGGGGTTTCCTTATCGTTTAGCCCCCAGCTCCGCTGGGGGTTTTGTTTTACCGAAGGAGTGAAGAATCTTTATTTAACCACGAATATGCCGCCGAGGACACAGATTCTATATCTATGAACAATGAGCTACGAACTATCAACGAAGGAATGTCAACTGATTTTGAGGGGAAATCAGGATGTAGTGCAAAACCTATCTTTTCCTAAAATGTCCAGTTTTCTTTTTCCATAAAACCTTCAAGGTTAATGCAGGGTATCCCAAAACGATCGCAGACATTGGGAATTTTTGCTGCATTTTTTGTGTTCTTCTCTTGAGTTACCACACAGGCACCGGACATTTTTGCTCTAGCAATAACAAATGGATCAGCAACCGGCTTTCCCTTGAGCCTTTCCTGCTTACGAATCATCGCCTGAAAATGCGGAACCTTAAAAATTTCACCAACAAATTCAAGCTCTTCAATTGTCGGTTCCGTGAAGAGTGCCTTTTTCTGTTCTTTCGCCCAAATCGCCAGCGAATCTTCACTTGATCCAATTTCATTAAAAACTTCTCTAACCGAAATAAGCTCTCCTGCCGAAACCAAAGCATGAAATTTTTCCCACAGGGAAGGGAACCTCTCTGGATAATAATGCCTGAATAAGTTAATAAGAGAATCGCTGTCAAATACATATTTCATGCCGTCGTTCCCCCATGAAGTACATAGCCCTCAAATGTGCTCACATGTACTTCTTTCATGCCAAGGTAATCGGCAAGTTGTGGTTTTGATATGGCGCCTTGGTAATATTTTCCAAAAGCGGCCTCAATGTAGTAAAGCCCCAAGTATGCCCCTTTAGTATAATATGGGTTACCGCCCGGACCAAGCTTACCACGCGTCAATCTCTCCTCGTTCCACTCCTTTACTTTTACCTCATAAAATGCCTTTGTGATGTGGTTAAGATCAAGACACTTTCTTAAGATAACCTCACGACTAACGCTATATTTCTTAGCGAGTCGTATTAGTAGATTATCGTCTATGGTGTGATTGCGTATTCGAGGTTTAATGTCTTCGGTAGGCACAAGAAATTCGCCCGCGAATTTATTACAGAACACCTCTACACGTTTGTTGGGTCCTCTCATTCTCTGGACAAAATCATCATGCCTTAAATCGATACCGCCAGTTCTGAATAGCAGGTGTGCCAGTTCATGAAAGAGCGTAAATATCTGGCGTATTTTTGCTTGGCTGTTATTGATATAAATTACGGGAAACACATCATCATATAGACAGAACCCGGAACATTCCTCATCCTTGAAAGCATCCTTAAAGACAAAAACTCCGTGTTTTTCCAGCACCTCCCGCCAATATTTCAATGCCTTGTCATTAGTCGTTAGGGCATACTGCTCATTCAGCCCAACGCCTAAATATTCCCGAACCACTTTAGCTACATCGGAAATGGTATCTGATCTATGTATCGTAATGTCAGAACATACTTGTTTTTTCGCAGGGTTGACCCCATCAAGTAATTCTCTGAGATTCTCTTGCATTACTTTTGCCTGACGCACCAGATAGAGCAATCTTGGCTCTAAAAGATTAATTTCTTCTTGAGGCAATGTTCGAAAAGACTCCGCAGGAGTTTCTTCTTCAGGCGGCTCAGGAAAAAAGAATAAAGCTAAGGGACGCTTGTAAATTTCATAAGCAAGCCGTTCCAGTTGAACATACGTCGGGCTAGCTGTGCCTTCCTCCCAGGATGCAACGGTTTCGGAAGTTATCCTTTTTCGTTTAAGTTTGACAACAACATGATCTATATCAAAACCGCCGGTCTCTCTGGCCCAGCGAAGCATAACAGGATTGACGGGGATGCGTTCGCTCATATCGTTACCTTGATAATCTTCATCCTTTCGTTACCGAAGATACCCAGCACCGCAATAACAGCATTGCTGGGTTGGCCTTCGGCGGAACACCAATAATAAAGAGTAAATAGCAAATAATCAATTTATTCGCCGCCCAAGTTGCTGGAATCCGCTGTTGGTTTGTAATTATATCTCCCCCTTCAAAAAAATCAAGCCCTTTTTCCCCGCTAATCGAAATCAGTGTAAACTTGTGCCCGCGAAGGCGGGTATGTGGCTAAAAATAAACAGTGTAAACTTGTGCCCGCGAAGGCGGATCCGTGAAACTTGTCTCGCCGTAGCTTTAGCGAAGGCGGATCAGTGTTTAACCCGTGAGATGCCGGCTTTGCCTATCTCACGGGTTGAATCCGTGTCTAACAAAAGTCGGTGTAAACTTGTCCTGAGCTAAGTCGAATGGATCAGTGTCTAATTTCTTCGTGTGAATTTGTGTACATTCGTGGTTAAAATTCTCCGCGTGAAACTTGTCTCGCCGTCTTGTCTGGGCGCAGGCTTTGCCGAAGCCTGAAGCTTTAGCGAAGGCGGATCTGTGGCTAAGATTCGTGTCTTTTTCGTGCCTTTTCGTGGCTAAATTCTCCGCGTAACTTGTCTCGCCATAGTTTTAACGACGGTGGATCCGTGAAACTTGTCTCGCCGTAGCTTTAGCGAAGGCGGATGCCTTTTCGTGGCTAAAAATTAAAATACCATCGCGCAGCGATACCACAACTTTACACTTTACATTTTGAACTTTTAACTCCATCCCTCTGCGACCTCTATGGCCAATTTTCTCTTATCCGGGTCACGAGCCACGGGTCACGAAATGGCCTCCCTCAGAATGACATTATTATTTTCATTGATTATCTGAAGAATTTGATTACTATACCGGCAAATGAAAGAAATAATAGCCGACAGAGCGAGTAAGATTGATGCCAGTGGAATCAGAAAAGTCTTTGCTTTGGCGGCGAAGATGGAAAATCCGGTTAATTTTTCGATAGGTCAGCCGGACTTCGATGTGCCGGAGGAGCTCAAAGAAGAAGCGATAAAAGCGATACGTGAGGGATTTAATAAATATTCGCAGACGGCAGGAGACGCTCTGCTTAAAGCGAAAATTGCCGAGCTTATAAAAAAGGAGTTTGGTTGGGACAAACCTGCCGTACTGGTAACCAGCGGAGTCAGCGGGGGAATACTTCTGGCGTTTCTGGCATTGCTCAATCCCGGCGATGAGGTGATTATACCTGACCCATACTTTGTAATATACAAACACATAATCAATATGTTGGGCGGAAAGTGCGTCTTTGTGGATAGTTACCCGGATTTTGGCCTGCCGGTAGAAAAAATTGCAGAGGCGATAACAAGTAAAACCAAGATGATTATAGTTAATTCGCCCTGTAATCCGACGGGAGCGGTGTATTCAGAGCAGCAGATAAAGCGATTGGCTGAGTTGGCGGCGGAGAAAGACGTGCTTATATTGTCGGATGAGATATATGAGAAATTCTGCTATGACGACAGCTTCGAGAGTATTGGAAGATATTACGATAAAACGCTGATACTCAGGGGCTTTAGTAAGTCGCATGCGATGACCGGTTGGCGATTGGGCTTTGCGGCAGCAAATGAAAATCTTGCGGATGTAATTGAGCAGATGACCAAAATCCAACAGTATACTTTCGTCTGTGCGCCGACACCTTTTCAGCAGACGGCGATTGCGGCCTTGGATTATGATATGAGCGCTTTTATAGAGGCGTATCGGAAGAAAAGGGACCTTCTGTATGAGGGGTTGAAGGATAAATTCGAGCTTGTTCGGCCTGGCGGGGCGTTTTATGCGTTTGTTAAAGCGCCGGCAGGGCAGGCAACGGAATTTGTGGAAAGGGCTATAAAGAATAACGTTTTGATCATACCCGGTAATGTGTTTAGCGAAAAGAATACACATTTCAGGATAAGTTATGCTGCCAGTGATGAGATGATTCGGCAAGGAGTGGAAATTTTACGTAAGCTGGCATAGGGTGCAGGGCACACCCTCGGCCGTTTGACATAAAAGGGAAAAATCCTAATATCTAAATCCTAAATCCTAAACAATGTCAAAACTCAAATGTCCAAATGTTCTTCGAAGGGTGCCTTGCGCCAAAAAACTTATTGTTTTGGTAATTTGAATTTTGGAAATTAGAATTTGTTTAGGATCTTGTCCGCCTCTGGCGGATTAGATATTCGAATTTAGGATTTTGAATTGTCTTGACCTGCTGAGCAAAAATAGATAGAATTACAGAGATGAGAAAGTGCTTGTGAACGCAAGCACAAATTTTGTCATCTTTATACAGTATATGCTGGTTCTTAGCAGAGAAAAACATGATTAAAGAACTAATTTTCGGCATAGTAGGGGGGCTGGGCCTGTTTTTGTTCGGGATGGGTCTCTTGTCGAGCGGACTGAAGCAGGTGGCCGGACAGAAGCTCAAAAACCTTCTTGAGTCACTGACAAAACATCGCCTTATTGCGGTTTTGGTAGGGGCGTTGACTACATGTTTGATTCAGTCGAGTTCCGCCACTACCGTGATTACGGTTGGCTTTGTAAATGCGGGGCTCTTGAGCTTAAAGCAGGCGTTGTGTGTTGTTCTTGGTGCGAATGTGGGGACAACGTTCACAGCGTGGATAGTTTCAGCTCTTGCAGTTTTTAAGATAACCAATTACGCACTTCCGGCTATTGGAGTTGGATTCTTGATTAATATTCTGGGAAAAACCCAAAAAACAAGAAGTGTTGGGCAAATACTGCTTGGCTTTGGTGTCTTGTTCATTGGAATACACTTTATGAAAGAGGGGTTTGGGCCATTAAAGGACAGCCAAAATGCTCAAGAAGCGCTGGTATGGCTCGGACGCAATCCGATTTTAGCGGTGTTAGCTGGTGCGGTGATAACGGCACTTCTGCAAAGCAGCTCTGCGTCGATTGCGTTGCTTCAGATGCTGGCTTTTCAGGGGGCATTCGGGACGGACTGGAATGTGGCGCTGCAGGTTGCTATACCGTTTATCCTGGGTGATAACATCGGCACGACGATTACGGCTCAAATAGCAGCTCTTCGGACATCACGGAATTCAAAGCGAACAGCAATGGGTCATACGATATTTAACGTTATAGGTGTGATTTATATCCTGCCGTTGGTGTGGACGGGCTTGTTTGATAAAATTGTTGTATGGATTGCACCCTGGAAGCTGTCGCAAAGCACTATAATGGTCCATATAGCAGTTGCCCATAGTGTTTTTAACGTGTTTAACACACTTATTTTTCTGCCGGTCATCGGCTGGCTGGAAGCGGTAGTAATGAAGATTCTTCCGGTCACGAAGAAGGAATTAGCTGAAAGGCCAACGATATTAGAGAAGCATCTGTTTAGCACTCCGCCGATAGCATTAGAGCAGGCAAAGCGTGAAATAATCCGCATGGCAGAGAGAGCAAAGAACGCTGTTCAACAAGCAATTGAGGGACTAATTGAAGGAGATGACCGTAAGCTGAGCAAAGCGATGGTGGCGGAAGATATAATCGACGCATTTCAGCTGGATATTACATCATATCTTGTTGCTCTCTCGCGAGAGCAATTATCAGATGAGGTATCCAATAAGCTGCCGGTACTTTTGCATACGGTGAACGACCTGGAGCGCGTCGGAGACCATGCTGTCAATATCGTTGAAGTAGCCGGACGCAAAATTGAGCAAAGGGTGTCATTTAGCAAATCTGCACTGCAAGAGGCGGCACAGCTTAGAAAAGAGATTGACCAGATGTTCGGTTGTATTAAAGAAGCTCTCCAACACGATGATGCAAAGGCCGCCCGAAAGGCGTTGATAAATGAGAACAACCTCAACAGGATGCAGTTAGAGTTTCGTCGCAGCCATGTACAGCGTATGAGCGAGGGTCTATGCTCGCCCGAGGTAGGTTTGATATTTTGCGATTTGGTTGACAATATCGAAAAAATCGGCGACCACCTTACAAATATCGCACAAGCAGTAATAGGGGGGCTGCAATGGGTGGGGGTCGAGCCGAAAATGCCTCCAGGTGCAGACAATTAATGCTACTGCTGAAGAAAAAATAACTCAATATGATTTGATTCTTCTTCGTACCATCACCGCACCCGGGTCAAGCAGGAAAAACTTGAATTTGATAGCGAGCAGAAAAAAACTTGCAAAAATGAACAAAGATTTTTAGAATTCTTTAGCTGACTTCTTCGATACAGCTTCTGAGATAATGAAAGGGAAGGTAAAATAAAGAAGCAGAAACATATTTTTCTATACAATATATTATAAATGTGTTAGAATGTAGGATTGTATGGTAAAGGATAGCATAGACATCCAGCCTCCCTTTGCAAAAAAGAAAAGGGAATTTGTTTCTCGAAATGAGAGTATTTATACTCAGAAGAGAGAATTTGATAGAAAAGGTCTTTTAGAAAAAGAAATTTGGAAGTTAGATAATGGGACAGTAGTTATTGATTTAGATGATGGCGCATACATTTCCAAACGAAAGGCTGAGGAACTTAGAATTCAGCATATTGAACCTTCTGCTTTAATGAATTTAGCTAAAAAAGAGTATTATTTTGGGAATAATGGTAGAATATGTTTTCTTCGTGGTAGTGATATTTATTATAGTTCTGAGATTGTTGAAATAAACCCTCCTTTTGAAGAAGAGTTTTTTGAACAAGAATACGA
>Ga0307432_1001529_pt1 | contig 13867 bp, 15 predicted proteins | sample SalMarWE160150MG_FD_202158 | JGI IMG/M metagenome (GOLD analysis project Ga0307432, IMG submission 202158) | Salt marsh sediment microbial communities from the Plum Island Ecosystem LTER, Massachusetts, United States - WE1603-150 | ecosystem: Environmental > Aquatic > Marine > Intertidal zone >...
CACAGTTACTTCTTGACCAGCAGTGCAATGTTGACCAATGGCCCCTGCCCTTCTATCAAAGGCATAACATGGGACTTTAGAAATCTGATCTACCCATTGTCCGTTAGCATTTTGAATTCTTCTATTAACCAGTAATATAAAGTATGCTTGATCTTTGCCATTATTTTGCGTAATGACTGGGTTTCCTTCTAATTTACCTATTGCTGTCCAATGATTTAAATCCATAATTTATTCCTCCTTTTTTTAATTAAAAATTGCTACTAAAATTACAACTACAATTATAACAATATATATTGGCCAGATCTTTAAGAACACAAGCGCATCATCCATAATTGCTATTGCAATTACTTTGTACCATGGCAACGCCCAAACTTGTTTTAGAATTTCAAAAATTCCTTCCATAATTTATTTCTCCTTTTACTGTATTATTAGCTTTTATATGTTCTTTGTTCATCATTCTATCTATTAATCCAGCTATCTTTTTATAAGCACTCATCATAGATGGAGCATAGAATTTTAATTTTCTTTCAGCTCTTCTTAACTTAACTTCCCCAAGTTTCTCTGCTATAGGTTCTTTAGCCATATTTATAATAGTAGCCATCATATAACTTGGCATATCTACAGGATCAGATTCAAGATGAGCCAACAGATTAAATGGGCCTAATTTTGCCCTACTAGCAAAATATATTTTATTGTGCATTCTCACAATTGTATTTATAATTTTACTCCCACCGTTTTCTTTTGCATTCTTATAATATTTTACTAAATCAGTAACACCTATTTTTGCTGCTTCTCTTATGATAAGATTGCATAACAATAGACTTGGATCTCTATCAAAACCCAAAGACACCATTTTATCCACATCGGCTGTGCATATTGCGTCTGTTGCATCTTGTTCCAGAGATTTCACGCCATGTTTTTGCTTAAATACAGTATTACCAAGAAAATCCAACAATACTTCTATATTTACATGTTCTTTAACATTTTCATAAGGAACATTCTTCTCAATAATTCTCATTAAATTATAAGCCAATGCTACTACCGGCCCAGTATGACTTTTGACACCAGTTGCTTTACGAACTATCTCTGCATGTTCTTCGTTAGTAGGCTTATTAAATATCTTTATTTCCAAATCGCTAAGTGCCATTTCTTTTGTCTCGGGTATTTTTCTTCTATTCATTTCTTCTATTATGTCTTCACACTCTCTGTTTGGTGTTTTCATTTCTTTTATTAGAGCTTCTTTAGCTTGAGGAGTATGGAATGACGCTACAAATAGAGTATCTCCATCAAAATCTAAGTTCATAGATACTAAACTATTTCCACTAGCTCTTATTACATATTTACATTGGGGGTCCTTTGTCACATTGACATATTGAGGTCTTATAGACATAAATCCTAAACACGGAAATCTTTCTACTATTACTACGTCTCCTGTTATAACTTTGAGGTCCCTTGCCATATCTTCATGTATTTCAATAGTATTTTTTGGTAGTTTATCTGATAAAGCGGCTACAGCATGAGTAGAATATGGGTATCTAATAGCCATGCCATATATACTTAATTCCCCACGCTTACCTCCCATCATCTTAGTCACATTGATAAAATATAGAGTAATAGATCTTATCAAGTCACTGTGTATAGACGCACTATTATCTTCAGCAAATCTATGACATTGCTCGATTATCCTATTTACTAATGCTCCTATGGTACTAAGACCCCATCTACCAGATCCGTGCTTCCAGCATCTACGTAATAGTGTATTTGGTATGAATATTTTATCAAACTTATATACTATTTTGTTCTCAGGGTCTTGAACATTTTGAGGCATACCACAGACAAAATTCTCCAAATCATCTTTATCTATGATTATTTGAAAATCTATTGGCAATTTTAGAACAAACCCTTCTGGCATAAATTCTTCATCAACCACAGTGCCTTTTATTTCGCTCACATCGTGAAATATGCTCTTAGATCCATCAACAGTTTTTACGGAAGCTGCATCAATTACTGGCAGATTTTCATCTATTTTTCCTCTCATAGAATCCAATATTTTTAATTCATCATTTATAATCTCTATTCCTTGAGCATAGGACAGTATTTCTTTTGTTATTGGATTTTTAGTTCCAAATCTAGTTATTAATGCTTTGGTTTCAACATGACTGAATTTTAAACCAGATGTTCTTAACTCTCTATTATCTGTTAGAGATGTATGTTCTTCTTCCCATAGTTGGTCTTGTGGGTCTTTTGTTGCTCCCCAAAACACTTTGCCTGTTACAGCAGAAAACTCACCACAATATGTGTTTATCATCCAAGTTCCATCTTTTGGAAATCTTTCTTTTTCAAGCCTGTTTTCGACACTTTTTATTTCTGTCTGATAATTATCTTTGACCACTATAGGGTCTTCGCCAGGCATTGTATTATTAGCCAGTATTTCCAGTATTTGACCAAAATTGGCTCTTCTATTAATAGATGATCCGGAGATCATTACATCTATTGGAACTTTCTCAGCGGTTCTTGGATCTATCGCATATCCAAGGTCTACAAACTTTACAATGCCTTTATTTCCGTGAAGATTAGAAAATTTACTACCATCTCTAAGATATCGTTTAGCTATTATTGTGATTATAGATATTATTGTTTGCTCGCCACCAACATCTGTTAGTTCTTTCTTTATCTTTGTTACTTTTGCTTCGTCGCATTTCACGCTCATTTTTACTGGTATATTGTCATTAGAAATACCAATTGTAGTTTTTTCTTTAATACTATCTCCTAATTTTACTTGTACTCTTTCTCCATACACAGTAAATTTTCTTTCGGTGACTGTAAATAACCCCTTATGACGATTATCTACAAGAATTTGGTCTTCGAAATTAAGAGGGGTATCAAGGATAGAGGTTACAAAATTCCAACCTTTTCTTGATATTCCTCTTTCTATTAGATCATTCATAGATTTAGATCTAATTCTTGGTAGCTCATCGCCTTTCATTCCGAGAGTAGAATACAGATTTCTTTGTGGATTATGAAACAATCCAAACGGAGTAATCTTTCGTAGATCGGTGGTAAGGATAGTGTTTTTGTCAGCCAATGTGCCTTCTGATAATCCTATAGATGTCCACCCAAATTTGGAATAATATTTCTTATTCTTTTCCACTTGGTATTCTAATTTTACATTTGGATCCACTATGCCATCAAAGTCCGGGTCTATAATTATTAATCTATGATTCATAGCCCAGCTGTTCATATCAGTTTCATGTAGTGGCATTACGTTTACTATTTCATTTATTAATCTTTGTAAACTTTCTATCATAAATGTTACTGTATTTCTCTCAAATGCTTTCATAATTTTAGAAACAAATGAGCTTCTACTTTCTATAGACGGCATTATATCATTCACATCGCTGCATATTAGCCGCTCCATAATTTCGTGGTAACTCAATCTACATTGTTCTCTCTCTAACCAGTAATCACATACTACTCTCGTTACACTGTTATTATGCAGCAATTCTATATCTTTACCATTTTTGATCGGCAGAGGGATTCTTACAGATTTTGACAGATCTTCTTTGCTAAATGTTACCCATAGTACATCATCTATAACTTCTGTTTTCATAGCTATATCTAATTTAGCTACTATATTTAGCCTTTCATGCTCATTTTTTATTGCTTTTATGAGCTGTTCTACTCTCTCAGAAACCTCTCTCTTCAATATATACCTCCTTTTTAAAGTTTAATTTTATGGCTTTGCTTCACCACCCCGTAAATCCGGTTAAGAGCCGAACTATTATTGTCAGCGCTAGACTTTATTTCCTCTATATGCTTAATGACATTTTCATTAGAAATGGACCATTTTGCTGGCAGATATTTTTGTACCAGTTTGATTTTCTCATTAATATTACATGGCATTATTATGCTTCTATAAAAAATAAATCTTACTATACTTATGGTTGGCATAATCTCCATAATCATTTCGTTTTTGTCAAGTAGTAATCCTTTCCTATTTAATAAATCTTTTATGTAATCTCTTATTGCATTGTAGTTTGGTTGATTAAATACGTTTGTAGAATATAAATCTAGTCTTTGGATTAACATATTGTTTAAAGAACTTATGAAATTTACATTTTCTACTATTTTAGCTTTTTCAGATTCTTTTAACCCCTCGATGTCCTTAGATATATAGCATCCAGATGAAACTACTCTTTCCATGTTCTTATCATGTTTAATCAAATAGTTCACATACTTTTCAAAGGGTTCAGTTTTTATCTCAGCCATTTTAAAAGAGTTACTTAGAACTTTATCATAATTACCATCTATGTAAACGTGAAAGATGTTCAGCATAGAAGCTGTTACAGACGCCATAGATTTTATCCATGCTATAAATTCATTATCATTTCTGCTTTCTATTATATATCTAGAATTATATTTACTAGAAAACAATGCTATGTGTCCATAAGGTATTTTGTATAACCTTTTGGAATCATAAGTATAGGCAGAGCTGTTCTTTATATCTTTTCTGATATTGTTCCATATTCCATAATTACTATGCATAAGCGGATATGCTATAAGACGCTCTACGCCATCACGTGATTTTTTAGTAAAGTATCCTGTAGAAGTTAAATTTATTACATCTTTACTTGTAAAATAGCTGATAGAAATGCCTTTATCTAAATCTAGCTTTAGATTTTTTGTCATGCCTAAATCAATAACAAATTTTTTCTTTTCTATTCTACTTTTATTATGCTTATCTTCTTTATATTGAAAGAAAAAGACACTGATCAAAATAAATCTGTCGTTAGCAAATAGATACATATTATCTAGATACCCCACATCCCCAGCTCTAGGATGCGTTTTTTTATTAGCAGAGCTTTCAAGAACTATTATTTTCTGTCCTCTTTGAAACATATTATTCTCCCTATAACCAGAGATTATCAGAGATATCCAATTTTTTTATTTTCAAACCATTATCCATAGCTATATCTCTAAGAAATCTATAGTTAGATTTATATCTATTTGAGATAGCTTTTAAATGCTTGATAACTATTTGTTTGCACATAGATATCTCTTTTCTTGATCTATCTAACCACTCTTCACGGTTATGATTATCGTCAAAGTATTCTATATATTCTCTTAATCTATCATGTAAGTTTTTTGTATCAAACATTTGACATATGAAACGCCCTATGTTATTAACGGTAATTCCATCTATATTATCATTATTGCCGATTTCATTGTGTATACCGTAGCTATATATAAATAGAGAAATTGCAGATATATAAGCCATAAAGTCCCATGTATTTAGATCTATTAGATTTTTAGATTCTTCATGTATAATTTTTATTTTAGAGCTGAGCGCTCTATTTCTACCATTAATATTTCTAGGCATAAGATGTTGATTAACCAACATTTCTATGTCTTTTCTTGAACCTTTTGACGTTGCTAAAAAGTCTATATCCATAAGAGGTGTTGTTGTCATAGAAACAGAGAATCTATTTTTACCACCTTTACCAAACCTTGTAAAAATGGCATTTATCTTTAATATGTTATATGGTCCAGTTTCGCTCATAGATATTATATAACCTATCGAGCCAGGTTTGGTTTGTTTTGTACTCTCTGTTATTTCTATTTTTTGAAATAGTTTAAATTGCTCTTGCATATTATCTCCTCGTTAATATAATATATCATTTTCTCCTGTAGGTGTACTATTAGTTATACTAGCTAATTGTCCCATAGTTTTATACCTTAGCCTTATTTTTTCTAGATAAGTCCCCATTTTCTCTTCAAGTTGTCTATGTTTACCAGCGTTATAAGTGCGGTGTTTTTGTAGAAGATCTACTATATCTCTGTTGTCTGGATTGGAAAAATAGCGATGGCTATACACATATTCAATAGAATCTGCTCCGAGTTTTAAATGATATTGAGCCCAGCCCATAATAGCTCCTCTTGGCCATTTACTTACATCCATTATTCTTTTTATTAAGTGAAGTTTTAGATCCAATATTTGACCGTTATATAATTCAGTAACACTGTCTGTAAGAAGAAGCTCTTTTTTCCTTATTTTAAAATTTAATGAACTTCCTCCGTAACCTATTCTTTGAGCTAGAAGATCAATAATTCTGGAAACAATTTTCTCATTTAGTTTAATATTACCAATTTTAACAATTTTAGCAAGTGGTTTTGTCTTATATAGTTTCTCAGGAAATATTGTTATACTATTATTTGAATATTTTAAAATATCATATTCATGTATAGATATAAAATATAATAACATACTGCCTTGTCTTATACCGACTGGCATAGCAATCAATGTGTTTGAATCGTATATTTTTGTAGCAGATTCTATAAAATATAGTGACCCAAGAGACAATTCTTCAATGTCTTTTACTATATTATCAGTCTTCTTCAGTAAGTTTATAAGCTTTGTTATTTTCACAATGCAACTCTGGAATACCAGATAACCATGATATAGATTTTATTTTTGGAGAGATGAATATCGAAGATAGGCCATCTTTAATCGCTATGACAAACCGCCTATCTGATATTCTGCCAATATTTTCTCTTATAGTTGTAGATTCTGAAGTAAATACTTTTTTAGGAGCGCCGTCGGAATTTATCAATGCCGAACATTCATCGTCTGTTATAAAACCTATTAATCTGCCAACTATCTCTTCTTCTCCTAGAACCTTTACTTTAATGGTTTTCTTAGACATAATTATACCTTTATATAAGCCCTTTTACATTTATAGATTTTACATCTGTATCTGCTTGTAATATCAGATCAATTTGATTACCTACTACGATGGCAAAATCTTCTATTTGTACAGATGGGTCTTTTTCTAAAATCGATTCTATATTATCTGCAGCTTCTTCTATATTGTCAAATATCTCATATTCTATAGCGCCTAGTAATTTAATACTTTTGTCATCTTTAATTACCCAAATATAATAATCTTTAAAACTCTCCGGTAATTCCATAGGCAACTCTAGAGAATCAAGAACAGCACCGTGTACGAGTTCTATGCCTTCAAGAGTTTGATGTTCGGATTCTGATTTTGATAGAAACTCTGGAATAAAAGATTTATCCATTGCTAAATGTTCGTTTATATCAGATTTTCTTGTGCTACCTATCATCAGATCGTCTGCTATCAAAATATATACAACATTGCCTACTTCTTTATTTAGATCTTCCACGTCTTGTATTAATTTGTCCCATATGCCCATTCTTTCAACCATCTTTCCCCCCTATAACTTTTACATCAAGTTCATGATTTATCCACTCATCTAGTAATCTGACAAAAGCCGGTGAGTAATCCTTTGGATTTTTAATTGTATCTCTCATAACATCTGCTAATGGTACTATTATTACATTTTCTACTTCATTTGGATCTGGCTTTATATGCTCTATATCTTTATTCATTAAATACGTAAACAGAACTACGAATTCGTTATTTGTTTCTTCACAAGCACTTATTTTTGCTATTTGGATTAATTCTTTCCTATCTATTTCTAGTCCAAGCTCCTCTTTTGCCTCCCTTATAGCTGCTTCTTCGTAGCTCTCTCCATTCTCTACATGACCAGAGACTGCTGAGCTCCATTTGCCAGAGTTTTCAGAATTTTCTCCCTTTAATTGTAAAACAAACCCCCTACCAAAAGTTTCTATAAATATATGGGCTGCTCTATGTCTATAATTATTGACATGTAATTCTCTTTTGCTATTAACTTGAAATATTACTTCATCGTTTCCATTTACTACTGGATATCTCTCTATTATTCCTCTTGGCATTTCACTTCTTCCTTTATGTATCCATATTTATTTACAAAGTCATCCATATTTAATTCCAGAAAATCTTTCATCATCGTAACATAAAATGTTTTTCCGTCCATATCGTTCATCATAGCTTCTGGATGAAATTGAACACCCATAGCATTGTCTCTTGGAAATATTGCAGCTTCTATTTCTCTCTTTGGAGGCTTGTCTGCTATTCCATCAGAATTAACTGCCCATCCACATATGTTTGGCTTTGCCCATGCAACTGGTACAGCTTCATTAGATAGGTTCACTATTTGATGATGCATACTGTTTACATAATTGGATTCTTTTAATGCTGGATAGACTATTTTATGTACAGCTCCTGCGTGATTGTCAACATGTTGATACATTGTACCGCCGGCCATAACATTCAGAAATTGGATTCCGCGGCAGATACCACCCATCTTTATGCCATTTTTTTTACAAGCTGAGAATATTTTACTATCTATTTCATCCCTTTTTAACGAGGTGGACGATAGTAGAGATTTTTTTCCGCCGTATAGAGATGGATCAACGTCTTCTCCACCGGTAAATAATACAGCTTTCACCTTATCTGGATATTTAAATATGAGCTTCAATTTGCTGGTTATTCTACCAAAAGGCAGGAGTGGATTACCGTAATGTGTTGATCCAACTACTACAATGAACTTGTTATTATTTATTAGCACTTTTCTCCTTGTATACAATTTTATCTTTGTATGAAATAAATTTATCAAGATGTTTTTGAGACATTTTATCGGATGGGGCCATAATCGCTTCTATAATGTTCTTATCAAATAAATCTTGTATTAAACATTCATATTTAATTTTAGAGATATTATTAATGTTACTAGCGCATCTAAATTGATTGAATCCGCCTGTATTGTTGTAATCTCTTGGTCCTCTTGTGTCGTATTTTTTGGGATCATTTACTATTCTTGACAGGCCCATCATAACATTCAGAGGCACAGTCACATTATCCATTTCAAATTTCTCAGAATAAAGCCTTACGGTGTTTAGAATATGATGTAAGTTATAACTCATACATATTCTGCTCGCAAGTACAAAGGCAGCATAATAGTTCATTTTAAGATTATTTACTAAGTATACTACCGCCTTTATAAACCCCGGATCTTCTCTAAAATATCTAAAACAGCATAAGTATATGAATAATAAAGACGGTGTAACATTTTCATCGTCTACTTCAATTATCATAGTCTTTTTATCTATGTCATTTTTAGTAATATATCCCGGCATAGTTTTATATTTTGTACACAGTTCTATCCATTCATGTTTTTCCGTTTCGGTAAGTTTCACACTTTGGCTAACGTCCTCTTCCATTTTATAGTATACTTTGTTATGATCTTTGTTATTTTTGAGCATGCTAAGAAGATTAGAGAAACAATACCCTTTTGTTAATTTTCCATCTTCTATGGTAGTGCCGCTTTTAAATGTACAATACCTAGTAGAATTATCTCCATGTCTGTATGTATTACTCACTATTTTAGTATCTATTACGATTTTTTGTTTGACTATTTCTTCTTTCATTAATATCTCTATTTAACTCTTTCTACTTTTACAATGTCTTCTTTTTCTTCTATTTCAGCAAAAGCTACTTCTTGGACAAAATTTGCCGGTATCATTTTAAATATGGCTTCTTTATTTAGTTCGTTTATCAATTTAATAAGATAGCAGGACTCATTAGGTGATCTATGGTTTATATTCTGTAGACCGTCTCTTTTGTATACTATACCAACAACTTCTAAATTGCCTTCTATTACATTGCCAACTTTGTATGTGCTGTCTTCACCATTAAACAAGTTGCCCATAAATATAGATAATATTTTTCTCTCCATTGTATCCTCCTATATAATATCTTCTAATATACTTGTTTGAAAGTTTAAAAAATCTTTATCTTTATATAATCTTAAATACATTCCACGAAGGAATCCATAGCAATTATTGAAAACCCTGCCTCTACCTATTGACCACTCTTTTTTAACATCATCTAATATTACCTTACTAAGCCCGTTCTTTATAAGATATTCAAAAGTAGCTAGTGAAAACACCGATTTTGAGGAAGAAAACTCTGCTTTCTTAAAAGCCGTATTGGTTTTATTATCTATTAAAGGTGGCATTCTACCAGACATAGGATTATACCACGATTTTAAGTAAGATTCATCTGACGCCATAGATCTTATGTGCAGAGGATTCGATGCAGTTGTTCCTATTAAAGCTAAATATGGTCTCAAGCTTGTCCATATTTTCAATGCCTCTTTTCTATCGCTTTCATCGCAAACACCTCTTATATATTCCTGATCGTATCCTATTAATTTGAATAATTCTTCGTCAGCATTATTTCCTGCTATTGTCCATGCTAATCTAGCTAGCCCTAATATTAATGAGACTGTAATTGGAGATTTGATCCACCAGCAGCTTGGCGTTCTATATTCTATACCGTATGGTGTTGGTCTAAAACATCCAGCTTTTCCGTACTCTGATCTTCTTACCATAGCTTCTTTAGAATTATCTAGTAATACGCATGGAATACCTACTATTAAATCTAATAATTTAATAATTCTCAAATGCCCTTCTTCTGTTTTTGCCATTACCCACTCTCCAGAAGACTTTGCCAAATATGGAGAAGAGACACCTAAGTGAATATGTCCACCAGCATATCTATATGGATGATTAGTAGCATCTATCTCATTTGTATTAGTGGTACATGTATAAGCATTAAAATCAGGTAAGCATCCAAAACGTCTGGCTTCTGGATCTGCATTTATTATAACCTCTTTTGATACTTCTACAGATGGTTTTATTAATATTTTATAGTTTTTATTTTTTGTTTCTATAATTTTAGCGGCTTTAGCAAAACATCTTCTAACATTATCTGCTATATATTCTCTGCACCTTTGGATGCCTATATTCATTTCAGCTTGAATACCATCAAAGAATAGTTTTAGCGAATCACAGCCTTCCTCTTTACCATCATAGCATTCTATTCCTTTAAGATTGATAGGTTTTTCTTTGCCAGGAAAAAATTTGTCAGATGCCATAACGTTTCCATTTTCATCTGCAATAAAAAACTCTGGGTCGCCGCCAAAAGTTACTCCAATGCGAGTACCTTTTAGCTTCTTTACGAAATCTTTATCTGCGTCTTTCAGCCTCATCTTATTTTTGCCTCCTATATATCAATTTTTGAGCTCCATGATCCCCTGGTTATCAAGCTTTAGCAGTGGTATTAGGAAAATAGTTAATATAGTAAATAAAGCACTTATCAAGATTAATGGCCTTAGTCCTACCATATATTGTGACACTCCGAAATTTGATAACCACCCAGTCCATGACCATCCCCAATTATACCATGTCCCACCTTTTTCTAACATTCCATACAGCCAGCCACCAAACGCCGAACTACTACTGCCTGCGATATTTATAATTGAACACATACCTGCAAATACAAATCCTTCGGCTAGATTTGGACAGTTTTTAGCAACTAAATCCAAGAAAGCTAGATTAATAAATGCAAATACTGGTCCAAACGCTATAGCTACTATTATTAGAGATACTATGCCTTGTATCCATAGATAGCTAAATGAAGCAACTGTACTAATAGCTATGCTGAAATATAATATTTTCTTTATTTCTATTTTTCTACAATATTTATAGTAAGCTATGCATCCTAGAACACCTAACCCACTTTCAAAAGTGCTCAGATATGCAAATGTCATTTTACTCATCTGTCCATAATTAGGGCCACAATGATCTCTTAAATAATAGAAAAATGGGGTGCCCCAACCTGGGCTAAAATTTAATCCAAATATGGCTATTGCTAAAATCCACACAGGCTTCATCGTAATAGCTTTTTTTACTCCAGCTTTAATTTCGTTGAATTTTTCTTTAGTGAGCTCTATTTTTTCTTCATCTGCCAAATAGTAAGCTGCAGCTATATTGATTATAGGAAATATAGAGGCAAATAGAAAAATTATTGCCAATCTATTATACGTAGATTGAGTTATTTGGAAGAATTCTTTACCAGTATCTGGCATTACCCATAGAGCTAGAACACTTCCTAATATTGTTGTCAGCATTATTGCAAGCCTAATTGTACCCCATTGAACAGCTTGGAATTTACCTGTATTGCCTGTAGCTTTTCCAGTTTGTACCATTAAACCATCTGCAACAACATCTGTCATTGCAAAGTTAAACGCCATTATGAACGAAACTATAGCAATTGGCCAGAATGTGGTTATTACCCCACTAATAGCCATACCACTTAATGATAGCCATAATAATATAGAAAAGCTATTAGCTATATAAATATAAGATTTTCTTCTATATCCGCGAATAGGAACAAAGTCTGAAAGTAATCCGAATCCTGGCTTGATCCACCATGCAAGAGATACTAAACTTCCAATATATGCTAATGTAGTAGCACTTAAAGCCAAGCCCTCTTTCATAAAATATTGTATAGTCGTACCTGCTATACCGCCTGTAGTACCAGTGGCTTGAGTAAAGTAAATAGCTGCACAAAACACATAAAATCTAGCTATTTTCTTATCTTCACTATGTAAAAACTGAGTTATAAATTGTGATAAAGATTTCATTTTATCTCCTTATCAATGTTCTCTCTTCTTTAGTTGTTGAGTCATATACACTAGGCACATCAAAACTAATATCTAATCTTATAACTTCACCATTGACTTTTATAGAAAAGGCTCCATTTTTACTAGCTGATACACCAATCCACCACACATTGCTGTATCCATCAGGTACGCTGGCTGTGTTAGCAGCTAATCTCCCTGGAGAAGTGTCTGGTTTAGGGAATATAATTTCTATAGGCTTGTCATTAAACCATCCAACTATGTTTCTTGTGCTTATGTATTCAGTGTTCCTAGGATCTAAAGTACAAAAATGCTCTGCTGCATGATAAAGAATTCCTAAATTTTTATCTTTTAGTATTTTTTCAAAGTATTCTTTACCATTTAGTTCGAAGTAATTGTCTTTGAGACCGTCTGGAATAAAGAGGTGCCCATGATTCAAATCAGCCCAAAAGATATAATTGAACCAACTATTCTCTAATCCTGCCTTTAAATGGTTTAGCATAGAGTGCATAAAATGATTCGGTATATCAAAATGCACTTCTTTCCCATCTTCGATAATTGTACCAATATGCTTATTGTTTTCTATGTAAATATAATTATCTAATCTACTCTCTCTATTATAGTGCTTATCGTATAATAATTCTACTTGCTTTAACGTTTTATACCATGGGCGCCCATTTTTAGCTATCGCATTACCCAGGCATAACAAAACCCCTATAGTTAGAAATAATATGATTAACTTTTTCATTTATTTCTGCTCCTTTTTTATATTGTTTCATAAAGTCATTAGAGACTTCTTGTAGCTCAGCTCTTAACTCTTCATAGAGATCAGCGGTTACCATATAATCACCTGGTTCTTGTATATCTGCAAAACTATTCCAAGTGCCAGTTGTTGACTGATAGTAAGATATTTTTATAGCAAAAACAGGCGTAGTGCTATTTCCATATGAAAAAAAAGCACGGAATGAGCATGTCTTTATATTAAACTCTACTGCTACTAGTTCTACGTTCTTTACGTCGTCTTTTGTTATTATCTCCATGTTTATCTCGGCTCTCCAATTCCTTTACTAAGAATCTTGATAATTTTATGTGTATATTTTTTATAGCCCTAAGCTTATTTCCAATTTTTCCTATGTTTATTTTATTTAGCATGTCTAAAGAGTTTTCTTCTATGAAAAATTTATTTCTTATCCTCTTAGTATGTGGCGTATAATATACATTTCCTGCTAACTGCAATCTTCGTAGTTCATCATTAATTATATTTTCCATTTTGGAATACATTTTTATTTCTTTTGGACTAAATAGTAGGCTCTTTAGATCCCAGCATAAAAATGTTGAGCAAGACAGTCTTCTTCCCTCATTTCTATGACAAGCGTTTTTAGACGTGTAACACCCATTACAACAGTATCCTTGACATGTTTCAGTACAAAATTCTCTTATACCACTTTTACCCATAAACAGTTCTACTTTGTTAAGA
>Ga0307432_1001530_pt1 | contig 13857 bp, 10 predicted proteins | sample SalMarWE160150MG_FD_202158 | JGI IMG/M metagenome (GOLD analysis project Ga0307432, IMG submission 202158) | Salt marsh sediment microbial communities from the Plum Island Ecosystem LTER, Massachusetts, United States - WE1603-150 | ecosystem: Environmental > Aquatic > Marine > Intertidal zone >...
AATAGCTGAGCCGAAAAGAATTACCATTACCGGGGGCGGTTCTAAAGGCGAAGAAGCTAGCCAGATAAGATCGGATGTTTACGGCAAGGAGCTTATCAATCCTCATACTGAGGGTGCCGCGGTTGGTGCTGCCTACATTGCTGCAGCAGGAGTGCTTGATGAGCCAGTAGAAGAGGTATCAGCCAGGTTATTTGAAAGAGGGATTCAACTCAACCTGCAAAAACCCACTTTTGTAATTCCCCGGGATGAAAACATCAGGCTGTATGAAGAGGGCTATCAAAGATATTTAGAAATTCTTGAAGAGGCTATTGAAAATAACTTTGAGCAAAAATGGTAGAATTCAGGAAAACTTATTCTGGAGATTGAGAACCCTGAGATTTCAACTGAGCGGCTTTTTCGTGGTGCTCTGCTGCCTGTAAATACATCCCTTTCTCATAATACAGGTCCCCTAGTACCTCATGGGCCTGAGCATCCTGCGGGTTAATCTGTATTACCTTCCTCAAGTTTTGTTCAGCAAGATCGTACTTTTTCTGTTCAAAATAGATAAGGCCTAAATTGAAATAGGCATCTGGATTGTCTGGATAATGCTGGGTCTCCTTTTTATAACACTCAATAGCTTGCTCGTTTTTACCTTGCTTGTAGTAAATACTTCCCAGACGAGAGTAGGTGTCTTGAAAAACAGGTTTCAGTTTTAAGACCTCTTGAAACTCTTCAATTGCTTGCCCGTACTTTTGCATCTGTATGTAGGTGTGAGCTAAATTATAATGGAAGACAGGTTCATCTGGTTTTATTTGTGCTGCTTTTTCTAGCTCCACTTCTGCTTTAGGATACTCTCCTTGTTCCATATAAATGTTAGCCAGATAGGCATGAGCATCACTATTTTTGGGTTCGAGCTCCTTCACTATCTCAAACTCTTCTTTTGCTTTCTCATAGTTTTTCTGTTCAAGATGGACCCTTCCTAGGTAAAGATGAGAATCTACATCTTCAGGGTTTTGGCTGACCGCTTTCTGAAGTGCTTCCAAAGCCTTTTCCCAACGATGGAGTTTAAAATAGCCTATTCCCAAACTCGTATACACTCTCTTTAAATCAGGGTTAAGATCAATAGCTTTTTCAAAGTTCTCCATCGCTTTTTCGTATTCTCCCTGCCAGTAAAGGATTTGGCCTAAATTGTATCGGGCCAGAGCATGGGAAGGGTTAATGCTTATTTCTTTCTCATATTCAGTTATAGCTTTTTCAGGCAGTTGTTGATAGGAAAATAGGTTTCCCAATAACAAGTGAATCCCTGGATAGGCTGGTTTAAGTTTTACGCAGACCATAAGCTCCTCGGTAGCTTTCTCGTATTCCTTAAGTTCTAGTTCGGTGAGAGCTAAGTTATAGTGGGCTTCAAGGTTGTTTGGCTCCAGTTTAACAGCCCGCTCGAAGGCTTGCCTAGCTTTGGTGTACTCCTTCAAGTGATAATAATCCAGTCCGAGCTTAATGTATGGGGCTGAGTTTTGTTCTAGATATGCCAATCCTGAAGAAAATAAGATTATCCCCAGGCCTATCAGAAATGAAAACACTACTATTTTCTTCAATCTCCATCCTCCTTGGTTAAAGTAGATTCCTTTAGTTGATAAACAATTTGTAGTTCTACGGTGAGAGAATTTTTTTGCCAGGAAGAAGGAAAAGGAGGAAAAGGTGAGGTATCTTTTATCAGTTTTTCTGCGGCGCGATTGAGCACTCCATAACTACAGGGAGACAAAACTTCAGTCTTTATTACTTCGCCGCCCGAATTAATCGTGAATCTGACCTTTATTCTTCCTTCCCATCCGTGTTGCCTGGCAACCGGTGGATATTTTTTGGTGGTATTAATTAACTTTCGAATCTTTTCTGCGTATTCTCTCAGCCGAAGACCCTTAGTGAGGAGCTCTGTATCTTCTTTCAGGGTCCTGATTTCTTCTCGGTGAAAATCTGGCTCAGTGGTCAGAGGTGAGAATTTCTTTTCTTCTACGATGGGGGAATAACCATGAATCCTTGGCTGCACAATCGGACCTAAGGAAGAGGACAAAATTTGATGAGGATAACAGTTCTTTTCGGTAGGCAAAAGTAGAAATTTTCCTTGCCTTAGTGGTAGAGTTTGGTTTAAACCTACAGGCTTAGTGGCTAAACTTGGGGTATGGTCGGGCAATCTTTTTTGGCTCAAGTTTTCCTCCCTTGCAAGAGAAACGCTTCCTTCAATTTTCCTGAGGAGAGGAGATTTTTCCACCCGGCTTAAGGGTGAGAAAGACGAAAGGATGCCGGTTTTGTCAGTTGAAAGATTCACTTCCGGGGTCTTACCCACCATCTTGGGTGTTCCTTCTCTGAGAGGGTTAGATTCCATGGTCGATTCACGTACCTTTGTTGGTGGGGAAAAAAGGGATAGAGATTTTCTTTTCCTGTGATTAGATGTCTCTTCGGGAGAAAAGATCCTCTCCTGAGATCTCAGATTGGAAGAAATAGAAGGTTTTATCGTGCGAATCGAAGATGGCTTGAGTAGCTCCTTATTCTCTTTTCTGGATGCAAGGGTTAAGGGAGAGAGTATGGATTTTCCCAATGATTCCCTCAGGTGATGATTTATTTCAGGTAAAGAGATAATGTAGTCTACTTTTATACTTTTGACATATTTGGCAGACTCTGGGAGAGAAAGTGAAAAGGGGGCTGTAAGAAGTCCCAAATGAATGAGTATGGAAATGAGAAGAGAAAATGTCTCTACTTTCAATTTACCCACTCTGTTTTCCTTGCCAGCCTCCACTTTTTGCCTTTTTATTTTCATGCTAGGTAAATATTCAGCCTTATCATATTTCACCGCAGAGCACGCCGAGAACACTAAGAGCAAGAGAGCCTTAGTTAAATTTTTCTTTTTAATTCGTCTCTGCGCACTCTGCGATCTTTGCGGTGAACAGTTACCATTCTAGAAGTCAATTTTCATCCCCAGATTGATTCTTTTGCCCAGCATAGGATAATCTCTGAACACCTGGTATGACTCATCCAGTAGATTCTCTCCCGTGGCAAAGACCTCAACTTTCTTGGTTAACTTTTGAGAAAGCCTGGCACTAAGGAGAGTATAGCCCTTTAATTTCTGGGTGTTTTCTCTATTGCTATATTGCTCACTTACCTTCTCCGTCTCTATGCGGATGCCCAATCCAAAATCTGTCTCATATCCTAAACTCAAGCCCATTTTGTATTCAGGTGTATATACCAGATGATTTCCTTTATACTCCTCACCCTCATCCTTTCCCTGTTGATAGAGATAATTTAATGCGACAGATAGCCGTGGAGTCAACTGTAGTCTCAGTTCCGATTCTATACCCTGATTATGAGCTTTGTCTACATTGGTAGCCTGCCAGTGCCAGGGTGAAATCTCCACCCAGTTGATCAACTGGTCAGTTTTTCTATCAAACCAACTTACTCTGGCTAGCAAAGGCAGGTTAAATTCATGCTCCAATCCCAACTCATAGCCTCTAGATTTTTCTGGTTTAAGATCTTCATTTCCAAATAGACCCATTCCCCACCCCCAATCCTCATACCAGTAAAGATCATTTACTGTAGGGGACCTGAAAGCCTGACCATGGGAAGCACGAAGGCGGGTGTTTTCTCCTAAAAGGTAAAAGAGACTCACTCGAGGACTAGACTGGGAAGTATAGGCAGACGGGTTATCGTACCTCAGTCCCGGGACAAGGACTAAGCGGGAAGAAAGGCTTATCTCATCCTGAAGGTAAAGAGAAACCGTGTCTAACTTCCGGGGGCCACCAATTCTGGAAGTTCCATCAATAGTGGTGACTTTGACCCGGTCCTCTTTTAACTCCAAACCCGCCGTAGGGAGATGCTTTCCCCAGGGAAGGCTATACTGTATTTGCACACCACTGGCAAGGTCTTCGGTTGTATCCTTCGTCGGGCCGCCCCAGGCCTCAGGGTCTTTGTAACATATATCGTATTGCTCGATAAAAGTTTTAGCAAGGAAACGAGATCCCCCTTTTAGATCTTTGTGGTAGGAGAGATCCAAAAAGTTCCTTTTGTCCTCTTCCCGGGCACTGAGAGTGGGATAAGTGGTGGAGCCGGGAACTTCACTGTCTCGGTGAGAGTAACCAGCCAATAAAGAGAACCCGGATAAATCATCGACTTCGTAAGTGAGCTTGGCTGTCACATGTGTCTCGTTGCAGCTACTATTTTCTCTGTCTCCGGCTGAATCTCCCAGCTTAGCGGTAAGAAAGTATCCGGTTTTACCTAGCTTTTCGCCATGGGTAAGGGTGTATTCGCTGGTTTCATAGGTGCCATAGGAAGCTCTGATCTCGGTCTGCCTCTTTTCAGGAGCAGGTTTGGTAATGATATTGATAACGCCGCTCAGGGCGTTAGCTCCGTAAAGAGAAGAAAAAGGACCTCTAATTACCTCGATCCTTTCGATGTTTTGTACCGGAAGGAGACCTAGATCTACGGTTCCGGAAGCGGCGGGATTCAATTCTCGTCCATCCATTAAAACTAAGACTTGATTTGCTGCAGAACCGCGAATATGTGCTGTAGTCAGCGAACCCGGACCCCCGTAAGCGGTCACTCTCATTCCCGCTACATTCTCTAATGCCTCAGCCACCGTTGAAGCACCGATTTGTTCGATCTCTTTTTCAGTAATGACCGTGGTGCTTACCGGAACATCCTTTAATAAATGGGGACTGCGCGTAGCAGTAATAACTATTTTTTCTAGCTCTAAGATGCTTTCTTCTCTATTTTCCTCAGCCTCTGCCCAACCAGACGCGACAAGCACTAAACCCAAAGTTATCATAAGTAATCTGCTAAGTAAGGACATAGCTCTCTCCTTTTCTCTTATTCTCTGTATCTGATGGCACTGATCTACATACTCCATCCTTCCAGGAGTAACTCCTCAATTGTTCATAAAACTACCTCCCATAAAAAAGCCCCAGCCTTCCCGATAAAGAAAGCTGGGGTTCTATTATTCAACAAAAAAACCTCGCTATCTTTTATGCGAAGAAGGAGGATGTACGCATATAGGCAGGTCTTCTGGCTCCCGGTGACCTCGATCTTGAGGTTTTTCTACTCTCCGTGCCTTCCCATCTCACTGGCTCATCAAAATTACTACATCAAGAGACAGTGGCCTAGTACGGATTTCGCTACCGGCTACAGCGGCGCAACCGCGAGGGTTTCTCACCCTCTTCCCTTTTAAGCCCACACAGGGCACCTATATACTTTAACCAGAACAGTAAAGAACAGATATTTTATAATAATATATCAAAATTTTTTGTCAAATTGAACGTTCCAAATTTTTTATTTTCTTTCTTTCAGACAAAGGAGCAGAAGTAAAGCGGAAGCGAAGGCCAGAACAGCTCCGTAGGAAAAGGTAGCCATTGAGCCCCGGAAACGCCAGAGCATACCCGCCATTAAACTTGCCGGAAAGGCAGCTAACCCAACCGATGTGTGATAAACACCCAGGGCTGTCGCCCTTATTTTTTGGCTGGCGAGATCAGAGGCAAATGCTCTGGAAACCGATTCAAACACGGCAGCGAACACCCCGTACAAACCAAAAAGTGCCCAGGTATAAGCGGCACTGGGGGCTAATATAAACCCCAAGCATACTATTCCAAAAAGAGCGTATCCAAAGACGAGCACTTTCCTTCTTCCGTATCTATCGGAAAGAACTCCCGCTGGTATAGCGGAGAAAGCATAGATAATATTATAGAGGAGCCAGACTAAAGGTATTATGACAGCGGGTATTCCTAAATCTTGTGCCCGTAAGATTAAGAAAGCGTAACTGAAGTTGCCCAAAGCGAACAGAACAGCGATTATAATGAATATCTTGAATCGTCGATCCACTAATTTAAGACTTAATTTGGGAGTTTTTCTCATCCCTTTGTCTATTTCCTTTTTCTCTTTTACAAAGAATATGATAACTAAAACAGCAACAGCGGCAGGAATTACTGAGACTAAAAATACTTTGCGAAAGTCATTATGAAATTGGGCAAGAAATACAAAAGCTAACAAAGTTCCCATAATTGCTCCTAATCTGTCCATCATCCGATGGAAGCCAAAATACTTGCCCCTCCCTTTCCTGTCAATTGCATCGGCAATGAGGGCATCCCGGGGAGAAGTCCTTATCCCTTTTCCAACGCGATCCAGGAACCTGCCCATAAAAACATGCTGCCAGATAGTAGAAAAACCAAATATAATTTTGCTCAAGGTAGAGAATGTATAGCCCACAAAGACCAGACCTTTTCTCTTTCCAAGCTTATCAGAGATCCAGCCAGAAAATACTTTCAATATGCTGGCCGTACTTTCGGCGGTTCCTTCTATTAAACCGATAACTTCTTTTCCTACTCCCAGAACATTAGCCAAAAATAAGGGTATTAAAGGGAAAATCATCTGGCTGCTCATATCAGTAAAGAGGCTTACCCACCCCAATGAAAGAACATTCCTATTAATTCCAAAAATTGATCTGTTTTGTCCGGACATAGATTCCCTCATTTTTCATAAATTACTTCAATCATTTTTTCAAAAGGCCTTTCTCTTCAAAAATGTATAAAGGGGTAGAAAAAGAAGATAAATAGATATCCAGCAAGAAAGCGGCTTTGGAGGGAACTACTTTTTTTCCTTTCCTTTAAAGGTCCTTTTATAGCCCAGGTTTAGGGTGAGAACAGGAAGTAGGTATTTCCACCTTCTTCCTCTGGATAAACTGGTCAGTCTCTTAAAAATAGAAGAAAGACGATAAATCCTCTGATAGGCCCGGTCAAATCCTTGTTTTAGTTCCTGAGGAGTCATTAATTTTGGTTGAAAGACCACATGGGCCAGGTCATAATTTGACCAATTTCTATCTATAATTCTATTTTCTTTTTCTAATTTTTCATACAATCTTGTTCCTGGTAAAGGAGTGAGAATGCTGAATTGAATAGCATCTATTTTTACCTTTTCTATGAATTTAACTGTTTTTTTAAAGATACTTTTATCATCGTGATCAAAGCCAAAGATAAACGCTCCTTCAATTGATATCCCAAACTGGTGGATTTTTTTAATAGCCTTCTCGTAGAATTTTATCTTATTTTGAGATTTATCAGCTTCCACCAGGGAGGCTTCAGAAATTGATTCAAAACCAATGAATAGCCCTTTACATCCGCTGGCTGCCGCTAGCTGGAGAACGTCTTCATGCCGGGCTATGTTGATAGAAGATTGCCCTATCCATAAAAGCTTATAGGGTACCAAAGCCTTAAACAGCTCCCTGGCGTAGGCAATATTCCCGACAATGTTATCATCGAGAAATCCCAGAAAGCGCGTTTTTAGGGGTTTACTTACTATACCTTTGATTTCTTCTATGACTTTTTTTACAGGACGAAAGCGATATTTCTTGCCAAAAAATTTAGAGACCGAACAGAAACTACAATCGAAGGGACAACCCCTGGTCAATTGCAAGAAACGACTAAGAAGATACCCTTTATCCTTAATGAGCTCTCTTCTGGGAATGGGTATCTTCACCGGATCCGGCCTCCGGGAATTTCGGTAGAACTTAGCCAGCGCTTGCTTTCCCCCCCTTTTAAAATCCTCAATTAGTTTCTCCCATAATCCTTCCGCCTCTCCTATTACTACTGCATCTGCATGCTGAGCTGTTTCCTCGGGTAAAACTGTCGCATGTATCCCTCCAAAGACCACCGGAACCCCTCTTTCTCTAAATGTATCCGCTATTTCGTAAGCACGGGGACTGGAGGCAGTCATAGTAGTTATCCCTACCAGGTCAACCTTCTTATCAAAATCTATCTCTTCTATATTCTCATCAATTATCTCCACTTTTACATCCTTAGGAGTCAAGGCAGATATAATAAGAAGATTATGAGGAGGAACTTTAAATAGCCTGTGTCTATTCTTTCTTTTGGCTTTTGTTTCCTTTTTCCAGGTGGGTGAAATCAACAGTATTTTCATATTTCCTCTTCCTTTTTTTGAATGATTTTCCATTTTATGCCTGTCTTTTTAAAGCATAGCCAGCTTTATCATCTCACCTCAATCTCCCTTGGCGATAGGCAGAAATATAATCCACACAGTATTCATCCCATCCAAGGACTGCTTGAGCTGAGAGTAGAATATTCATCATCCCACGTTCACAGGGGTCAATAATTACCCCATCACATCCGACTGCCATAAGCATAGCCAGAAAAACTTTATTCAAGTTATTCCGTAAGGGAAGCCCAAAGGAGATATTTGATAATCCCAGAGCAATGTGAGCTTCGGGGAATTCTCTTTTGGTAGCCATAATAGCATCGAAGATAAATCTTGCCTGTCCGGGATTGGTTGATGCGGGACGGACAAGATGATCAAAATAAACTTTATCCAGGGGAACCCCTTCTTCTTGAATTATCTTTGCTAAGTTCCTGGTGATCCTCATCCTTCCCTCATAATCTTCAGGCATAGCGCTATCATCCATGGTTAAGGTAATTACACCTGTTTTATGTTTCTTTACCAAAGGCAGGATATCTTCAATGCGCTTTTTTTCTCCGGTTATAGAATTTATTATAGTTCCCGGTCTATTGCACAGCTTCAGCCCCTCCTCCAGTGCTAGGGAGTTAGCTGAATCAAATACAAGGGGAAGCTTTGTTGCCTTAGATACTACCTCTGTTAACCATCTCATATCATCTACTTCCTTTGCTGGATCACCGCCGGCATTAACATCTATATGAGTGGCACCTGCTTCAGTCTGTTTATGTGCTTCTAACATAATAAAATCAGCATCTCTTTCCCATACCTTTTCTTTAATTTTCTTTCGCGTCATATTGATGCGTTCTCCAATAATTGTGAACATAGCTTCTTCTCCTAGTTAGTTCCCAGTTCCTGCTTCTTGATTAAAACCAGATAAACCAATTAAGTTACTTTCTAAATTTAATCACTGTTTCTAAATATTTATGAGCTATATCAATGTAACTGGGGACTTCTTTAGCAATTAAACGAATATGCTCAGGGGTAGTTCCGCAACATCCTCCAATCATACTTACTCCTGCTTTTATCAAGTCAGGAATAAACCTTGCCATCTCTTCTGGAGTTTCCCGATAAACAGTTTTTCCCTCTTCTAGTTGAGGAGCTCCTGCATTTGGTTTTATCCACAAAGGCAGGGTAGTAGCAGGACGTATAATACGGGCTATTTCTACTGTATTTTCTATTCCAAAGCCACAATTTGCTCCTACTATGTCTGCTCCCGCTTTTTCTAATTCAACCACTGTTTTTCCTGGAGTTATGCCCATTATTGTAGCATATCCTCTTTCTCCTTTTTCAAAAGTCATAGATACCGCTACCGGGAAATCAGAATTCTCTCTAACAGCTTTTAGAGCACACTTAGCCTCATTAAGATCTGTCATTGTCTCAACGATTACACCATCAGCACCTCCTTCTACAAAAGCCTTAACTTGCTCTGAAAAACAAGAAATCATCTCATCCTCTGTAGCCATGCCTAAAGGCTTCAGAAATTCGCCAGTAGGGCCAATAGAGGCAAATACTAAGGAATCTTCCGCCATCTCCTTAGATAACTCCACACCTTTTCTATTTATCTCTCTTACTTTCGATGAAACACCGGCTTTTTTCAATTTAAAATAATTGCCGCCAAATGTATTGGTCAATATAATATCAGCTCCAGCTTCTCGATAAGCTCTGGCAATGGCCCGGATATCATCAGGGCGGTCTAGATTCCACAGCTCTGGACACTCACCAGGCACAAGTCCTCGCTTTATCATTTCTGTTCCCCAGGCTCCATCCAGAACTAGGATTCCCCTGGAAAACAGCCTTTTCTTCCAGTCTCTTGTCATCTTTCTTTCCTTTTTATTTTATCTGATTTTCTTCTAACGAGCCTTTAATGTCAAGATATATTTTTTGCTGGGCTTTCCCCAAAATTTTTAAAAGGAGAAAGTCCAGGGAAGTGTTAGAGTTGATAATATCCTTGTCAAAAAAATCCCAAACCACAAATTGGTTTGGGGATTCCTCTAACTTAAAGACCATTCTGCAGATATTATTAACACATTGTTACTTTTTGTCAACCCAATTGTGATGTTAAGGTTTATATTCCCTGCAGTCCTTGCATTTCTTGGAAGACAGGCTCGGAACAAGCTCCACAATCCCATAAGATTGCCACGGTTGTTTTCAACAACCTCGCAACGCTTCGCGGATTGCTACGCCTGCCTTCGGCAGGCTCACAATGACAGCGACGGAGGGGAAGAGTCCCGAGATATCCTTGACAAATCTGTCTTGATAACGTAAATTGGAAGACGATTTGAAAATTGGGTTACGTATGAGATGAGCAGATGAAGGGAATTGGGTGAAAATCCCAAGCAGTGGCGCTGCTGTAATGGGAAACGAAACCTCACAAACCACTGGAACGTGAAGTTCTGGGAAGGGAGGGAGTAGGCTGTCCCTAAGCCAGAAGACCTATCTGCTTTTCTAGCCATTCGTCCTTTGCGCATCACAAAGGAGGTGTTTTTTTATGAAAGTTGAATTAGGAGGAAAATCTCTCCAAAAAATGGCTAAACTTATCTTTATTACTGGAGGGGCCAGGAGCGGGAAAAGCAGATTTGCCGTAAAACTGGCTAAACAGTTGGCCAGTAAGGTGACCTTTGTAGCTACAGCTATGGCAAAGGATGAGGAAATGCGGGAGCGCATCGGACGGCATCAAAAGGATCGCCCTGGCCATTGGAGATTGGTGGAGGAAGAAAAGAACCTCTCCCTCGTTCTCTCCCAGCTTGATGCTTCCTGCGAGCTGGTGGTAATAGACTGCTTGAGTTTTCTCATCTCCAACCTTCTTCTCGATAATACCGAGGAAGATACTATCATCAAACAGGTGAGGGAGATAGCTGACGAGGTAATTTATCTTCGGCCTACTTTTATCGTGGTCTCTAATGAGGTAGGTTATGGAGTGGTACCTCATACCAGATTGGGCAGAAACTTCAGAGATATTTGTGGTCAAGCTAATCAAATAATGGCTGAGCAGGCTCAGGAAGTCTATCTTATGATATCAGGAATTCCCATGAGGATAAAGAGGAATTTATAAGAAAATAAACAAAGGAGAGCTTTGTGAGAAAGATCACCGAGACTATAGGGAAGATAAAGCCGATTGATGCCAGAATCCTCAAAGAGACTCAGCGTCGACTGGATAATCTCACTAAACCTAAGGGAAGTCTGGGGAGATTGGAGGAATTAGCCAAAAAAGTGGTAGCCATCACCGCCAGAGAAAACCCCACCCTGGATAGAAAAGTTATCTTTACCATGGTGGGAGATCATGGTGTAGCCAGGCAAGGAGTAAGTGCTTTTCCTCAAGAAGTCACGGTTCAGATGGTTTATAACTTTCTTCAGGGAGGAGCAGCCATAAACGTTCTAGCCAGGGGAGTGGGAGCAAAAGTTCTAGTTGTAGATATGGGAGTAGCTGACAAGATAAAGTCCAGCAAAAACCTGATTAATAAAAAAGTGGCCTCTGGAACACAGGATATGATGAAGGGTTCAGCCATGAGCAGGAAACAAGCTCTTCAGTCGATCAGAGGGGGAATAGAGATTTTTGAGGAGGAAGCAGCTACCAGTGGGGTGGATATAGCCGGTACTGGAGATATGGGCATTGCTAATACCACCTCTAGCAGTGCCATTGTAGCCTGCATCACCGGGTATAGAGTTCAAGATGTTACTGGTCGAGGAACGGGAATAGAGGATGAGAAACTTAGGAGAAAGATAGAAGTCATCGAGAAGGCTCTTAAGATCAATCAACCCGACCCTCGAGATCCCATTGATATTTTGAGTAAGGTGGGAGGATTTGAGATAGGAGGATTGGTGGGTTGTATTCTAGCGGCTGCCGCCCACAGGGTCCCTATAGTCATAGATGGCTTCATCTCTACCGCTAGTGCTCTCATAGCCTGTGAGCTTTGTCCTTTTCTAAAGGATTATCTAATTGCCGCGCATAGATCCCAGGAGAAAGGACACCAAATTGCCCTTAATCATCTGGATAAGACTCCCCTGCTGGACTTGAATATGCGACTGGGTGAGGGCACAGGGGCAGTCCTGGGTATGAAACTGGTGGACCTGGGAATCAAAGTTCTCAATGAGATGGCTACTTTTGAAGAGGCCCGGGTATCCCGGGAAAAAAATTAAATTGAAAAGCCTTCTAACAGCCTTTCGTTTCCTAACTATTCTTCCTCTCAGAGTAAAAATAGAGGAAAGTGATGAGCTTTTTGCCTCCTCTATGACTTTTTTCCCCCTGGTGGGACTCTTTATTGGGGGCTTTCTTTTTTTAGTCTATCGAATTAGCTCCATCCTCTTTTCACCTCTCCTAGTCAATGCGCTAGTGCTTCTAGGCTGGGTTTTTATCACCGGGGCCCTCCACCTGGATGGGTTCATGGATACAGTAGATGGACTGTCCGGGGGTAAAACTAAAGAGGAAAGACTAAAAATAATGAAGGACCCCTCCAGTGGAGCTAAAGGTACAGTTGGCCTGGTGGGCCTTATGGGACTGAAATTCCTCTTGCTTCTGGAAATAGAATCTCCCTTAACGATGGGGACTCTTCTCCTAACACCGGTGGTTGGCAGGTGGTCTATGGTTACGGCAGCTTATCTGGCTCCTTATGCCCGCGTGGAAGGGCTGGGGAAAGCCTTTATCACCCACAAGAAGGAAGGAACCATTTTTTGGACAAGTCTAAGCGTAACTGTCCTGGGGCTGGTTATATTCAAATGGGCCTTCCTCTATATTATGGGAGTATCTTTGGGGATAACCTATCTCTCCACGCTCTATTTTAAGAGTCGAATTGGAGGAATTACCGGCGATACTCTGGGAGCCCTCAATGAAATTATTGAACTGACCGCTCTTTTTTCCATCTATTGTTTGTAGAAAAATGGGACGTGATTATTTTTCGTAAAGGGAAAATAATAACCCCCCTTTTATGCTGCTATCTCACAAACAATCAAGAGCTTTTAGGCCAAAACTAGAAATATCCTAATGAAAAGGCTAAAAGAAGGCTAATGTCAAATGTTGAGACCTGACCCCTTATTAATCGATAAGATAAGAAAAAAAATTAAATGTGCCGTGGATGAGAGTGGCACCGAGGGGCTTCTACTTTCCGGTGGTCTGGATTCAAGTATCCTTGCCGCACTTGCTCCTGGGGTTAGTGCATTTACAGTTACTCTGGCACCCTATGGAGAAGATGAAGAGTATGCTAAGATAGTTACTCAAGTTCTCCATGTTAAATTCTATCACAGAATGATCAGTATTGAGGAGGCAGTTGATTCTATCCCCATAGTAATCGGTATTTTGAAAAGTTTCGATCCGGCTATCCCCAATGATATAGCTACTTACTTTGCCCTGAAACTGGCCAAACAAAAAGGAGCAAAAAGCGTGATGACCGGTGATGGGGCTGATGAGTTGTTCGCTGGCTACAGTTTCATGTTTGATTTGCCCGATTTAGAAAGTTATACCCTAGGACTTAAGGACAGGATGTATTTTTCCTCCAATATTCTCGGTCAGAAGTTAGGAGTAGAAATAAAGCAGCCTTATCTGGCTGATGAGCTAATTGAGCTGGCTCTAGATGTACCAAACGATCTTAAGATAAAGGTTGAGGGGGAAAAGAGATGGGGCAAATGGATTCTACGCAAGGCTTTTGAAGATCTCCTACCAGCAAAAATTATCTGGCAGGACAAAAGACCTCTGGAATATGGCTCAGGGACAAGAAGACTTCGCAGGATTATCTCGGAGAAGATTTCCGATGAAGAGTTTGAAGAAAAAAGAAGAGCCTATCCGGTGAAATTCATAAGCAAAGAGCATCTTTACTATTACGAGATATATCGAAAAGTAATAGGAGAGATTCCGGCTCCTGAAGACAACCAGAGGTCTTGTAGTGG
>Ga0307432_1001534_pt1 | contig 13841 bp, 11 predicted proteins | sample SalMarWE160150MG_FD_202158 | JGI IMG/M metagenome (GOLD analysis project Ga0307432, IMG submission 202158) | Salt marsh sediment microbial communities from the Plum Island Ecosystem LTER, Massachusetts, United States - WE1603-150 | ecosystem: Environmental > Aquatic > Marine > Intertidal zone >...
GCCCCTTGATTCCCTGATGATGAAGATCGGACTCCCTTTCCTGGCAGTAGCCACTCTTGCCTTTGCTCTTTCTTGCCTCTTCAGAAAGATTTATCTTTGGGAGGGGGTGGTTTATCTAGCCCTCTATCTTTTGTTTGTTGGGAAGGTAAGCCAATTGTTTTAAATTTTTTGTTTGAGGGAAGGACAAGAAAAAGCCCTTTTTCTTTTTTCTTGAATCAACGGGCTTCAGGAGAAGAAAATTTGACTTGGGAAAATCCCTTGCTAAAATTCTTTTAACTTCTTTTGGGCGGGAGAAAAAATCTCCCGCTAAGTAATTTCTTTCTTCGGCTTTTTATGATTTTCTTTGTTTTTCTTCTTAGTTTTCAACTTTAAATTCCTAGAATCCTTGGATGGATTCTAGATTTTTTCTTCTTTTACTGGGCTTTTATTTACTTATGTTGCAAAAGATAAGAAAAAGAGACGGAAGAATAGTTAAGTTTGACTCTGATAAAATCACTAAAGCCATTGCTGGCGCGGGGACAGCGACGGGAGAGTTTAATTCAGAGGTGGCCCGAAAATTAACCCTCCGGGTTTTAGACTTGGCTCAGCCGGCTTTAAACCACCAGATTCCGACAGTGGAAGAAATCCAAGACACGGTGGAGCAGGTTCTTTTTTCTTCTCCTTATCAAAAAACGGCTAAGGCCTATATTCTCTATCGGGAGCAGCATGCTCGCTTGAGAGAGACGAGAGACAAGATGTCGGTGGATTTAGTTGACCAGTACCTTAGTCGCCGTGATTGGCAGGTGAAGGAGAACAGCAATATGACTTTTTCCCTTCAGGGGCTGAATAACTATTTGGCTTCGGAGGTGAGCAAGATTTATTGGCTGCGGAAAATTTATTCTCCGGAAATTCGAAAAGCTTATGAAAAAGGAGACTTCCATATCCATGACTTGGGGCTCTTAGCCATTTACTGTGTCGGGTGGGATCTCCAGGATCTGCTTCTTCAGGGCTTTCGGGGAGTGCCGGGAAAAACAGAAAGCACTCCGGCTAAACATTTTAAGTCAGCTTTGGGCCAAGTAGTTAATTTCTTCTATACTCTCCAGGGAGAAACAGCCGGAGCGGTCGCCTTTTCTAATTTTGACACTCTTTTAGCTCCCTTCATTCACTACGACCATTTAAGTTATAAAGAAGTGAAGCAGGCTTTGCAGGAATTTACCTTTAATATGAATGTTCCGACAAGGGTCGGATTTCAGTGTCTTTCTGAAGACACAAAGATTTTAAGCGCCGAAGGGTGGAAATCTTATGACGAGCTTCAAGAGGGGGATATTATCTATACCTTTAATACGGAAACTGGGCAATTAGAAAAGAAAGCAACGGATAGTATTTTTAGAAGGAAATATCAGGGCAAGATGTTTAATCTCCGCAATAGGAATCAGGACCAGTTAATTTCCCCCCGCCATCGAGTAGTGAGGCAAGTTTTTAATATTGATAAGTATAAACTAGAACCGATTGAAGATATCTTAAAGCTTAAATCTCCAATTTCTATTCCCGTTAGAGGAGAAAATGCGAATTCCGATTTCCCGATAGACGACCACCAATTAATGTTTCTTGCCTGGACATTGTCTGAAGGGACGATAGAAAAGGATGGAAGCCACCGGGTAAGTATTTATCAATCACCAAAAGCTCATCCGGAAAATTATAAAGAAATCATCGGGTTATTTGACTACTTTGATTTTCAATATACGGAAAATTCTCAAACGAGTCTTGGGACCTGCACTCAAGTGAGAGCCCTACCCGCTTCCAGTAAAATCATTCATCAATGGCTGGGAGCAACCTCTAAAAAAATTCCCTCGTTTCTTTTTAGTTTAAGCAAAAGACAAGCCCGGATTTTTCTAGAAACATACGTCAAAGGCGATGGCTGGGAAGAAAAATACAGGAAAAGAATTGTTACTACTAGCAAAGAAATTTTAGAAGGCTTAGAAGCGATAGCAGTTTTAGCCGGTTATAATTTTGGAGTTAGGGAGAGAAAACTCGGCAGCGATATTTCTAGAAAACCCCAATATGTTTTAACTTTGACAGAAGCCAAACACGATTATATACAAAAGATTCGAGAAGTAGATTACGAGGGTGTCATTTGGAGTGTTCATACAGAAAATGAAACGGTTGTTGCCCGGAGAAACGGCCAGGTTTTTATTACTGGGAATACTCCTTACACTAATATAACTCTGGATTTGAATCCTTCTCCAGTTTACAAAAATCAGCCGGTTATCATTGGCGGGAAGCTCCAGAAAGAAACTTACGGAGATTTTCAGGAGGAGATGAATGTTTTTAATAAGGCCTTTTTGGAAGTAATGCTGGCTGGAGACGCCAAGGGGAGAGTCTTCACCTTTCCTATTCCCACTTATAATATTGACAAGGCTTTTGATTGGGAGAATAAAACTATTGACTATTTATGGGCAGCAACGGCTAAGTATGGGCTTCCCTATTTTGCTAATTTTATGAATTCCGATATGAAGCCGGAAGAAGTGCGCAGTATGTGTTGCCGATTGCGCTTGAACCTAAAAGAATTGGAGAAGAGAGGCGGGGGTTACTTCGGCTCAAATCCGTTAACCGGGAGTATTGGTGTGGTCACCGTGAATCTTCCTCGTTTAGCTTATCTTTCCCGGACGGAAGAAGATTTCTTGAAGGGGTTGGAGAAATTGATGGTTTTAGCAAAAAATAGCTTGGAAATTAAAAGAAAACTTCTGGAAAGATTGACAGACTTAGATCTTTACCCTTATTCCAAGTTTTATCTTCGCGATACCAAGCAAAGATTTGACGCCTACTGGAAAAACCATTTTTCCACCATTGGCTTGATTGGAATGAATGAAGCAACTCTCAACCTCCTGGGGAAGAATTTAGGGGAGCCGGAGGCGAGGAAATTTGCGCTAGAAGTACTTGATTTTATGAGGGAAAAACTAATTGCTTTCCAAGAGGAGACGGGGAATAATTACAATCTGGAAGCGACGCCTGCCGAAGGTACAGCTTATCGTCTGGCCCTGAAGGACAAAAAGGAATTTCCGGATATTATCTGCGCCAACGAAAAAGAGTATCAGAAGGGAGCGGAACCCTTTTATACTAATTCTACTCAACTGCCAGTTAGTTACACCGATGATGTTTTTGAAGCTTTGGACCTTCAAGATGAGGTCCAGCAAAAATATACGGGGGGTACAGTTTTACACATCTTTGCCGGAGAGAGAGTTAAAGACGGAGAGGTGGTGAAAAAACTAGTCCGAAAAGTCTGTGAAAACTATCATCTCCCTTATTTTACCTTTTCGCCCACCTTTAGTATTTGCCCCAGTCACGGCTATTTGCCGGGGAATCAGCCCATTTGCCCGAAGTGCGGGGCGGTTACCGAAGTTTATTCTCGGCCGGTCGGTTACTTGAGGCCGGTGAATCAGTGGAATAAAGGAAAAGCCGAAGAGTTTAAAGAAAGAAAAACCTTTAAAACAGAGTGATGCTTATTGGCGGACTGCAGAAATTTTCGCTGATTGATTATCCGGGAAAGCTTTGCGCTATTATTTTTGCCCAAGGTTGTAATTTTCGCTGTCCTTATTGCCATAATCCGGAATTAGTTCTTCCGGAGCAGTTTACTCCTTCTCTTTCTGAAGAGGAGATTTTTTCTTTTTTAGACAGACGGAAAAAACAGCTGGAGGCAGTGGAAGTTACCGGAGGAGAACCGACTCTCCAACCCGATCTTTTATCTTTCTTAGCCAAGATTAAAAACAAGGGTTTCTCGGTGAAACTGGATACTAACGGAAGTTTTCCGGAGATAATTCGGGAAGCAATTCAGCGGGGGGTGGTAGACTATCTGGCCATGGACGTGAAGGCTCCCCTAGAGCGTTATCAGGAAGTGACTCGTTCTAAGATTGACCCGCAGAAAGTTAAAGAGACAGTTGAAATCATTATGAAATCCTGTTTGGATTATGAGTTTCGGACAACGATTGTTAAATCCCAATTGTCGCCAGAGGATTTTCTAAAAATTGCTCAATTAATTAAGGGGGCTAAATTATATGTTCTTCAAAATTTTGTTCCCATCAAAACGCTTGACCCCCTCTTTCAAAAAGAAGGTTCTTGCGGCGAGGAGGAATTAGAAAAAATAAGGGAGCAGATTGCTCCCTATGTGAAAAAGTGTTTAGTTCGCTAACCAGAAAATTTCAAGCTTGATTTTTCTGAATAGAATTGAAAACGCTGTAAGCGGCAATGGCTCCCTCGCTGCAAGCGGTGATAATTTGGCGAAGACCATTAGAGCCATTAGTAATATCACCGGCTGCCCAAATATGTTCCCGACTGGTACTCTGGTCGGGCTTGACCTTGATATAACCTTGGGTATCCGTTTCTAGCCCTAGTTGGGCAACTAACTCTTGACGGGGAACGGCTCCAATTTCAACAAAGACCCCCTGGAGAGGGATTTTTTCTTTTCCTTGGTAGGGCTGATTTAGGACAATTGCCTGGAGTTCGTTTTTCCCTTCCAAGGCAATGACTTCCCGCTCATAAATAACTTCAATCTGGGGGTTGCTAATAACTTGATTAACCCAAGCCCTTTCTCCGGTTAATTGGGAGCGGCGGTGAATCTGGTAAACTTTTTTGGCTATTTTTGCCAAATAGAGAGAAGCAGTATTGGCGCTGTCTCCTCCGCCGATAACGGCTACTGTCTGCCCTTGGTAAAAAGGGGCGTCGCAAGTAGCGCAGTAAGAAAGCCCCCGTCCAAGGAACTTTTTTTCTTCCGGGAGTCCTAACTGACGATGTTGGGTGCCGGTAGCAAGAAGAATATTTTCCGTTAGTAATTTTTTCCCTTGGCGGGTCATGACCTGAAAATCGGGTGAAGAAAAAGAAATTTCGGTTACTTGGTCAATCAAGAGAGAGGCCCCTAAAGATTCTGCTTGCTGCTGAATTTTAGCGGTAATTTCTGCTCCAGTAATCTCTTTCTCGGTAGGGAAGTTGCAAATTTGATGAGCTTCAAACATTAAGCCACCTGGAGCTTCTCCGATTACTAAATGAGGAAGAGCGTAGCGTGAAGCGTAAATAGAAGCGGTTAATCCAGCTGGCCCCGCACCGATAATGAGTAGCGGGTATTTTTTAATTGTTTCCATACTTAAATTCTTCCTCTTAACTTTTCGGCGGCTAAAATTCTTTTGATGGCGACCAGATAAGCGGCCGTTTTCAGACTGATAGGGGGAGAAGTTTCTTTCTGAAGAGTGGTAAGTTTTTCCCAATTATGGGTCATTTTCTCTTCTAGTAATTTGACGAGATAGGACATCTCCAAAATATTGCCGGTTCGATTCTGACACCACTCAAAGTAGCTGACTATGACTCCGCCGGCGTTAGCGAGGACATCGGGAACAACCAATTTTTTTCGAGCGAAGAGTTCTTGTTCAGCTTGGTAGGTGACCGGTCCGTTGGCAATCTCAATAATGTATCTCGCCTTTACTTGGGAAACATTAGCTTCAGTGATTTGATTTTCCAAGGCGGCTAAGATAAGAATATCGACCGGAAGCTCCAGTATTTCTTGATTGGTTATGGATTGGCCCGGGGAATAATTCGTTACCGATCTAGTTTCTTCTTTCACTTTTTTGATTTCGGCCATTTTCAGTCCGCTGGTTTGATAGGTTCCTCCCTGGCTGTCGCTGACGGCGACAATCTTCAAATGGTCTTTTTCCAGCATTTGAGCCAGATTAGCTCCGGCGTTGCCAAAACCCTGAATGGCTATCTTCAGTTGGCTTTTCGGAAGACGAAAGGTCTTAATCATTTCCCTGATAATATAGAAACCACCTTGGGCGGTGGCGTCTAACCGAAGCTGGCAACCACCAAGTTCTAAGGGTTTTCCGGTAATGGCGGCTGGGGCGTGGCACCCGATTTTCTTTTCATATTCGTCGAGCATCCAGGCTATGATTTGAGCATCAGTATAAACATCCGGAGCGGGAATGTCTTGGTTTTCTCCGAGGACTTGGTAAAAAGCGTCAATATATTTTCGGCTGACGGCTTCTTGGAATTTGGGGGAGGCATTTTTGGGGTCAAATTTAACCGCTCCCTTAGCTCCGCCGTAGGGAAGTTCAGCTAAAGCGTTTTTAATCATCATCCAAAAAGCCAGAGAGACAACCTCGTCTTGGCTGGCTTGGGGGTGAAAGCGGATTCCTCCTTTTCCCGGGCCGAGAGCGTCATTGAAAAGAATTCTCCAGGCGGGGAAAGTTTTTCTTTCTACCTTGAGGGTGGTTTTCTTAATCCGCCGGGGAGTAGAAAGAATTTTTACTTCCCGAGGAGAAAGAGAGGCAATCTCCTGAACTTTTTTGAGATACTGGCGAATATTATCAAAGGTAGCGCTCATAATAACGATGCGGGTTAAGAATTTAAGAAAGGGGAATATCCTTAATGATTTTTTCCAAATCTTCCTGGAGCGCTTCTTTGAGTCTTAAGCCAATAAATTCTTGGATGACTTTCCCTTGGAAGAAAAGTTTCATATTTGGAATGCTCCGGATCTGATATTGCATGGCCAGGTCGCGATTCTCGATTATTTCTGTATTTAGCTTGGCGACTTTTAATTTTCCTTCTAGTTCAACAGCGATAGCTTCCAGACCGGGAGTCATCAGAAGACAAGGCTGGCACCAAGGAGCCCAAAAATCGACGAGTGTTGGAAGCTCTGATTGTAAAACTTCCGATTCAAAATTTTGGCGGTTGACTTCAATAATTTGAGACATCTTTTCTTTTGGTTAATTTTAAAAAGGGAATAAAAAAACTGACCGGGAATATCAGCCAGGTGATAGTCTAGCTATTTTATCACTTCTGTCAGCAGCTGTCTAATGACCAATTTGGAGGAAAAGAGGGAATAATTACTGGCCGGCCGAGGAAATTTTGTTCTTTAGACTTTCTTCCCCTTGACAAAATTTCCCCTATCTGCTAACCTGTCAATGCTTCCTCTGGAACTGTTGCCTTCGGGCAAAAAGCCGGAGGAAGCATTTTGTTTTTTTAAAGAGGAATGTTATCATTGAGAAGAATAATCTTTTTTCAGTGAAAGAAGTAGAAATTATTAAATCTAATGGAGAAAGACAAGCTTTCTCTCGGCGTAAGGTTTACCGCTCAGTGAAAAGGTCGGGGGGGCCGACTGGTTTGGCCCAAGAAATCGCTGACCGGGTCCAAAAAGAGGTCCGCCCCGGCTGGACGACTCTCCAAATTAGCCAGCGAGTAAGGGAGTTACTTCAGGAAAGAAGACCCTCTTCTTCTATTAAATTTAATCTTTTCTGGGCGATGACCCAGTTGGGGCCAACTGGTTTTCCTTTTGAGCGTTATATCGCCAGAGTTTTCCAAATTCAGGGATTTAAAACTTTTACCGATCAATGGATTCAGGGAAAATGTGTCCGCCACCAAGTTGATTTTCTAGCCGAAAATGACCAGAACTTTTATCTTGGGGAATGCAAGTATCACAATCTTCGAGGAAGAAAAACAAGCGTTGATATCGTTCTCCGCTACTTTGCCCGTTTTGGCGATTTAATCCAGGGACCTCGTTCAGCTAGCGCTCGGAAGAAAAAGAAAAAAGTGCGAACTATTCTGGTAACCAATACTCGATTTACGAGTGAGGCGATAAGATATGGGCGTTGCGTCGGCCAGGAGTTGTTAGGATGGAATTATCCTCCTCGCCGGGGATTGGAAAGAATTATTGATAAACACAAGATTTATCCAATTACCATTCTTCCTTCTTTCAAGGGGCGGAGAACGATAGAAATTTTTGCTCAAGAGGGATTAATTTTAGCGGAAGATGTTTTAACCCAAAAAAAGCGGCTGGAAAAATTGGCTCTACCCTCACGTTTTCTTTCTAACTTAAAACGAGAAGCCCGGCAACTTTTCGAGGAAGAGAAGAAATTAAATTAATTTTATTAGACTATGGCTGATCAACAAGAGATCAAGGTAAAAATTAATGATGAGCAGCTGAAGGGAGCTTTTGCTAATTTTATGCGGGTGACTCACCAAAAAGGGGAATTTACTATGGACTTTGCCCATCTTCTTCCTCCCCAGGGGATTGTTACCGCCCGGGTCGTAACGACCCCGGCTCATTTGAAGCAGATTGTTAAAGCGCTGGAGAAGAATTTAGCTGATTACGAGCAAAAGTTTGGGAAAGTGGAGGAAGCAGAAAATCGGGAAGCCCCCATCGGCTTTCAGGCTTAATCTTCTTTAATTGAAAAGGGAGGAGTAACCTTTGGCTACTCCTCCTTTCGGAATTCTCTTTAGTGGCGGTGGTAGCCGCCTTCTTTCCTTCTGTGGTTGGTTTGCTGGAGGGGCAACTTATGACCTCCAGCACCGCGGACTAGCTTGACAATCCTCGTACCGACACGGTGACTATCAGTCGTTAATGTTCCTTTGATGTCCAAATCATAGGAACCGTCCAAATTGAGAATGGTTTCGACATTTCCGCCAGTCGCCTTTACCATATCGGCGAGGAGAAAAGCTGCCTCTTCGGTCAAGCCGGAAAGAGATTCGTTCGCTCGCAGCTGCCACATACACATATTAACCTCCCTCTTTCTTTTAATTTAGATTGAGTTCTTAGAAAAAGAGAGGGCGGGGGAATTCCCGAGAACATAAAAAGATCGCCTCCTTTGTTTAATACTGAGATTATAGCATAGGAGAATTATTTGACAAGAGGAAGGAGATATTGTTTTGATTTTCTCTTTTCTTAAGCTAAGATGATTTTAGGATGAGCAAGCTTAATCCAGAACAAAAGAAAGCGGTTCAATGTTCTTCCGGTCCCCTGCTTATTATTGCCGGGCCGGGAACAGGGAAGACGATGGTTTTAACTCATCGCTTGGCCTATCTTATCCAAAAGAAAAAAGTTGACCCAGCAAAGATTTTAGCCGTTACTTTTACTAATCAAGCGGCCCAGGAGATGGAAGCCAGAACGGATCAGCTGCTTCCCTTTTCGACTTTTGATTGGCGGGTAGGGACTTTTCATTCTTTAGGAGAGGAAATCTTGAGGGAATGCGGATTGGAAATTGGCTTGCTTCCTAACTTCCGCCTCTTGGATGAAAAAGGGAGTTGGCTGTTAATGAGGCGCTTTTGGGAGCGCTTTGAGCTTCCTTACTATCGGCCCCTGGGCGATCCCGGGCCGTTGATTTCTGCTCTACTCACTCATTTTTCCCGCTGTAAGGACGAGGGGATAACTCCGGAAGACTACGCCGCTTATTGGAAGAAATTCCGGCAGCGGAAAAAAGATCGGTCAGAAATCCAGCGGGTGAAAGACATTGCCCAGGCTTATCAGGTTTATCAGAAATTACTTTTGGAAAATCGAGCTCTTGATTTTGGAGATTTAATAAACCAGAGCCGCCAGCTTTTAGAAAAAAGACCAAAGGTTTTAGAAAGTTTTCGCCAGCGCTGGTCCTTTATTCTAGTTGATGAATTCCAGGATACCAATTGGGCTCAGTACCAGCTCTTAAAGCTCATCGCTCTTCCGGAGAATAATCTGACGGTTTGTGCCAGCGAGGACCAGGCGATTTACCAATGGCGGGGAGCTTCCTTTACTAATATTCTCCAGTTCGCTAAAGATTATCCCCAAGCGGGAGTAGTCGTCCTCCGGGATAATTACCGCTCTCAACAGGAGATTTTAGATGTGAGCTATCAATTTATCCAGTTGAATAATCCCAATCGTCTGGAATATCAAGTAAGGGACAAGAAAGAAGGATTGAAGATTGATAATCATTTGTGCGCGGTGAAGAAAGGGCGAGCAAAGATTGAAGCTCTTCATTTTTCCAGCGGGCGGGCGGAAGCAGCCGGAGTGGTAAAAAAAGTGCAGTTATTATTGAAGAAAGTTTCTCCTCAAGAGATTGCTATTCTGGCCAGAACTCATCAGTCCCTACAGCCTTTTGAAGAAGCTTTGGAGCAAGCGGGGATTAACTGCCAAGTTCAGTCTTCGGCTAATATTTACCAGCAACCTCTTGTTTTAGATATTCTTGGTTATCTGCGTCTTTTGGAAAATCGTTTTGATGACGCCTCGCTTTACCGGGTACTCCAGCTTCCTTGCTGGCAGCTATCTCCTTCCAGCTTGGCTCGGTTAATGGACTACCATCAAAGGAAGGGGCCGCCTCTTTTTCGGAGTTTAGGGGAAATCGCTTCCCGGTTGAGTCCAGTGGAGAGAAAAAGAGTCCAAGCTTTTTTAGCCAGAATAGAGAAAGATGCGATTGCTCTCCAAGAAAAGAAATTGAGCTTGATTCTGGTGTCTATGCTGGAAGAAACGGGTTGGCTAAAGCGACTTCTTCATCAGAAGAAAGAAAAAAGATTAGTTTCTCTGAATGAATTTTTCCAGAGAGTGGAGGAGTTTGAAAAGGAAGCTCCAGAAGGCCAACTCTATGATTTCCTGCTTCAGGTGGAACAAGAGAGAGAAGCCGGAGTGCCGGATAAGAAAAATTTAATGGCGGAAGAAGGACCGGAGTCAGTAAAAATAATGACGGTTCACGCCGCTAAGGGTTTAGAATTCAGCTATGTTTTCTTAGTGGGTTTAGTTGACCAGCGGTTTCCTTCTAGTCAGAGGCGAGAGGCGATTCCTTTTCCAGCCGAGCTAGTTCAAGAAAAACTTCCAGAGGGGGATTTGCATCTCCAGGAGGAAAGAAGGCTTTTTTATGTGGCGATGACCCGGGCCAAGAAAGGTCTTTTCTTCACCTGGGCGGATGATTACGGCGGGGTGAGGAAAAAGAAATCTTCTCGTTTCCTACGGGAGATGGAAGACGAATTGAAAGGAAAAGAAAGGGAAGAGAAAGATGTTCCGGAGAAGAAACGAAAGCCCCTTCGGAAAAAAGTTATTTTTTCTCTTCCTAAATATTTTTCTTTTACCCAGTTTAGTAACTTTCAAACTTGTCCTCAGCAATACAAGTTTACTCATCTTTTAAAATTGCCGACCCGAGGAGGACCAGACAGAAGTTTTGGCCAAAGTCTTCATAAAACCTTAGAGGTCTTTTTACGGGCTTATGGCCTTCAGTCCCGATTTAAAGCCGACTGGTCCCGGTTATTAAAAATTTATGAGGAAAACTGGATTGACGATTGGTACGAGAGTGAAAAGCAAGAGAAAGATTTTTTCCAGAAAGGGAAAAAACAATTAATGAACTTTTTCCGGGATTTCCAGAAAGACCCTCCATCTCTTTGGCTGGCAAACGGCCAGCCTTGGCTGGAAAAAGATTTTTCTTTTTCTTTGGCCGGAAATTTATTTAAGGGAAAAATTGACCGGGTGGACAAGGTAGAAGGGGGAGTGGAAATTATTGACTATAAAACCGGCCTTCCTCAAAAAAGACTTAATGCTGGTCGCCGCCGGCAGCTCTTAATTTATCAAATAGCGGCCGAAGAGGCTTTACATCTTCTTCCTCAAAAACTGACTTTCTATTATCTTCAGGACGGGAGCCGGCTTTCTTTTCTTGGTCGCCCGGAAGAAAAGGAAAAAACGAAAAAAGAAATCGCCGAAGTTATTAAAGAAATAAAGAAAAGCTCCTTTTCTCCTCGGCCAGGTTATCATTGCCGCTTCTGTGATTACCGCCGGATCTGCGACCGGGCCTGAATTTGATTTTTTCTGAATGATGCTATAATGAAAAAGTAATTTTAAAGGTCTTTTTTTAATTTATTTATTTATACTACTATGGCAGAGAAGAATTTTCGTTATTTAGGAGTTTGGGGAGGAAAAGCCCAGGTTGCCTCTTTGGGAGCCCTCCTCGTTGCTGTCTGCGGCCTTCCTCTGGTAATCGTCCTTTTAGCCAACGTCGCTGTCAGCCCCGTTTGGCTCTTTTGGTTTCTCATCGGAGGTTTGATAGTAGGAGTAATTCTCATTTTAGGCGGTCTTTTTGCTGTTGACATTAAAAAAGACTAAGCCGCTTTTTGATAATGTCGCAAGACTTAGAGAAAGTCTATCAGAAGTTAAGACAATTAAAGATTCAGGGGGCGACGACTGTTGCCCAAACCATTGCTCAGCTCTTGGGGGATTACAGCCGGGAGGGAAAAAGCGATTCGGAAATTGAAGAAGCGGCCGCCTATCTTCTTTCCGCGCGGCCGACGGAAGCCATGGCTCAAAACGGAGTGAGGTTTATTTTATCTTCCTTGGAAGGAGTTTCTGGTCCTGTTCAGGGGGAGAAAATTCAGAACAAGAGTGAGAATTTTCTTCAATTTATTCGACAGGGAAAGGAGCAACTGGCTCAATCAGGAATAGAAGTTCTCCGTTCGGCTCAAGTGGTCTTTACTCATTGTCGTTCCTCGAGCGTAGAAGGGGTTTTAAAAGAGGGAAAGAAAAGAGGTTTCTCTTTCCAAGTGATTAGTACTGAAACCCGGCCTCTTTTCCAAGGGCGCATTACCGCCCGGAATTTACTACGAGCAGGAATTCCGGTCCGGATGGTGGTTGATGCCGCCGGTCCCTTCATTCTTTCTTCTTTTTCGGAGGAAATCGATCTTTTGTTGTTGGGAAGCGACGCTATTTTAACAGACGGATCAGCCGTCAATAAAATTGGCAGTTACGGATTAAGCTTAACGGCTTTTGAAGCGGGCATCCCCCTTTACATAGCGGCTTCTTTGCTTAAATACCATCCCCATCCGGAAATTGAATTAGAACAAAGACCCCGGGAAGAAATCTGGCCATCCGCTCCGGTGGAATTGGAGATAGTGAATTTAGCTTTTGATCGTGTTCCAGCTTCTTACATCAAGGGCTTTATTACCGAAAAGGGAGTTATCAAGCCGGAAGATTTTTCCCGGCAAGCTTTAAAACTTTATCCTTGGTTAAATGCCCGGAAAATTTAGTTATCTTCATCTTAACCATCAGCCTGATCGGCGTCGGGAACTGGTAGCTGTTTACCGCTTGGAGCCGGTGGCCGGCTTTAGTTTTGCTGAGGTCGCTCAGAGTCTAGCGGCGGAATCTTCTATTGGCACCTGGACTCATTTAAGGACTCTTTCGGCCGATGTTTTTGAGAGACTGGCGGCTAAAGTCTTTGACTTGGATGAGGAAAGAAAAATAGTGAAGATTGCTTATCCCGAAGAGCTTTTTGAAAAAGGGAATTTGCCTCAATTACTTTCTTCGGTGGCCGGCAATGTTTTTTCGATGAAAGAAGCGGCTTTCCTCCGGTTAGAAGATCTGGAATTTTCAGTTAATTATCTCAAAAATTTTGGCGGGCCAACTTTTGGTCTGGGAGGGGTGAGAAATTTTTTACAGGTTTTTCATCGTCCGGTCATTGGATCAATTATGAAGCCAAAAATTGGCCTGACATCGAAGGAGAATGCTAAGTTGGCCTATGAGGTTTTTCGGAACGGGGTGGATTTTATAAAGGATGATGAAAACCTGACTGATTTGAAAATTAATCCTTTTGCCTCTCGGCTGGAAGCCGTTATGGCTTGGAAAAGAAAAGCAGAAAAGGAAACCGGCCAGAAGAAGATTTATGCTTTTAATATTACGGCCCCGGCGGGAGAAATGCTGGAGCGGGCAGAATTAGTGAGAGACAATGGAGGCCTTTGTGTGATGGTTGATTTAGTGACGGTTGGCTTTTCCGCTCTCCAATTTCTCCGCCAGGAAGAGCCGGACCTTATCATTCACGGTCATCGGGCTGGTCACGGCTTATTTGACCGTTCTCCCCGTCATGGCTTATCAATGTATGTTCTGGCCAAATTGGCTCGGCTGGCCGGAGTGGACCAGCTGCACACGGGGACGGTGGTCGGGAAAATGGAAGGAAGGTTGGAGGAAGTGGTGAAAATTAATAATTTTCTCCGGGCAGAATGGCAGGGAATAAGACCAGTTTTCCCCGTTGCTTCTGGCGGGCTTCATCCCGGCTTAATTCCTTTGCTGGTGGAGAAATTGGGGCCGGATTTAGTCATTAATTTTGGCG
>Ga0307432_1001542_pt1 | contig 13791 bp, 12 predicted proteins | sample SalMarWE160150MG_FD_202158 | JGI IMG/M metagenome (GOLD analysis project Ga0307432, IMG submission 202158) | Salt marsh sediment microbial communities from the Plum Island Ecosystem LTER, Massachusetts, United States - WE1603-150 | ecosystem: Environmental > Aquatic > Marine > Intertidal zone >...
CCGAACTTGGAGGTTCTGAACTCATACTGGGTCTGGGAGGATGGACGCTTCAAGTGGTATGAAGTTATACTGGTTGACCCGGTGCTTTTGCCTGATCATCCAATAGCATGCCAGACGAGACGCGTGTTCCGTGGCTTAACCAGCGCAGGCAAACAGGCGCGTGGACTACACAACAGAGGATTAGGCGCAGAGAAATTAAGACCAAGCAAAAAAGCAGTAATCAAACGAAGATTAAAACAGAAAGCATAAACGTGGGTGTAGCCGCAGTTCTCCTAGAGTGTCTTCAAAAATATACTCAATTCTCGTAGAAATAATTGAAAAGGCTGTAAGTATTTTTTCAAGAAAAGAGAATGCTACAAGTTCATTCCACTAAACTAGAATTAGCAAGAATTTTTCAGCAGTAAAAGATCAAAAATAATCAAAAAATTAGTGGTAGTTTCACGGCGGTAAAGTAGTTAACTGTGGTTAACTATATAAGTTAGCAGGCAAATAGTGTTGAATAGGTGAAGTCGTTGAGCCTAGAAAAATTGATACAGGAGAGAAGCGAAAAGTGCAATTTATTCAGCAGTCCCTTGAGAAGTTTCATTGCTACATTCATAGCTGTCAGAGGAGAGGTTGCATGGTCTGAATTAAAGACTACCTTAGAAAAATATGTTGGTTCGATTAATCCAAACACATTGAGCTTTCACATAGGTGTGCTTCTTGAGGCAGGTTTCATCGATAAACTGAATATCAAAGGTCAACCAAGATATAGAATCATGGAGAACAAATCATCGGAAATCGAAAGACTTGTTGGAATAGATCTTGTTAGAAAAATGAAAGAAGAGATTGAAAATGAAGACTAGACATTCAGTGTCAAAAATCAGAAGCGTTCTAGAAACAGAAATCGCTGGTGCACTCGACGTATCATATCTTATAACACATGTCGAAATTCCTGAAATAGATTCTTCAAATCAAGGATATTTTGCAAAGGGCAGCTTTAGAGTAACTCCCCTGTTCAACACCAGAACGGGCAGCTTTGAGGCGAAGCTGGACGAAAATTTGAACCTCTTAAGTTTGAAAATAAAAGAAGAGTAGGACATTGCACCATCCCATCACGATAATTTTGTTATTGGGAAGTTATGACCCACAAACAAAGTCCTGTCTTGAACTGGTGAAAGAAGAAATAGTCAAAAGTTATTCTGGGGAAAATTTATACGCATTCTTGCTGGATACTGTTGAAACATATGATACGGATAAATTCACAATTTTAGTAGAACGTCTAAACAAAAAGGTCACAATTTTCGTATTTCACCAATTTGATAGCCGATTAATTGATGTTGAGGACGTTAAAATAGAAAAGGATTTGGATGAAACAGTATATACGTTTCTTAAGAACAAATATGATATTAAAAAAACCAAAAAAACACCAATATTCAAGAAATTTGATATAATGATGAGAATTTCCCAAAACATCATAGTACTAAGGGATAAAGAGGAAACACGTGGGGGAGAATATTTAGAACTTCTCCACGCTATTTTTCAGAATTATTCTGACAAAATATGGTTCTTCAGAAGAGATGGAATACAGTTATCAGCAATGCTCATGGAATATCTCGACAATTTCAGGATAAAGATACGTTCATACAATAGTGAGAAAAATTTGTTATCCTCAGTAATGCGGGTTCTTGGATACGAAATATCCAAACTAAGGAACAAAACAAAAGAAAAACCAACAAAAGACTCTTGAAAAGCTGTTTCGAGATGCTCAATTATCCTGTCGGTTTCGGGCTAATATTGCCGTCAATAATCGGGTCAACGGGACTATTGGTATTTATATCAAGTGGGTGTAATAGAGTTTCGGAATGAGTGTGAGATAGGTTTTGTCTCAGTTGCCTGTAGCCTATGTTGATGTTCGTTTCTGTGCCCACGCTACTGAGGACGTAGAGAAGGTTGTTATGGCAGTTCAGAATGTTTTGCCAAGCGACAACATTGAAGATATATCGTTCAAAAGAAGTGGCTTAGAGGGGCATTATGGTAACCCCATAACTTTTTTCGAAACGAGAATCAAAGACAAAGAAACAATTAGAGCCTTAGTTGAGAACCTGTCAGCTAATCTCAGTTCTTTGGATAAGGAAGAGTTGGGCAGAACGATACACCGTTACGTTGAGAAGGGAAGCCTCTACATCAGACTCAACAAACAAGCTGCGCTCCAAGGCAAAATCAGACTCGTCACATCCGACCCCATCCACATACGCATAAGATTCAAAAAATCCAAAATCGAAGACGTAATCGAGATTTGCCGAGAAATCGGGATGATAACATGAAACGGTTCGCTGACCTGCATCTCAGGGTACCCTTCAAAGACCCCGCTAAGGCAGAAAGTATGATCCGGAAAGCCTCCGAGTTAGGCTACAATCTAGTCGGCATAGCCGTATCACCCCACGCTACCAGAGAACAAGTCAGTCAGCTCAGGCACATCTGCAGTGACGCAAAAGTAGATTTTGTCACAAGAGTAAATTTTTTTCCCAGAACCCCCAACGAACTCCTCCAGAGTCTGCGCCGTTTCAGAAGAAAATTCGAAATCGTAACCGTAAGATGCCACACAAAAGATGTTGCTAGACAGGCAGCTAAGGACAGACGAGTGGACCTCCTCCAATTTTCTGTCACAAATCTCCGCAAAAGATTCTTTGATGAAGCAGAGGCTGAGCTTGCTTCGCAGGCTCTCTCATCCCTTGAAATCGAACTGGCTCCCATACTGCAGTTAACAAGTTTTTCTCGAGTCCGCCTTTTATCCAGTCTGCGAAGGGAAGTGGCAACGGCAGAAAGGTTTAAGGTGCCAATCACACTTTCCAGCGGTGCAACAGACGAACTGTTCATGAGGGGACCCCGCGACTACGCTGCCTTGACAACTCTCTTTGACCTGTCCATGTCCTCTGCCTTGAGGGCACTGTCAGAAACTCCTTGGGTTACAGTTGAACGAAACAGGAAAAAGCTGAGTGCAGATTACGTGGCTCCGGGAATACATGTTGTAGGAAGAAAAAAAGGTGCTTAAACGAGAGAAAAAACGGTACTTAGCTCTAGAAGTTGTAAGCGAACAGCCGCTAAACGAACAGACAGTATTGGATGCGGTTCAAGCCTCGGTTCACAGGCTCTTCGGCGAATACGGCGCCAGCAAAGCAAACCTCAAACTGACAAAAAACCTTCCAGAGAAACGTCGATTTGTGATCCGCTGTTCCCACAAGGCGCTTGAACATGTCAGAGCCGCCATCGCCTCAACCACTGCGATAAACGGAAAAAACGCAGCCATCCATGTGTTAGGCGTCTCCGGAACCTTGAAGGCACTATCCAAAAAGACATGAAACATTTAGGATTCCACATATTGCAGAATCGCCTAGCTTTCATGCACCCGATCGTTCCACTCGGGTTCCAGCCAGTTTTTCGATTTGTAAATTGTTTTACCCGCAAAGTCTAACTTTAGGCAACCTTCGTAAGGACACATTTCTACGCATCGAAGACAAAGCAGGCATTTAGAGGAAACTATGTTGCCTCCCTTTTCTTCGTATACATCAGTGACCTGCGTTGGGCAAACTCTTTTGCAGATTCCACATTTTGTACATTTTTCTTCCACTTTGTTTATACGAAGCAGCGGAGCCCACTTGAAGGGTGCAAATCTATTCAAGATGGAGAGTGTTGCTCCTACAGGGCAGAATCGGCACCAAAGGAGCCTCACCATAAATGAACCTGCCGTGAATGCGAAGAAAACGATCCAAGTGAGCAAAATAAGTAGGTCACCATTAAAGTATTGTATTGTTCCGCTGAGGTCATGAAAACTGGTGCCCCAATTGTTGAATCCTAAAGCTTCGCCTATTTGCGCAACATAGGGTTCTATGGGGCTCAGGAAAACTATGATCAGAGATTTGAAGGGACCCATGAACATTATAATAAAACGCCACACATCGGCGTGTAGAGGACCTAAAACAAGAGCCAGAATCAAAATGGCAGCTAAGATCACGTATCTGAGTACGTTAAGACCATTATTGAGTCTTTCAGAAAGATTCCAATATGGTATCCTAAGCGCCTTTCGGAGACGCGTGAGCAGGTCCATATACAATGCAAACGGGCAGAGCCATCCGCAGAAGAAGCGACCAATAACAAGAGTGCTGACGACAATTAAAGCAAAAACAATTGTTAGCCTTAAGGCTATGGAAAAAATGAGACCAGAAAGTATAGGGTTCCAAGGAAGAGGCCAGGTAAGCAAGATCACAAAAATCGCGATTGAAGCTACTATCTGAACAAAGAGCCTCAGAATGCTCATTTTTCTGGTTAGATTCCTTATCCAGATTAGAATTGCCAGTATTCCAGCTGTAACTAACCCTACAGCTATTGTTCCCAGCAGTATTTGGCTTATTAGTTCCAACATTCCCATTTTTCTCCTTAGCTAATGAAACTCCAATGTTGAAAGGGTAGAGATGTAATGTAGGGATTTAGAATCTGATGTAACGTTGTCATCTTGAGAGGAGCCCTTGAAGTTTTTAGAGCAGATAGATAGAAGCCAGTGGCATTTAACTATTGTCATAAAATCCAAGAAGCCGTTTTTATTCGAAAGTTTTTCCCATTCTATGGGATAGTTATTATTCTTGTGTTGTATTCTGCTAGGTATTGTAGATGTTCTGTGTCGTATGGGTAGCTTTCTGTTTCTGTATCATACGGGAAACAAGTCATAGCGTGGAAGGGTAACGGGTCTACAGTGTATTGTATGTAAGGAAGCCCATCAACTTTGAACCAGACACTGGCAACCAGGAAATAGTCTCGCTCCATGCCTTCTGGAACCGGAGGCAAATCAGCGGAGAACAGAATTGTTATGTCGTCTCCTTGGCGTGTTACAACATACATATCGTCTGCCTCAAGCAGTAGCTCGGCTATGTCGCCGTATCGCGTGAAATTACCTGTTGAAGTAGAATTGGTTATGAAAGCTTGGGTTAAATTGGCGTAAGAGGGCAACAATTCTCGAATTATCACTTCTTGTTGCGTTGTTGTGTCCACTCCGATGTAATCGAATCTGGTGTTAAAGAAGGTGTGTATCCTGAGGGAGTAATCATCTGTTGGGAAGACTCCAGTTAGGTTTACAACGAAGCAGTCGGGCGTAACGTCAAGTAACGGGAATTGCCTGTTATCCGCAACAGGAACCCAGTTGCCATCAGCATCTTTAACTTCCATGTATGGAGGCGGAAACGGCTTCTCACCCGGTTTATCCAAAAATTGCCCAGCCCATTCGCCCTGTTCTTCGCCTGTAGAGTAAATTATTGTTCCAGCGACTAGGAGTTTGATTTCTTCTGCATCGGAGAGGTCACCTAAGTCTAACTCCAATGTGTCCCAGTGGAATTCGTTGCCTGTTGTGGTTATTCCGTCACGTTCTAAGACTAGCGGTAGGACGTCGTGTCCTGTCGCATTTATGCAGGAAACTGGATGTTCTGGATTTTTGTTGATAGTGTAAATTGTTCCTTGCCCCTCAGGCTCGTATAAGTATGTGGCTTTGGTTGAAAACACATCTACATCGGACGGGTGGTCGACAATTACTAGTGTAGCAGCGTCTACATAGGCGATTTCATCCCATTTTTGGCTAATAATCATGTCGTAGTAGCCGTCTCTTGGTTGAAGTCGGCTTGCATTCAATTTGGTGTAGTCCCATGGAACGCTGTAAAGGAAGGACAGGCTTCCGTCTTCTCGGAAATAGTCAAAAATTCCCACGTAGCCTGTGCCATCAGATATTTCAGCGGTGTATAAATATTGCTTTCCATCCCAAACATATAGTGAAGGACACGATTTTGTGTTCATGTAATTGGCAGTAACCGACGTACGAGCTGTTAGGCTTACAGTTCTAGTGAGGCTTGTCGATCCGTCCTCCCAATTGGTGAAATTCCAGAAGGTTCCTCCATATTCGTAACCATCTGGTATTGTTATGGTGTAAGTTCCCAGTTCCAAGAGTTCAATATGTGGTGCAGAATGACTGACCCCGTCTAGAGTAAAATGCATACCTTGATAATTTGCGGAAACAATAAGGGTGTGGAAACCATCCTCGACGACTTTGAAATATCCAGATAAAGTGTTGTTTTGATTGCCAAGATTTATCATCTTAACAGTGTAGCCATCTGGCGCTCCAGCTGTAACTGAGATTTCAATCGGCACCTCAGTTGCACCCGCATCCAACTGGAACACTTTGGTTGCTTCAACTTCGTCTTTAACCATAACCCTTACCTGAAGGGTACCCTGTTCATCTGCCAGATTATCAGCTTTGGCTTTGATGGTTACAGTTTCTCCCTCCCAAACTTCGTATGGGCTTACAAATAGACTGTATAATACTATGTCTTCTGATGCAGTAACTGGGGCTTCAACAGTGAATGATCCAGACTGGTCGTTTACCTCAACGGTGTGTGTGCCCGGGTTTGTTTCAGTCACTTCAAATTTTACAACCTCAGTTGCACCACCAGACAACGTCACATCTCTTATTTCTATAATAACATCATCAATTTTGAGGTTCACAGAATAACTGCCACTAGCCTCTCCAACATTAGTTACCTTAATCGAGATATCCACAATTTCATCTGCTAGAACTGAGCTAGGATTGATCAGTAACTCGGTTACTTGAAACTCTGCTGGTTTAACAGGCTGAGCCTCAGAAGTGATTTCGAAGGATTTAGTTAAATCCCCTACCTTAACAAGGTAAGTGCCTTCAGCCTCTTCAATAACTTCAAATTCTTCAGTTGTTGTTTCTCCACTATCTAGCTGGATAGTTCTGGTTTCTCTTTTTTCGTTATTGACAAAAAGATCCAATGAAAAACTGCCACTCTCGTCTCCAATGTTGGTTGCCGTAGCTGAAACAATTATGGTTTCTCCGACCTCAGCTTCGGTCCGACTGATTCCCAGATCGGTTACTTGGATTTCAGCTGGTTTGGTTGGTGATTCCAGCGTGGCTTTGACTGATCCAATCAGATCCGCTATCTGGACTGTGTGATTGCCTTCAGTTAGTACTGTCGCGGTGAAATCTAATGTTGCACTTTCTGCCCCTGAAAGTTGAACCGTTTTCGTTGCTATTGGCTCATCATCAATTGTGAGGGTTACCGAATGGTTACCAGTCGTGTCTCCAATGTTAGTTACGTTAACGGATATTTGCACCGATTCCCCAACTTGAACCCAAGTTTGATCAAGAATCAAATCCGTCACTTGGAAACTGGCTGGTTTTGGAATCAGCGATCTGGTATAGAAGTAACTGGGAACTGCAATAACTACAATTATTAAGTTAACAAAAAAAACTATTTTTAGTTTAGTTCTGGTTGATCGAGAAACCAAGCGTTATCCATCCATAACATTGCGATTTTCATCATTAATTAAATGTTATCTGAGCTTAGTATGAGTCCAAGATAAAAACATTTTTGGCTTATTTTTACAAAGCACAGCTAAATCAACGGTATCCGCGTTTTCCCCAGAAAAACAGCTAAGACACTACGAGTCAACGTCCACATTTGAGGGTTAAATTTTAACTCAAAAGTTGGTTGGTTGGGTTAAAATTTAACCCCCAAACCCAAGTTTTTGGTTGGCTTTGTATGAGTAACCCTTATATGATATGACATATGTCATAATTGCCAGGAACTGTTAATGCATAGAAAAAAGGCGTTGATCCTAGAACTCTTGTTGGTTGGACTAGTTATTTCAGTTGCTCTCACTAACTCGTCAATAAGAATCTTGGCTGAAACTGCTGATGAAACAAAAACACTTGAAAGCGTAGAAATCAGAGAATACGAAGGAATAGACCTCTCATCAATTAATGATTTCAAAGAAAACTCGATTAAAGGACCACAGTATATCGATGCAGAAAACTACACACTCACCATCTCAGGTCTAGTGGAAAGCGAATTAGAATTCACCTATGATGAGGTTGTTAACAGTTATCGGCGTTTTGAAAAGGTTGTTACGCTGCAGTGTGTAGAGGGATGGAGCGTAACTATACTCTGGGAAGGCATCTTGGTTAAGGATCTGATCGAAGCGGCGGGAGTTGACCCAAATGCATTTGTGGTGATATTCTACGCTTATGACGGTTACTCCACTTCAGTGCCGCTGCAATATCTAATCGACAAGGATATAATTATGGCTTACAAAATGAATGGTGTAGTTCTTTCGCCCGAAAGAGGTTTTCCTTTCCAGCTTGTGGCAGAGAGCAAGTGGGGATATAAATGGATAAAATGGATAACCGAAATCGAACTATCATCAAACGAAGAATACAGGGGCTACTGGGAAAGTCGAGGCTATCCTAATTATGCGGGTCTCGAAGAGCCTTTTTTTGGTTCAGGCCCTTACTATGGTATTACGGTTATGCAAATTGCGCACGCTGAAACAATACCCGAATTTCCATTATGGATCATTCTACCATTGTTCTTGACAGCAACATTAATTGTGACTTTAGTTAGAAAAAGATTACAAAATCGAGCCTTTTCATGATCTTTATCATTTTTGGAGAAAAAATTTGGGAGATCAAACACAGGAGATGAGTTCTCCTACCGTCTTTTCGTGAAGCAAATTTAAAATAGTGTGGATTTGTCTTCTCTGTGTATACTATTGTGTGCGATAGACTTGTTTTTTTAAAAAAAAGAGAAAAGGGTTGCGCCCTTTAGGCGCTGACATATGTTTCAGGTTTTCTTTGATGTGTTGCTATTAGTTTTCTTCCATCATGTCTTCAGGGTATGCCATTGTCTTGTGCAGTGCGATGTCCAGTCCGTAGAGTTCTTCGTCTCTTGTGACCCGCAGTATTTTCAGTTTATTCAAGGCGGTGAACATTATCAGTCCAATTGCTCCGGCCCATAGTGCTATTGCTCCTGCTCCGATTATCTGTACTCCGATTTGGTGAATCCATTCGCCAGTAGTTGCGAATCCGTAGATTGGGTGTCCTCCAAGCGCTTGTGCACCGAATATTCCTGTTGCGATTACTCCCCAGATTCCACATGCTGCGTGAACTGGGAAACAGGCACATGCGTCGTCAATGTGTAGCTTGTATTCTATCAGTCCTGTAACGAACGTTGTGATTACTCCTGCGACTACGCCGATTACGAACGCTGCTAGTGGATGAACGACCGCGGCTCCTGCACATATTGCTACAGCTCCCGCAAGCAAGCCCACCATGCTTGTTAACACGTGACCTCTTGAGGTAATGGCTGCACCGAACATGCCTCCTGCCATACACATTGCTGTGGTTAGTGAGACCCACGCTAGTTCTACGTTGATTGTCATTGGATCTGATGCTACGCTTGAACCGACGTTGAAGCCGAACCATCCGAACGCCAACAGCCATGCACCGATTACAGACAGCGGAATGCTATGCCCAAAGAATGTCCGCGGCATTTTCTTTTTGCCAACGAATTTTCCAATCCTTGGACCTAACACGTAAGCTCCAGTTATTGCCAGCATACCTCCGACCATGTGAACTACACTTGAACCGGCGTAATCGATGTAACCAAGTTCGGCTAACCAGCCTCCACCCCAAACCCAGTGTTCAACCACTGGATAGATGAATCCGGTTATTCCTACGGCAGCCACCATCCATCCCCAGAACTTGTCACGTTCAGCCAATGCTCCAGGAACGATACCTACGACGGTTATAGCGAACATCGCCATTTTGAACCATGTTGCAAGATCAGCCATACCAGACGGGCTTGCAGGTATGCCGTAAGCACCTGTTTCAGACAGCAATGGCGGCAACGGGTTAGCGATGGTTGGAACGAACTGCGGTATGCCGATCACGGGGTTAGCTACGTAGTATGCCAGTGGGAAACCTATGAGGAAGTAGACAACGAACGCTAGTGTCCATCCTACGTTGATTTGAAGTATCGTATGGGTGACGTTCTTTTTGCGGACCATTCCTGCATAGAATAGGGCAAAACCTGCTGTTGCCATTATGAAAATGGCTACAGGCGCCCATCCTACGAAGAAGTTTTGCTGGAACGCCGCCCATGCTTCATCTGCCATCGTCATTGTTTATCCCGCGGTTGTTTAGATTTTGCTTTGGAACCACACAGGCTTCAGCGAGAAGGGTATTTCTTCTACTGACAGTCCGCCGGCTTCGATGTTCAGTTTTAGTATCTGAGGCTTTAGTGGTACGCTTCGTGACTTTCGGAGAACAAAAATTCGGGTCCATATTACGTCGTGTTTTCGGTAGTCAAGGTATATCAAGTGGTCAACTAGGTATTCCATTATACCTGGAGTCATAGGGATACCTTCTGCGGTGAGTAGTACTGTTGCTCCTTTGCCTTTGGTTTCGAGTAGTAGTTTCATGAAAACTTCTCGGAACTCAGTGGAGTCAGATAGCCGCCTTTCCAGTGAAGAAAGCGAGTCGATAACGATTCGGGTGGCTCCGGGTTGTGCAGCCAATCCCTTTTCAACCATTTTCATGGCTTCTGCTTTGTCAACTAGACAGTACTCGCTGGCGTAGCTTGCAGTTATTGACATGTTAACGATTTGGATTTTTCTGTCTTTGACTAGTTGTGGGAAATCGGACCAGAGTTCGCCTCCGGTTCTCATTACTGTTTCTGGGGTTTCTTCTGTAGTGATGTATAAGCATTTTTCGCCGTTCTTTGCGCCGCTATACAGGAATTGTAGACAGAGAATTGTTTTGCCGGTACCAGGTTCACCTCTCACCAAGATTGCATCGCCTTTAGGAAGTCCAGGAATGAAATCTTCCAGTCCATCCAATCCTATGTCGATCCATTCGATGTTTGATGTTTCTTGCATTGCCATACTGATCACCTCTTATTCAATTAATTTGACAAATATTGACTGTTTGTATATAAACCTTTTCATTTTGCTGAACATATATTTATTTAAAATTTCTTAGATGAATGTTCATTCATTTAGTTATTGAAATCAACTCCTAAGCATCTAACATTACTTATTTACTCAAATTCAACCAATACTGGAATCAAAGATTAAAGACGAAAAATTCACCGCAACTCTAAAGCAACACACACAACCAAATAGACACATTAATTACAAACACAACAGTGAACCAAACATTCGGAAATTCGTCGTTCATAGATCGTTCTTGTTTCTATAATAACCAAGAAAGATCGGCTTCAAAGCATCCGCAGGAGCACTATTAGGTGTATTCGCATCCAGAACATATTAGGAGCCTAATAACAGCGTATTGTTGAAAAACAGCTTTTTTCGGAAAACTCAGAGCCGTAACCAGCCTCAAAACGGTCTCCCCTGTACTAATTGCTTTTCACCACGGCAACGAAATAGAGACAAATGTCTGACGGCAAGCTAATTAGTAATCGATTGATCCGCCTATTCGGCGTTGTCGATAATTTTCGTAGTCTGGAAGGATTCTATCGTATTCTTTGTCCATCAGCGTTGACGAGACCATAAAGTCGGCGGTGGAGCGGTTACATGCCACGGGTATATTCCACACCACAGCCATACGCAAGAGAGCCTTCACGTCAGGATCATGAGGAAGAGACTCAAGCGGGTCCCAGAAAAAAATCAGAAAATCAATTTCACCATTTGCGATCTTGGCTCCAACCTGCATATCACCACCCAAAGGACCACTCTTGAGCTTGACTACTTCCAAGCCTACTTTTTCAATAATCTTTCCTGTTGTTCCAGTTGCATAAAGTTCATGCAGACTCAAAAGATACTTATTGAACTTCACCCACTCCAGCAAATCTTCCTTCTTGTTGTCATGCGCAACCAAAGCAATCTTCTTTCTTTTTCCCATCAAAACCTTTTCACCATTCATCTTTCTTACCTCTTTCCCAACAACACGTTCTTACTGGAGGGATAAAGAAAAGATTTTGCGGTTTTTAATGTTATTCCTTTCTGGACGACAAAGCCCTCGGCTGGTAAATGCACCATGGATCTTCTGCCAGATAATCACCCTTCGATTCTGTTGGCTCATGCAGAGCACCACAAAAGTCCATAAGATCAGTGGTCACACCATAGGCTCTAGCACGGCATCCTCCGCATACATCACGATATTCGCACACCCCACATTTTCCTTTCAGCTGGTCGAAGTCACGGAGAGCCTTGAAGACCTCCGAGTTGAACCAAATATCCTTAAAGGACCTTTCGCGGATGTTCCCAAGTTTAAGAGGCATGTATGGACAGGGAGTAACCTCCCCCGAAGGATAGATACGACAATAATAAAGGCCAGCCATGCAGCCTCGAACCCAACGTGACATGTCAACCCCCTGTTCCTTAGCAATCCGCATAAACTGGGGGGCACATGAAGGCTTCACATTCAGTTTATACTTTGTAATTTTGGCGAGCGTACTCGTAATCATATCCTCATACATTCTCGGCGTTATATCCTCGATATCGGTTCCTCTTCCTGTAGGCACTAGGAAAAACAGGTGAAAATTCTCCACGCCTAAGTCTTCCGCCAGCGACATTATATCATCTATTTCATCATAGTTCTGTGGAGTCACTGTGCAGTTAACCTGAACCTGTATCCTGCTCTTTTTGAGAGCTTTGATAGCATTTACAGCGTGTTCCCAGGCGCCCTTAACGCCGCGGAACTCGTCATGCCGCTCCGGTATGCTTGAGTCTAAACTAATTGCCACCGTCTCCATTCCAGCATCTTCAAGTCTTCTTGTAACCTCGTCGTCGATGAGCATGCCGTTGCTTCCCATGCCCATCCTTAAACCGCGGTCTGCACCGTATCGAATGATTTCGTAGATGTCCTCTCTTAGCAGGGGTTCGCCGCCGCTCAGTATTAGTAGCGGTCTGCTGACTTCGATGATCTGGTGTATGAGCATCTTCGCCGCGTCGGTGCTCAGCTCATCCACTAATTTCGTTTCACTCGCGTTGATGTAGCAGTGGGCGCACTTCAGATTGCACTTTAATGTCACGTTCCAAGACACAACCAATGGAACATACTTTTCTGCAGTTGATACAACAGAAGTAGGGGCAATCCTGATACGGAACTCGCATCTTCCGTCAGTTGCCATCCTTAGCGGTTGCGATACCTCTACGGGGAAGGGAATGAACTTTTCGAACATAGCTTGGGCGTGTGCCTTGCAGAAGCTCTTACAGAAGAGCTGGGATGTTTCAATTTTTGTGCCCAGTTCCGTTTCCACGTAGATGTGGCTTCCATAGATTGGGCAATTCAAGAATCGCATGAAGCCGCCTAGGTTCTTCATGTCCATCTTATGCTCGATGAAATGGTCGCTAAGCATCAATTTCTGCAATTTTGATTTTGGTATTCCAACCTTTAGGCTAACGTTGAAGGCGGAGGCAACTGTTTCATCACCAAACTTCTTCTGCACTCGACCCATAGTTTGCTCAAGCCGTTCTACACCTAATTCCTCAGCTAATCTTTCCACAATCAGGAAACTCTTTATCGTCTCGTATTCCTGACGCAAACGCATCTCAACGATATGTTCACCCCACTCAAGAAACACACTTTGGAGGCTATCCTTAGCTCTGGAGTCTTCTCTGTCGAGCATGTCCTCAACTTTTTTTGTTTCTTTAGTAAGCCTCCTGAAGAGACGAATCTTTTCTTCGACTCCAAGAGCTGGCTTCTTTACTGCCATTATCACCTTCTCTTTTAGAGGTACGATCTTATCCAAAAGCTCCTTAACATCGGAAACGAAATCGCTGTAAAATCTCCACAACACTCTATCTACAGAAGGAGCATTAACTTTCAGTTCTTCAAGGACCACTCTAGATTCGGCACCCATTTTACTTATCATGGCCATGTGATACAATAACGAGCCTTCCATGCCTGCGTCGCTGTTTCTGCCAGAGGAACCGTGGAACACCTCG
>Ga0307432_1001543_pt1 | contig 13788 bp, 10 predicted proteins | sample SalMarWE160150MG_FD_202158 | JGI IMG/M metagenome (GOLD analysis project Ga0307432, IMG submission 202158) | Salt marsh sediment microbial communities from the Plum Island Ecosystem LTER, Massachusetts, United States - WE1603-150 | ecosystem: Environmental > Aquatic > Marine > Intertidal zone >...
GATCGTGGGGTGCAGCACGGTGGGGCTGGCGGGGGAGGAGGGGGCTGTGATGCGCAAGCTGTTGGCTTACGGCGCGGTCACCATCGGGACGGTGGCGTTGGCGGCGTTGTTGATTCAACACGTCTTTTAGGAGGGAAGGATGACGGAGAAAACGATGAAGAAGTCCAAACTTAAGGCTCGAATCCTCCTGCTGGCGCTGCAGGTTTTGCTGCCCTTTGGACTGTACCTCGCCATGCAAAGGGGGAGCCAGTCTCTGATGATAGTTATTGCAGCCCTGCTGGGGTTAAGTATGCTGGGGCTGGTGTGGCTGGGATGAAGCGGCTGCGTCCTGGAAAAAGCGGCGGCTGGCTGAGCAAGACCTTGTTCGCCCTGAGCCTGGCCTTTCTCGGCTTTGGGCTGGTCAGCCTGGGGTGGGGGGTGTGGCCCCCGCCCACAGATGCGGTGCAGTTCACCATCTCGGCGGGTCCTTTGCCCGGCGCGCCTGCGGGGATGACCTACGCCAGCCTAGCGGATTATACGTTGAATGTCTCCTGGCCGGTCTGGATCAGGGATGGGGAGACGGGGACGATCACCGTTCACTTGACGGAGGTGGAGGGGGCAGCGGGGGAGGCGGTGGAGCGTCCGGCGCAGGTGGTTTTGGTGGAGCCGGTCATCCCGGGGGTGGCGATGGAGCCGGAGGGGCGCTCCCAGGCTAACCTGGCGGCAGGGCAGGCGCTGACCCTGACCTGGGAGGTGGCGGGGGATGCCACGGGGGAATATGGGGGGAAGCTGTATGTTTCCTTTGGGTTTTATGACGACGCGCTGGGGGAGTTGGTGCCCGTGCCGGTGGCGGTGGTGGACCTGGCGTTCCAGGTGCGGTCGTTATACGGCCTGGAGGCGCGGCTGGTGCTGTGGGTGGGGCTGGCTGGCGTGGCGCTGTGGGGGGTGTTGTTCATTGCAGGGCGTGTGGCAGCGGGGAGATAAAATTTTGTCGTTGCGAGGAGGCTTCGTAGAAGCTGACGTGGCAACCCAAGATTGGGATTTCACGGGATATGGTTATGGGATAGCGGTTATGGTTATGGGAGGACTTCTTGGATTGCTTCGACCTCTGATGAGGTCTCACAATGACAAGAATGATTCCTTCGCGTTGGTTTTTGCCCGATGCCACTTGATATTGATACTGTGACCACACTCCCGTGTTCCCTAAATTCTGGTACGATATCTACTATGACAACACCTGACAAACCTGAAGATAACTTAAAGCAGAATCCTGCGAAGGCGCTGCTGATCTCCTTTTCTGTGGGCTGCCTGACCTTCCTTATCGCCGGGTTGGCGGTCGCAGCGGGGTTCCTGATCGATCTGCGCAACGAGACGCTGCCGCGCTGGACGCTGATCTTCCTGGTGGGCAGCGCGCCGCTCACACTGGGAGTGGTGTACCTGCTGGCACGGCGGGTGCTTATGAAGTCCAAGAAGGGTGCTAAGCCCAGTGAAGAGGAGGGGGAGGAAAAGGCTGGGGACTGAAGATGTTATAACGGAAGCTGATTGTTTCTCTCGTTATTCATGGGGACAGTTTGAGGATTTGATAAAATTTTAAAGGTCTCAACTGGGGAAAAATGGATATCCTTCGCTGTGGGGTTGATCCTGTTTGTCAGGATGATCTAATCCACTGGAAATAATAACAAAAATCAGTAATTTCCACCCTTGACAGGTTAACGAATTTAAACTATTATTAACTTACTTCATTCATTGAATAAAGAAAGTTAATAATTCTATGTTTAATTTCGAGCCGTTTTCAAAAGACTTAATGCGCCAGATGAACCGTTCCCTGGTGCTCAACACCATCCGCCTGGAAGGCCCCATCTCACGGGCGCAGATCGCCCGCATGACGGGCTTGAGCGCTGCCACGGTGTCGGGGTTGGTTTCCGAGCTGTTGGACGATGACTTGATCCTGGAACGGGAAGAGGGCGACTCTTCTGGCGGCAGGCGTCCGGTGCTGCTTTCTCTCAATCCATCCGGCGGATATGTGATGGGCATCAAGCTGATGGAAGACCATCTGATCGCTGCCCTGACCAACCTGGAAGCCAATGTCGTCGATTCAATGAACGTACCCTTCAACAGCACCGAACCAGAGGAAGTCGTCGAGGCGATCGCTGATGGGGTGGATAGCCTTCTAGCGAAGAACAAGATCCCGCCAGCGAAGCTATTTGGTGTTGGCGTTGGATTGGCTGGCATTGTGGACCAGGAGACAGGCATCCTGCGCCTCTCGCCCATCTTCGGATGGCGGGTGCTTCCCTTCGGCAAGATGGTGCAAAACAAGCTGCAGGTGCCGGTGTATATTGACAACGACGTCAATACGGTCACCCTGACGGAAAAATGGTTTGGCATGGCAAGGGACATTGACCATTTCCTGACCGTCACCATCGGTCGCGGCGTTGGGTTGGGTATTGTCGCTAATGGGCGTCTTTATCGCGGAAAAGGGGGGGCTGGCGAATTTGGGCATGTGGTTGTTGACCCGGAGGGTGACCTATGCTCGTGTGGTAAACGTGGGTGCCTGGAGACCTTTGTGGCTGACCCAAGCCTCTTGAAAAGAGCAAGAGCCGACCGAAGTCTCAGAAAGCAAGTCCAATCCATTGATGATTTACGAAAGCTGGCACGGGAGGGGAACCCAGCTGCCAAAGCCATTTACGCCCTGGCGGGCGAGATGCTGGGCAGAGGGATTGCCAATCTCATTAATGTTTTTGACCCGCAGATGATCATCCTTACCGGTGAGGGTGTCAAAGCGCGGGATTTATTTGTTGAAGCCATGTTTGAAGCCGTCCATTCTCATACGATGCCCGGCATGGGCTTAGACACAACCGTTCACATTGATGAGCTGGAAGATCTGGCTTGGGCGCGTGGGGCGGCGGGTTTGGTTCTCAGAGCAGTGTTTGAATCACCGATTTTCAAACAGGATCTTGATCACGTTGCGTGATGTAAACCTGCGTTTTTTAAAAAGGAGGTTTATGGATTAGACTAAAAAATATGTTCTACCTTTCCACTTGAAAATCAATCACCATTTATAGGAGTCGAAAAGAAAATGAAAAACAAACGATTATTAATCATCATGAGCGCCTTGATGATCCTTTCACTGTTCCTTGGCGCTTGTGCACCTGCTACACAAGAAGCAGTGGAAACCGAAGAAGCTGTGGGTGAGGAAACTGAAGCGGTTAGTGAAGAGACAGAAGCTGTTGTTGAGGAAGAGACTGAGGAAGCTGAAGTGGAACAAACCACGATTAGGGTCATGAGCTTCTTTGCTTATGATAATCCCGAGGTTGAAGCGGGTGTGGTGGAAGCCTTCGAGGCCGCTTATCCCAACATCGATGTTGAGTTGGAGATGGTTCCCTTATCCGACATCATTACGAAATATAAGACCCTGGTTGCAGGAGGAGAGGCTCCAGATATCATCTCGCTGAATTTTGAGAACACCTCTCAAATCGCAGCATTAGGAGCACTAGAGCCTCTTGATGACTATATCGCATCTGATGGATACGATATGAGTATCTACTATGATAACACAGTTGGCATGTATCAGATGGATGGCGTTCAATGGGCTATGCCAGCGACTTTTTCGGATGTTGTGATTTTCTACAATAAAACCCTCTTTGATGAAGCGGGTGTGGATTATCCTGCTGAGGATTGGGGTTGGGACGATCTGGTGAGCGCGGGTGAAGTGCTGACCCAGGATACGGATGAGGATGGCGTGACCGACATCTTTGGTTATGCACTAGCCTGGTGGCCGATGTACCTCTTCCTAAACGGTGCGGATGTCCTCACAGAAGACGGCTCGGCATGCGCCTTGCAAAGCCCCGAAGCCATTGAGGGATTTAATAAGATGGTCGATTTGCAGAGTGAGGGCGGGATTGCCCCCAGCCGGGGCGACCTTGCAACCCAGGGCGATTGGGATATGTTCATTGCTGGTCGTTTAGCGATGTATCCCACCGGACCGTGGGCAGTGCAACCCTTCAATGATTCGATCACCGATTTTGAGTGGGATATTGCTCATCACCCGGCTGGTGCCCAGAAAGCCACCTTCCTGTTTGGAAATGCCTATGCCATGTCCTCTTCTTCAGAGAATAAGGATGCAGCTTGGGAGTTTCTGAAATTCGCAACTGGTCCCGAAGGCGGGCAGATCCGTCAGGAGGGCAAGTATGAGATCTCGACGGTGAAATCTGTTGCTGAAAACGAATTTCTCAATTCATTGGCTGGCGCATTCCCTGAGAGTGCCATTGTCTTCATGGAAGCAGCGGAATATGCCATGAACCCGCCGAAAACACCTTATTGGTCAGAGGTGCACGATGCCATCTGGCCCGAGCTTGAGCTGGCTTTGATGGGCGATCTGACTGTTGAAGAAGCCATGGCGAATGCCTGCACTGCTGTCAACGCTATCCTTGAGTAATCACAAAATGGAACTGGAGTGGTGACCCACAGAATCACCACTCCAATATGTGAAAGGTATCTGCATGGATATGGTGAAACCTCTCCGAAAACCTCGTAGATCTAAGGGGAGGCGGACTTACCGGTGGAGAGAAGCGCTATGGGGATATCTGTTTATCCTGCCCAATTTTCTTCTCATACTTGTATTTACGTTGTTCCCAGTCCTCTTTGCGTTCGGGGTTAGTCTGACAGATTGGAGTTTGCTCAGTTTACCGGTGTTTGTGGGTTTGAAAAACTATGTGAATATTTTTCAGGATCCAGTTGCAAAGGTTACGTTTAAGAACACATTGCTTTTTACCGCCATGAGTATCCCCTTGCGGATTATCCTCCCGTTGTTATTGGCTGTGGCTTTGAACCAGAAGATACGCGGAATCGCTTTTTATCGTACCTGCTATTATCTACCCGTGATTTCTGCGTCGGTAGCTGTCAGTATGTTGTTTATGTGGATTCTAGATACCAATTTTGGGTTATTGAATCGGTTAATAATCGCTGTCGGATTGAATCCCGTAGGGTGGCTGACGGATCCCCAATATGCGTTGTTCTCCATTGTCCTTGTGACAGTCTGGAGGGGGCTTGGATTCAATATGATTATATTTTTAGCTGCTTTGCAGGATGTACCTGAGGATCTATATGATGTCGCAGACATTGACGGCGCAAATGCACTACAAAAATTCCTCTATCTAACCATTCCTTTGATCTCACCGACAATATTTTTTCTTATCATTACGGGGATCATGGATTCCTTTCAGAGTTTTGATCTTGTTTACAACATGACAGAAGGTGGGCCGGCTCGATCTACTTACCTGATTGGGTTTTATATCTGGCGGCAAGCCTTTGAATATCTTCACATGGGATATGGCGCTGCGCTGGCTTACTTGTTGTTTTTTGCCATCCTACTCATCACATTATTACAATGGGTCTTTCGAAAACGATGGGTTTTTGGAGAGCGATGATATGAAACGAAAATTAATCCTTCGAAATATACTTACCCATCTCCTGTTGCTTGCTGGGGCGATTGTCATGGTCACGCCGTTTGTCTGGAGCCTGCTGACATCTTTTAAACCGGCGGGTGAAGTCTTCAAGCGGTCTGCATTTTGGATCCCATGGCCACTGGATTTTGCTTCATATATTGAGATACTTGACTGTCTGCCATTTATTAAATACACGCTTAATACTTTTAAAATCGCAACGCTTGTGACCCTTGGCCAGATGGCTACATGTTCCCTTGCGGGATATGCCTTTGCAAAAATCCCCTTTCCAGGACGGGAGAAATTATTTTTGGCTTACATTGCCACATTAATGATCCCGGGGGCTGTGGTGATGATTCCAAATTTTATTGTCATGCGCAATTTGGGGTGGGTGGATACACACACGGCGTTGATTATTCCGGCGATTGGCAGCGCCTATGGTACTTTTATGATGCGCCAATTTTTCCTCTCGTTTCCTGATGAGCTTGAAGATGCGGCGAAGTTGGATGGGTGTTCGCCACCGAAATTTTATTGGTATATCCTCCTGCCGAATGCCCAGCCGATTTTGGCGACATTGGGCGTCATGGCCTTTCAGGGTACCTGGAATGACTTTCAGTGGCCTCTGATTATCCTGAATTCCGAATCAAAAAGGACCTTACAAATTGGCCTTTCTTTCCTGACCAGTGAGTTCCACACTGATTGGACCATCCTTATGGCGGGATCGGTGTTGACCATTTTACCGATTATCATTCTATTTTTCTTCGCCCAAAAGTATTTTGTCCAAAGTGTGAAATTAACAGGTTTGAAGGGATAGGAGTTTTATACATGAATCATAAAACCCTTTATCGACGCAGTATTGAAATTATTAAGAAGCATCAAGATCGGGCTGGCTCTTACATCGCCAGCCCAAATTTTGAGGTTTATGCTTATTGTTGGCTCAGGGATGGGAGCTATACAGCTGCAGCCATGGATGCTGTTGGTGAGCATAGCTCAGCTCGGGCATTCCACAAATGGGTGGATCAGGTTATCGGACGCTATCGCCATAAAATCGGTCGTATTCAACAAGCTCTGGCGAATGGACAACTATTGGAGGATAGGGATTTTCTATTTACCCGCTATTCGTTGGCGGGATATGAAGATATGACAGATGAATCATGGGGGAATTTTCAATATGACGGGTACGGCACATGGCTGTGGGCCTTGCAACAACACTATCAGATGACGGGTAATCGTCAGCTTGTGGCTGATGTTTGGCAAAGCGTGCGGGATGTTCTAGATTATCTCAGTCTGGTATGGAGGCTGCCGTCCTATGACTGTTGGGAGGAGCATCCGGAATTGCTGCATCCTTACTCCCTGTCATGTGTGTATGGTGGGATGCAAGCTGCGCGAACTTTGGCTAAAAATTGCAATCTACCCCTTGATCGGGACACTATTGCTTCTGAGGCTGAGAAGATTCGACAATTCATATTGGATAATGGTGTCTGTGAAGGCGTTATTGTTAAGAACATCTACCCTGAAATTGATAAGAATCCCTATTGCCAATCCTCTATAGATTCAAACTTATTAGGGTTGATTTATCCCTATCAGATGGTGCAACTGGATTCAGATCTCGGTCAGGCGATTCTGAATGAAGTCCGAAATGAATTAATCTCTGAGAGTGGGGGAGTTTATCGTTATTCAAAAGATACATACTATGGTGGCGGAACCTGGATACTGCTGACAGCCTGGCTCGGTTGGGTGGAAGCGGAAAATGGAGAAGTCGAAAGCGCACAAACCCGGCTGGATTGGATTGCGGATAAAGCGGACGGTCAGGGGCGGTTGCCAGAGCAGCTCGTGGATGAAGTTCTGTTTCCAGATATGGTTGACCCCTGGGTCATCCAGCGCGGTCCAGTAGCAAATCCCCTACTTTGGTCCCATGCCATGTACTTAATCCTGAATGAGAACCTAAAGCATCAGAAAGACAAGGTTTGAGATGACAACCCTTAGACATCGACCTGCCGGTTGGGAACATCCCTACGAACAAGACCCGGATGAGCGGGTACCAAGGCAGCCCGAAGTCGGTCAACCCATCCGACTGCAAGCTGTGACCGAATCAGAAGGCATCTTCAATCATGTCTGGTGGCGGTGGAAATTCAATGACAAAAATTGGGCAGATACCGATGCAGAAAGAAATTTGGACTTTGATGGGGAAGGTGAGCAGTGGACGGTTCAAATACCTGCCGCCTCTGAACGCTGCCATCTCACCTACCAATTGTGGGGAGAAACCCAAGTGGGCGATAAGGAGTTTGGCGGTGAGTACGACATGGATATCCTGGAGTGGATTCGGCCGGATTGCATTTTGGATATCAGCGCGAGTGATGGTGTACTTAGGATTGAGTTTGGATTTAATCAAGCTGATTTTTCGGTTGAGTTTACCTATAAAGTGAACGCGGCAGGCCATCTGCTGATCCATCATCACAAGAAGGGTTGGGGTTCTCTATCGGAGAAAGGTCAAGGAGCATGGCAAGTCTCTGGTTCTGGCATATGGCGGAACGAGTCTTTTCAGATTCAGACCTTGGAAAAAGGCCTACGCATCGCAATAATAAAAAACAATGAAGTCTTGCTTGAGGAAGCACGTCCTTTTACGATATTGATCTCGGAAGCTGGATCCGCTTATGAATTACGTCGATATATCCGATCTGAAAATGATGCCGTCTATATTGGCTTAGGAGAGCGATTCAACGACCTTAACCAAGCCGGGAAGTGTCTTGATACCAGGGTTTTTGAGCAGTATCGGCAGCAGGGGGATAAGACTTATATTCCCATTCCCTTTTTCTTGTCCTCCAGCGGTTATGGCTGGTTTCAAAATATGAGCCGCAGGGCAGTGTTTGATTTTCCAGCCTCAGCTTCTCAACCATTGACAATCACCCAGGAGACAGGGCAAAATCTGGTTGGAGAGACGGTACTTTTCTCTCATCCTGAATATGAAGAGATGGTCAAGCAGTTCACCAATTTTGTCGCCAAACCAGTCCTGCCACCAGCCTGGTCTTTTGGATTGTGGATGAGCGGAAATGAGTGGAACAACCAGGCTGAGGTGAACCGTCAGGTGGCATTAATGAAACAACATGACATTCCTGCCACGGTGTTCGTCATTGAAGCTTGGAGCGATGAGGCGACCTATTATATTTGGAATGATGCTCAATATGAGGTTAAGAATCCCGCAGAACGTTTCACTTTGGATGAGTTTACTTTTCCGTCTGATGGTTTATGGCCTGACCCAAAGGGAATGGCGGAACATCTTCATGATCAGGGTTTGAAACTCATTTTGTGGCAGATTCCGGTCTTAAAACACCTATTTCCTCGTGATCTTGAGCGGTACGGTCCGAATGAACAGCATGATCGCGATGAAGCTTACATGATTGAGCAGGGGTACTGTGTGAAGACAGCGGATGGAGAGCCCTATCGCGTGCCGCCGATCTGGTTTGCCCAGAGCCTCGTTTGGGATGTGACTCATCAGGAAGGGGTGAATTGGTGGCTGTCAAAACGACAATATCTGCTGGATGAAGTCAGCGTTGATGGCTTTAAGACCGATGGCGGTGAGCATTTATGGGGCAGAGACCTGAAGTTTGCGGATGGCCGAACAAATGCTGAGCTGTGGAATAAATATCCCAAGCTGTATCAAGACCATTTCTATCATTTTATTCACCGTTTCCGGGGTGGGGAGGGTGTGTGCTTTAGCCGAGCGGGCTATATTGGTTCACAAACTTCTCCCATCCATTGGGCTGGGGATCAGGATTCGACCTGGGATTCCTTCCGGGCGGTACTCATGGCGGGACAAAACCTTGGGATATGCGGCGTACCTTTTTGGGGGTGGGACATCGGCGGTTTTTCCGGGCCGATACCCTCTGCAGAGTTGTATTTGCGCTCAACAGCAGCGTCGACTTTTGCACCGGTGATGCAGTATCACTCCGCGCCGAATGATAACGCCTCTGTATCGATAGACCGGACGCCCTGGAATATACAGGAACAAACCGGGGATGAAAGGGTGATTCCGATATTTAGAAAATTTGCACATTTACGGATGAATTTACTCTCTTATTTATACAGCGAAGCGGTTAACAGCAGCAGGATGGGTCAACCGATGTTTGGCTGTCCCTTCGTGCGCTTTATGGATCAGCAATGTCTGGAATATCCCTATCAATTCCTATGCGGTCAGCATTTGCTAGTGGCGCCTGTGACAGAACCAGGCGTTACTGCATGGCATGTATACTTACCCGAGGGGCGATGGGTTGATTTTTGGACCGGGGATCTCTATCATGGTGGACAGGTTATTAAGATGGATGTCGCTTTGGATCATATCCCGGTTTTCGTTCGTGAAGGGGCAATCCTGCCTTTCCATTTGAACCCGGCAAGGAAATTTTCTGAGGATATGGGAAACAATCTCGATAATTATGAAACGTTGGCGTTCGTTAGTTTTGGAAGGTCAATTACAGATTGGCGATATCCCTGGTCGGATTACGTCACCAGACAGGTTTTCGAATTACGGCATGATATGGATTTGGGAGCGATCAAAGCGGCTCTTATGGGCAAGGTAAATGAAGTTGTTCGAATCTCAATCTAGTCTTTGTTTTAAAAGTCGCATAGGCTTCTCTCTTGTAATAACAGCCCGTCACAGCGGGCTGTTTTCGCTTGTTCAAAATGCTGGTTCGGGTTATATTAAATCCATGCAAAGTTAACTCATTATTCGCCCATGTGAAAGGATCAACCGTACGTGACCGGAAAACGCACAAAAAGCCTGAAGGCTTGCCTGGCGGGGATATCGGACTCCCTCCTGAATTCATATCCTGAGACGGAGATCACCGGCATTGCCTGGGACTCGCGGGCGGTGCAGCCCGGCGACGCCTTCTTTGCCTTGGTTGGCGGGAACGTTGACGGGCACCAATACATCAACTCGGCGGTGGAGAAGGGGGCGGCTGCGGTGATAGGCACCCATCTTATGGATTCCCTGCATGTACCTTATGTCCGCATCCGGGGCGACGACCGCGAAGCGCTGGCAAAATTTTCCGCAGCTTTTTATGATTACCCGTCTAAAAAACTGACAGTGATTGGCATCACTGGGACGGATGGCAAGACCACCACCACCAATCTGGTCTACCATATCCTGCACACGGCAGGTTTCGAGGTGGGAATGATCTCTACGGTTAACGCCCTGATCGGCGACGAAGCCCTGGACACGGGTTTTCATGTCACCACACCTGCATCCCCCGATGTGCAGCGCTACCTGGCGTTGATGGTGGAAGCGGGGTTGACCCATGCCGTGCTGGAGGTCACCTCTCATGGATTAGCACAAAAGCGGGTGGCGGAAGTAGAGTTTGACCTGGGGGCTGTCACGAACATCACCCATGAGCATCTGGATTATCACGGCGATTACAAAGGGTATCTGCAAGCCAAGGGTCTGTTATTCGAAGTCCTTTCGAAGGGAGACTCTAAGAAGGGAGTGGATAAACTTGCTGTTTTGAACAAGAATGATGAGTCTTATCCTTATCTCTCCGAAATTACCCAAGCCCAACAGCTTTCGTATAGCCTTTCAAAGGAAGCTGATCTGTGGGCGGATGAGATTGAAAACACATCCAGCGAATTACGTTTCGTGGTGCATGGTTCTAGGAAGACCTTTCCCATTCGCACACCTTTAATTGGACGCTATAACGTCCTCAACAGCCTGGCCGCGATCGGGCTGACCGTTTATGGACTGGATGTACCCATTTCAACCGTGCAAACTGCCTTTGAAACTGTCCCGCCCGTGCCTGGTAGAATGGAAAGGATTGATTTGGGACAGGACTTCCTGGCAATCGTTGATTTTGCCCATACCCCTAATGCCATTAAACAGGCATTGCTAACTGCCCAAGAATTGACGGATGGCAAGGTAATCGCTGTTTTTGGATCAGCGGGACTGCGTGATGTCGAAAAGCGCAAGCTGATGCCTGAGATCGCTGTACAGTTGGCGGACGAATGTATCCTAACCGCTGAGGACCCTAGAACGGAATCACTGGATGCTATCCTGGCGGATATGAAGCTGGGGGCTGAAAGAGGAGGAGGTGAAGAAGGAGTTGATTTTTGGCTTGAACCCAATCGGCCAGATGCGATACGCAGAGCTGTGGCACGGGCGGGCGAGGGGGATTTGGTGATCACATGCGGAAAAGGGCATGAGCAATCGATGTGCTTCGGAGATATTGAATATCACTGGGATGATCGCACGGCTTTACGCGCTGCTCTGGCTGAACATTTAGGTGTACCTGGTCCCGACATGCCCGAACTGCCTACGAGCAAACGCTAAAAAACAAGACTGTATTTCAATAATCAACCCGATTCACAATTCACCTTTTTTCCTAATACCTATTACCTAATACCTGATTACTCGTATTTTCTTTCAATTCACCACTCACCATTCCCTACTCCTTTAAACAAAAAACTGCCCCAGTTGAAGGGGCAGTCTGTATTTTAGTTATTTTCGATCACCGTCGCCGGCCGCGGCTTTTGCTTTTATTTCCGCCGCCATCCTGAGCCTGGGCTTCTTCAAGCGTCCAGCCTTCCAGAAGTGCCTGGCGTGAGAGCCTGATTTTTCCCTGATTGTCGATATTTGTGACCATAACGGTTATTTCATCACCTTCTTTGACCACATCTGTGACTTTATTTACGTGGCTGGTATCCAATTGAGAAATATGTACCAGGCCGTCCTGTCCGGGCAGAATTTCAACGAATGCGCCGAAATCTGTCGTCCGGACCACTTTGCCTGTGTAAATATGACCAACTTCGACCTCTTCTGTCAGACGTTCAATGCGGTCACGGGCTGCCTTGAAGCCAATGCCGTTGGTTGAGGCAATGTAAATTGTGCCGTCGTCTTCAATGTCAATGCGGGTGTCGGTTTCTTCCTGGATGGTGCGGATGGTTTCACCGCCTTTGCCGATCACCGCGCCGATCTTTTCAATCGGTACCTTAATGATTTCTATGCGGGGCGCATGATCTTTGATCTCTTCACGGGGTTTATCAATGGTCTGCAGCATCGTTTCAAGGATTGATAGGCGTGCTTGCCGTGCCTGTTCAAGGGCTTCGGACATAATTTCAGTCGTAATCCCACTGATTTTGATGTCCATCTGCAGGGCTGTGATGCCCTCACTGGTGCCGGTGACTTTGAAGTCCATATCGCCCAGGTGGTCTTCCATGCCGAGGATATCGGTGAGGATGACGTAATTATCATCCTGCTTGATCAACCCCATCGCCACACCGGAGACGGGCCGTTTGATCGGCACGCCGGTGTCCATCAGCGCCAGTGTTGAACCGCAGGTGGAAGCCATGGAGGATGAGCCATTGGAAGCCATCACCTCAGAAACAAGACGTAGGGTGTAGGGGAACTCGGTTTCCTCTGGAATGACGGGTCGTAATGCTCGCTCAGCCAACATTCCGTGTCCGATTTCTCGTCGGGAGGTGTAGAGACGACCGGTCTCACCCACACAGAAGGGCGGGAAATTGTAATGATGCATGTAACGTTTTGATTCACCGGGGATCAGGTTATCCAGTTCCTGGGCTTCTCGGGGTGTGCCTAGTGTTGCCATGGTCAATACCTGTGTCTCGCCGCGAGTGAATAAGCCGGAGCCGTGTGCCCGCGGGCTGACATTAACTTCGCACCAGATATCGCGGATATCCTTTGGATTGCGTCCATCGGGGCGTTTTCGCTCGGATAAAATCCGTTCTCGGATGATGGCTTTTTCTGCTTCTTCAAAAGCGTTGCCGATGTTCTTCTTCAATTCCTTGAGTTTGGATTCGCTGAGTTCTTCCGCTTTATCAGCGGTATTTTTCTCAATGATTTCTTCTTTCAATTCACTGATGCCGCCATAAAGGTTTTCTTTAGAATAGGGTTTGTTAATGATCTCAAGCAGGCGATCTTTGACATCTGCTTTGATCTCTCCGATCAAACTTTCTTCTGTAACGACACGTTCAACTTCGCGTTTCTCTTTACCGATCTCACGAGCCATTTGTTCTTGAAGCTCAATGATGGGTTGAATGGATCGGTGTGCAAGGTCAAGAGCCTCAATCATTACCTGCTCTGAAACCTCTTCCGCGCCGCATTCCACCATGGTGATAGCTTCTTTGGTGCCTGCGACCATCAGATCTAATTTGGATTCTTCCATCTCGCTAAATGTGGGGTTGACGACCAGTTCGCCGTCTACATAGCCGATGCGGACTGCACCCAAGGGGCCATCCCAGGGGATATCGGAGATCATCACGGAAGCTGAGGCAGCATTGATGCATAAAGTGTCCAGGGGATTCTCGGTATCTGCGGAAAGGGACATGAGGATCACTTGCACCTCATTGCGCATGCCATCCGGGAATA
>Ga0307432_1001544_pt1 | contig 13779 bp, 13 predicted proteins | sample SalMarWE160150MG_FD_202158 | JGI IMG/M metagenome (GOLD analysis project Ga0307432, IMG submission 202158) | Salt marsh sediment microbial communities from the Plum Island Ecosystem LTER, Massachusetts, United States - WE1603-150 | ecosystem: Environmental > Aquatic > Marine > Intertidal zone >...
AACGGCAAACCCACTAAACGAGATCTTCTTTTTTCAAAGAACGATTAATGCATTTTTCTTCATAATCCGGGGAATTTAGTTTTCATATTCTTTCATATTACTTTTGACAGTACCTTTATCATGAAGATATTAATTTATTTCGTAAAAACAATTTTCTTTTCTAAAGTTAAATGTCATTTCACAGTCAGCTTGTCCTGATCTGACTCCTCTTGTTTTCTCATCTACAATCATGAATATTGCTGACCTATTTCATTTTTCAGAATGACTTTTTTACTGTTTAGTCACATCCCCAATAGAGCTTGTCAGAAAATCAACCGCCTCCCGTGGATTCTCATAAGGAATCATGCTGTGCTGAATACCCGAAAGAACTCAATCCTGCTAGAATTCGTCCTTCTCCACCGCTCGAATTATATTGGTTGTCTCTACAACTGCGGTGTCAAGAACTTGATCCCCTGTGGTTGTCTTGACTATATCCACTACGGTAGCTTCAGCTTTCTTCACCCACTTCGATTCCAGGTCCAGGTATATGTCGGACCAATAATGTGTACCTCCGACTGTCTTTACCTCCATACCCTCATGTGAAAAGACCATCAAAAATGAACTATCTCCGGAATCAACGTGTAATATGACACAGGTCGCACCACCCACAACACTCAAACCCTTAAACTCGAGCGTGACTTCACCGTTCTTGAAGGTGGATCCCTCCCCGATAGAGATCTCACTTAAAGCCGATTCATGGACAATCTTATCTCCAATCTTCTTCAAGTCCTGAACTCCTTTACCTCCTTCGACCGGTTCTGCCAGTACGGTGAAGCTGTGGAAACCAACAAATACATCATAGACTTGATATCCTATTACGGGTTCCAGCAAATTACCATTACTATCGGTCAGATCTTGAAATTTGGCATTGGGAATACCGAAGAGTTGCCCTTGCTCATCTATCTCTTTACCTCTTGTAACTTCATGCGACCACCCCTCTAGCGCTGGAATCGCAACTTCATGTCCATCGTCTTTTTGTAAGGTAAACTCAGCGCAGGTGTACTTGGCGGTTTCTCCCGCTGACTGTTCGTCCACTTCTACCATTAAGCGTAAATTATACTTCTCGACGCTCTGTCGCGTGCCGTCATCCGCACGGACGACGATCACTCTCTCCATATGATAAAACTGAGGCTCTATAGAGCGTTTCCCGACCAGATCATATTCCTGGTTTAAGGATGACTCCCCGTTACCGCTTACACCTGCAATTAACAGGAAAGTGATTACTAAAATGGTCAAACCCAATAATGAAATCTTCTTCATAATCTTTTGTACCTCCAATTTAAATTTAAATATCATTTCGCAGTTATTTATCCTAAAAAATTTATTCCAACGAAAGACCCCTCAACCAATCCGATATCGTTTCAAAGTAGCCAGGAGCAAATTCTCCCTTGACATAGATAGAGTGAGTGGCATTGGGAAAAACTTTAATCATAACATTCTTATTTCCTGCTTCTCCAAGGTATTGCTCATATAAAGCCACACTCTTAGCTACAGGTACAGATGCATCATCTTGCCCAAATATAGCCAAAACAGGACTATGAACTTTGGTAAGATAATCTGCCGGGTCAACTATCATCAAGGCCCTAAATTGTAGTTTTACCATTTCCCATTGCTCAGGTGATAGACTTCTAAACATAGGAAGTACCTGCTCTAAATGTAAGAACTTTGTCCAAGGTTCGCCTTTGATAGCGGTAAAAATTTTGTTAAGGCTTCCTAGTTCCTGACCGGGGTCAATCAAATCTTGCGAGTAAACTAATTCGATAAACTCTTTCCAGGGTCCTTCGCCCAATCGCTTTGCCTGGTCGTAGTTGACGGCTTCGTATTTTGGCTCCGATAGAAATGCATCAACCATTAATCGTCTGAATAAGACAGCCTTGGCAACTTCATCCTCCGAAAAACCCATAGCCCTACTTTGCATCTCAACTCGATAAACTTCCTGTTCTGCCGGCGTAACTCCCGGGCCTGAAACAGGAATAATGAAAGCAATCTGGTCATACGATGCGGCAGCCATTTGGCAAATCCATCCTCCCTGGCTGATACCCCACAAGCCAACAGCAGCTGATTTTATGTCTGCTCGAGACTGCAAGTATTTCACTGCGGAAATAGCCTCCTGTGTTCTATATTCCAGGGTCTCGAAACCAGGGCTTCCTGATGAGCGTCCTCCCCAACCCGGACCGTCATATCTTAACACTGCAAACCCGGATTGAACCAGATTATAAGAATGGTCTTTATAATAAGGGGAGTCCACTCCTGCCCGGTCAGACCCATGCAGCAGAACAATGGCAGGATGTGGACCTTCTGTAGTTGGAAGGGTGAGTATTCCAAATATTTCATTAGAACCGCTTTTAAAGGTTACTTCTTTATCAAAAAAAAGTTTTGCACTACTATCCTGGGCACATATAATACAACTGCAGATAAGTAGTAAGGCACACAATAATATTAGAAAAGTTGATCCGGTACCAACAGTAAAATTGTAATTAAAACTACATTTGTTTTTGTTCATTATATATTTCCTTTCTTATTTTTTAATACGCATGTCTTTCATTATGCTTTCATTATTTGAGCATAATGCCCCAGAACGCCCGTCACAAGGATTCATGCAGAATAGAATTGATTCAACTTCCTTTTTCAAATCCCAATCGGGCTTAACTTGTGAGCGAGCGCTCCCTTGAAAATCTTTACTGCCCTGCCAGCATCGAGAACACCACATTGGCAGCCGCATCCATCACATCTTGCCTGCTGTAACCACCACTGTTCGCCTGGAGTGCTATTGCGAATTCGTCTTTGTAGTAGACACGCAGCAAGGCATCAACACCTTCGCCTCCGCCTCCGTGCTCGATGTACGGATGTTCCGTTTCGTCCCGGATGAGCCACGCTATGCCAAAACCCAAGGGTTCGCCAGAGTTCGAGACTTGCTCTTGTCTTAGCAGTTCCACTGACTCGGCACTCAGGATCCGCTGGCCATCGAGTTCCCCTTCGTTCGCCAGCATTTGCGCGTAGCGAACCATCTCGGTAACCGGTCCCATCAGTCCGCCGCCTGCCGCTTCCCCGACAATGAAGTGGTTCATCCACGCCGTATTCTCGTCCGACTCGCGGAAGAAGCTGGCGGCGTCACCCAAGCCTCGCGCGTCATCGATGATCGAGATCATCGCTTCCCGATTCGACAGAGAGGTTGCTGGTGCAGCTGCTTGGGTCAGCATCAAATCCGTGCTGTATTCAAAGTCTGTGTTCACCATCCCCAATGGCCCCAGGATGTGCTCACGCACGTACTCAACGTACGATTGTCCCGAAACGGCCGCCACGATCTGCCCTAGCGTCACGAAGTCGGGATTTGCGTAGGCAGATTGTGAGCTAGGTTCGAACATCAAATCGGTGAGTTCAGCGTAGTAGTCGCGATCCATCACATCAGCGTCGGGAAGTGGCTGCCCTTCAAGGCGCAGATGGCTGGGAAGCCAATCATGCGGCTCAGGCAGACCGCTACTGTGGGTCAACAGGTTCCATACGGTGATCCCGTGCTGTGCCGGGAAATAGTCGAGGTAGTCGGAGACTGGAGCATCGAGATTCACGAGCCCCTGCTCCCGCAGCTGCATGATGGCAGTTGCCGTTACCGTCTTGGTAATTGAACCCCAGAAGTAGACGGTATCAGATGTGGCCTGTATGTTTTCGGGTCGGTCAGCTATACCAAAGCCTTTCGCGTAGATGAGGTCGTCTGTGGTGGCAATGGCAATCGAGAGTGCCGGGGGACGGAGTCCCACAATGTCATTCACGTACGACTCAAACTCAGCCACTGTGGCCGGAAGGATCACTGCGCCGGTGAGTGCGAATCCGCCGAGCGTCTTCATGACATCTTCGGGCGCGTTTGCCGTCAGATCTCGATCCCCCGTCGCAATGACGTAGTAGCCGATACCATCCTGTACCTGGCCAAGGACCGTCACGCCTTCGCCAGACGCAGCATCGTAGTAGAAGATCGACCACTTGTCCCATGACCCCCGATAGGTTTCAGTTAGAGAAGCCGGATCGACGCCGACAGCCTGCACAGCAGTGGGCATGTCGCCTTCCACATCACTTGCCTCGATCGAGACAAGGCTCATCGCCAGATCCATGTCGGAGAACGCGTACTTCGCGTAGGTGCCGTCGGTTTCGACCGGTGTCCAAACACCGACTAGCGGCATAGTGAAGCGGCCTTCCGGATCTTCGTACACATTGCCCGCGGATGCGTCGTCAGCCAACGTGCTCTGGATTCCCAATGCGGAGAAGGTCTCCCCAATCAGCGCCTCATACAGGGCGGGGACCATGCCGAAATCCGCGAATCCACCGTCGAATCCGTTCCAGGTCATCGCAAAGGTCACATCATGTGCAGCGAAGTAGACCATATGCGAGACGTAACCGGGGATTCCTCCGGAGTGACCATAGCCTGGACCATACCCGTAGTCATATTCGGCGATTCCGGGTCCGGTGCCGACCTTTCCCGGTTCGCCTGAAGCAACAGGCTGAATGGTCAATAATTCCTGCATAAATTGTTCTCTGTATTCAGTGTTTGGGAAATCATGCTGAGTGGCCAGAGCCGTGATAAACGTCGCCAAATCGCCGGCCGTAGAAACCAACCCACCCTCCGCATGTCCGGTCTCAATCCGGAGTCCGTAGTAGTCTTCTGCAATTCCGTCGCCATCGAAATCGAAGTACCCATGTGACAGCATCTCTCTATCGAACGGCTCCTTCTGTTCATAGAAAGTCGAGCTGAGTCCCAATGGTTCCAGGATTCGGCTTCTCACATCTACGGAATGATGATGTCCAAGGACCTGATCGAGGATCAGCCCGGCAAGCAGGTAATTGGTGTTAGAATACGCATAGCCGGTCCCCGGCTCGAAATTGGCAGGATGGTTCAACGCAAACTCCAACATTTCCGTATCCGTCCACTCTTTGGTGGGATCGCCGTATAGCGCCGCCCAATACTCCGGATTGTCTCCGGCGTTGAAGATCCCGCTGGTATGATTGAGCATCTGTCGGATGCTGATCTGGTCAGCATATTGAATGCGGCTGGTGATCGATTCCGGCAGATACTCCGTAATCTTATCATCAAGGTCGAGTTCGCCTTCGAAGTGTAGCATCAATGTCAATGTGGCGATGAATGTTTTTGTACAACTGGCGATCCGGAACAAGTGGTCTTTCTCCAAAGGAATCGCCTTCTCCCAGTCAACGTATCCTCTTGTTTCGAAGTATTCAAACTCCGGTGTTATGACACGTAACGCGATCCCGGGCCGGTCGTCCTGAAGTACCTCGTCAATAATCTTCTGATAGTCCGGAGCCTGGATTTCCCTTGCCGCCCCTGACTCATCCGGAGCTTCGCTTAGTGATTGGCTGATGTATTCCAGTGCAGATATACTGGGCGTTATGACATCTCCTTCCTGGGTATTAACCAGTGCTGTCACCACGAGTTTGGTATCAAGGACACCTACGAAAAAGCCATGGTAACCCGGTATATCTCCTCCCATTCCAAACCCTCTGAAACCACCCATCTCAAGTGTTGCGCCACCGAGACCCCATGTTCGCCCGCTATCAACATCGGTTCCCAGAGGCTGAGCCATAACAGCTAGCGTCTCTTTTGATACGAGCTTGCCATCAAAAAGGGCACTGGCAAAGATCATCAGGTCTGAAGCGGTAGTTACAACTTCACCTGCCGACCAGACAGTAGATGAATGAGGATACCAGGGTATTTCTAATGAATTTATGTAGCCATCCGGTGTCTTTGCATAACCAGCAACCATAATACCCCCCCAAACACCTTCTTTACTTAGGAAAGTAGTATCTTTCAGGTCGAGAGGTTCAATGATGCGTGATTCAACCTCTTGAGCCCAGCTATTGTCGGTAATATTCTCGATTATCAGACCGAGGAGGATATAACCGGTATTGGAGTAATGAGCCTCCCTACTGCCTGGCTCACCCACAGGACCAATTTTATTAGCCTCGGCTACCAGGTCCATTGGCGCCCATTCCTTGTTCCATTTTCCCTCCATAACATTCTCACCCGATATATAGTTGGCTATTCCGCTGGTGTGGGAAAGCAACATGCGAATCGTTATCCTATCTCCGTTGGGTTGTTGGGGAAACCAGGTGTCGATAGTTTCATCCAGTGATAGTTTTCCCTCTTCAACCAACTGCATAACTACCACTCCCGTATAAGTCTTGGTGACACTGCCGATTGCGGACACAGTATCGATACTCCAAGCCTCTTCTCCGGAGGGGTCAGAATACCCGGATGCCTTACCGATAACAGTGTCATCTGCCAGTCGGACAGCCATGGCCATGCCAAAAATATCCTGTTCCTGAACCTGCTGATCCAAAAGCCCCTGTAGTGCGGTTTCGCTCTCTTGAGCCAGGATTAGTCCCGTGCTAAGCAGTACAATCAAGGCCAATAAAATCACAAAATAAATTGTTTTTACGTTTTTCATTTTCTTTTCTCCTTTCTTTAAAATTTTGGTTTAGTCAATTCGTGTGAGGTTTCATACCGAACAAAGCGCGGACCGGATTAATGCGCCAGACGAGTAACTCGTACAAGCCGAGTGATACGGCAAAAGAGCCGATCATAACGACCAACATCTTAATCAGGAGAGCAACTTCCCACTGCACCGCGTAAAAGGCGATGAAAATGATCACCGGCTGGTGGACCCAAAAGAAGGGATAATTCGCTTCCCGGCTATACTGGAGCCATTTGTTGGTGTAATCCAGGAACCGCATCCCGACATAGAACATGACCATCGTCCAGCACCAGCTATTGATGCCCCATACCATCCAGGAGACATAAAACCCTGGTGTGCCGCGTGATCCCATCCAATCGTACACCGGTACGCCGACCGCCACCGAGAAGATGAACAGCGTGCAATGGATACCCAGGATCAGGTGCAGCCGCCAATCCCGGCTGATGGCCCGCAAGAATCCCCCGTCGGCGATGAGGATGTATCCGGAGATGAAAAAGAGCAGGTAGTAGACAAAGTCCGCCCAACCGTAATCATCAGATGGTATGCCCCGTTGAAGTAAGAATCGGACCAATACCAGCGGAATGACGAAAACCAGGAGACTCCCCCGCCATTTAGCCAGCCGCGCGAACGAGGCAACGAATCGCTTACCGGAATCATTCTTCAGCCAGGAAAAGACCGGTAAAGCGATCAAAGAGAAGGCGAACAGGAAGGCCACGAACCACAGGTGGTAACCCATGCGGTTAAATATCTCGGGACCGAGGATTAGCGGGTGGTACTCTGTGAAGAAGTAGGTACGTACCTCGGAGCTGAGGATAAAATCGATGATGGATCCTCCTTCCCACCAGCCTTTATGGATCAACTCATAGTAGGCCTGGATCGGCGTCAGCACGATAGCGCCAATGATGAACGGAATGAGTAACCGCGTAACACGCTCGCGGACATAACGGCCTGGTATGCGTCGCCGTAGCGAGAACCAACTGGCTGCCCCGGCTATCAAGAAGAAAAACGGCATCCCCCAGGAATAGAAAAAACCGCCAAAAAAGTTCAGCACGAAGGTTGTTTCCGTGTTCTTGATGATCCAGTCACCGAGTTCATCAAATGGATGGACGGTGTGGAATAAAAATACGCCCAGGATTGCCAGTACTCGCAACCAGTCGAGATAGTGCAGCCGGGCGGACTTGCGCTCTGGTTGTGCAACTGTGGTTGTGCTTTGCATCCTATTCCTCCTCTGCCGCCAGTTCGCGGCGTAGCAACTTGCCAAGATGACTTATTGGTAGACTATCATGGAACTCAACATGTTTAGGCACCTTGTAGGCAACTAACTTCTTCTTACAATAAGCGCGCAGCTCATCCACGGTGAGTTGATGCCCTTTACATAGCACCACCCATGCCTTGACAGCTTCTCCTTGATAGGGGTCGGGGACTCCTGCCACGCCTACCTCATCCACAGCCGGGTGTGAGGCTATGACTTCTTCGACCTCGCGCGGCCAAACCTGGAAGCCACTGGGTTTAATGAGGTCTTTTTTACGATCGATAATGAACACGAAGCCTTCTTCATCCATATAACCTAAGTCTCCGGTATATAACCACCCATCTTTTACCACTTCCGCAGTCTCCGCTGGGCGTTCCCAATAGCACTCCATCACTTGTGGTGCGCGTATCAACAGTTCACCAATTTCACCTGGAGAAAGACTGTTTTCTCCAGTAACCGCATCTGCAAAACATACCTCAACATCGGGTAAAGGCACACCTACTGCCCCCGGCTTATAGTTTCCATGTACTGGCCCGATGATTGCCGCAAGGAACGACTCAGTGAGACCATACGCTTCGACCATTTTTCCACCTGTCAGGATTTCGAAACGATTTTTTGTCTCGAGTAATAACGGTGATGCTCCAGAGATGCATAGTTTGATCGATTTGAAATCTACCTTCCCTGAGGTGACATCTGAATGATTTGGTAAAGCATTGAACAATGTCGGTACCCCGGGTAAAAGTGCCGGTCGTACTTTCCGGATGGTGGCAACCAAATCATCAAGATCGCGAGGATTGGGTATCAAAGCCAGAGGGTTGCGTCCAACTAACCCGGTTGCCAGTACATCCACGTTGCCATAAACGTGGAATAGTGGCATATTGAGCATGATGGTATCCTCCTAGTCAATCAAGATTTCACCGAACCAGGTGTTCAATTGCATCCCGGCTGCCAGCAAGCCAGCATGAGTAGTTAATGCTGCCTTCGGCGTACCGGTTGTCCCACCAGTGAACAAAAGCAAGGCTGGGTCTTCTGGGTCTACTTTTATATTTAGTTTGGGTGCACCATCATACTGGTTTAGCAAATCTTTCATCCAGAAGTCCTCTGAATAAAGCACAGCACGGTGCCCTTCTTTCCTCTCCATTAGGATAGTGAAAAGGAACCTTAATAAAGGGGGAAAGAATACTTTGATATTTGTTGCAATCACCCGTTTGAGGTTAGTACGCCCTGACCCATTGTGCGAGTGCAGTCCCTGGACTTTGGTATAGAACCGAGATAACACGACCGCTGTTTCAGCTCCACTTTCATTCAACATATGCACCAGTTCATCTTCTGTATAGAGAGGATTGATCGGTACCGCGATTGCGCTCGCTTTCCAGATTGCAAGTTGGGCAATGACGAACTGCGGGCAATTGGGCAATAGCAATGCCACTCGATCGCCTTTTTTCACCCCAAGCGCTACCAACGCTGCAGAAAACGCATCACTCAACCGTTCAAGCTCTGAGTAAGCTATACGCGTTCCTTTAAATATCATGGCTGTGGCCTGGGCGCTGTTGGGTTGTGGTACTTACGATATCCAGGAGAGTTCTTTGAGGGTATGGTCGTAAAGAATGCGGCACACCCTGATCATACTGTTCAAACCATGGTTTTTCTTCCATATCAATTTCCCTTCTTCCAAATTTCATTGTGTATTACTCGCCTCCCCAGACGACAGGACGATTTTCGCAACTTTTGCATAAATAACGATGCTAAAAAAGTGTATTAAAAATTGGAAAAAACAATTAATATTTGTTAAGAATAAAAATAGAATAATTCTTAAAATAAATTCTGCTTTCAAAATATTTCTAATTGAATTTTACTTCAAAAAAAATTAATCATTTAAGGTATTATGTTAAATAGGATAAAGAATCATCAACTCTTATGTTCCATTATCCGTTTTAATTTTTTTAAAGATAACCCATATGCCGATAAGCACTAATGCAATTCCTGCTATAAATCTGAAATCAACAAACAATAGATTATTGACTAGGAAAAACAGGGAAACGGCTCCCAGTATGCCTACCGGAATCAAGAGTCCCTTCTCTCGTCCTCCAAAAAGATAAAGCTGGAATAGACCTATTGCTACTCCCAGGGGAAATATGGGCCATAAATTATCCATCAAGTGCCAACCATAGTTGACATTAACTAAAAATAAGAGGCCATAAGTAGTAAGTATCCCTCCCGGAACCAGAAGACCTGCATCCTTCCGAGAAATAAAATAACTTAATTCAAAAAAAATTCCGACTATTAACACAAACAAAGGCCATAAATTATCCCAAACAATTTCTATTACTCCAAAGTTTGCTAATATTAATAGTACTCCTATAAATAATAGTAAAAGACCAAATAGATAATTGACTTTTTTCATCGAGTTCCTCCTCTAATTATTTAATAATTGTCCACTTTGCCAATTTGATTATTCGTTAGAAAATAGTGGATGGTCGTTTTATTTAGACTCCTCTCTTTTATCAAATTTATCATCATAAACTTGTCCAGGATTTTTGGGAATTATAATCCAGGCAATAATGTAGCAAATAACTCCTGCGCCTCCCAAAAGGACAAATATTACCGTTAATAACCTGATCAAAGTAGGATCAACATCAAAATATTCCGCAAGTCCTCCACAAACGCCAGCAATCATAGAATCTTTTTCTGACCTGTAAAGTTTCTTCTTCATTATAGATTTTCCTCCTTTCATTTATAAGTAAGGCAATCATTGTTCCAATCTCCAGGATTATAATTTACTTTTGTTTAAAATTTAATGCACTTTACCAGTAAATATTAAAATAATGTTATTCTTTTCTAACATGCGCGAACTCGCATTATACATTGGATTTATATATGCGAGTTCGCCATTAGGGTAATCCCAGAAACATCTATTAACTTTCTCTTATTATTTACTAAAAGAAAATTACACTCTATTCTTTCTTTTCTTCTTTCCCTTCCCTCTTTCCCGCTTTATTGGGAAATTTTTCTATAATCTCGGGAAATTTTTCTATTAATTTTTCCAAAGAGCCGGGCTTATGCAAAGACAATAATTCAACCTCCTCATCTTTAATGACAATAAAAGCCGATGGTCTAGCTTTGACGCCCAGACCCATTCCTTCGCCAGAACCTTCCTGATCTTTGGCATATTTACCTCCACCAGTCCCTGAGCCCATACCAAATGTAACTTCAATGATGGGGATTAAAGTTAATTTTCCTACCTTTATTTCTTCTCCCACCACAGTTTTAGAAGTTATAAAATCTTTTAACTTTTCAAATAACATTTCTACCTGTTTGTTTACTTCTTCTCTCATTTTTAATACCTCCTTAAATTTAATTAATCTTTTTTGCCTCTTTTATTGTTTTCCGGAAAGTTTTTGATAAAACCAATTGCAGAATATAATAGGTAATCACAAAACCAAATAATCTGCCCTTTAGAAATAATTCTCCCTCTAAAATTTCCTGATCAAAGATAGGCTCAAGATAGATATCGTACCCGGAAAAATAAGCGGAAAATAAGGCAACAAAACCACATAATATCCCGGTATTGGCAGGATTATCAAAACCATAAGATAACCTTACCCGAAATTCTTGAGGGACAATATGCTTTAATACTTTTTTAATGAATTGAAATGCTTTAGTTAAAAAGGGCTGGTTAAGTAATGCCCTAAAATCAAATTTTTTTTCTTTTTTAATCTTTCCCTTTTTCTTCCTCTTAGCTCTTCCTCGTTCTATCGGAATCTTTAAACCCAAAATTCTTACAATAGCTACCGGCTTTTGACTCCCCCTTTTTTCAATATAACAGTAAAAAGCATTAAACAGCCAGTTAACTTTTACCCATAAAACAAGACCATTGTATTTACTTACCTGAAGATGAAAAAATATTGGTACAAAAAGGATTAATATAATCACCGATAAGCAAATCACCAGAATATATTCTAATATAAGTAAGGCAATCATTGTTCCAATCTCCAGGATTATAATTTACTTTTGTTTAAAATTTAATGCACTTTACCAGTAAATATAAAAATAATGTTACTCTTTTCTTTCTACAACCAAAGTACATTTAGTTAACAAGGCGGCAATAGCTCCTAATGCAGCCAGGGCAGGTGCAATCAATGCTCCAACAGCTCCAGCTGTCAAAGGAAATTCAGCCACTATTTCCCCTTTTTCATTTTTGATAATAATTCTTCGCGCATTACCTTCTTTAATAATTTCTTTTACTTTTTCAACAATCTTATCTCCAGAAATAGTAAATTCTTCTTTTTTCGTTACCATTGATTTTTCACTCCTTAATTTTTTATATTAATTGATACTTTTATTATTTATAATTTTACTTGCCCTAATAGTACGAGTGTTTATTACCCTGCTTTCTTAAAAAAAGCTTTAATCGCACCGGCAACAACCCAGCATACAATACCGGCAAAAAGAGCGGGAGTACTCTCCAATAAGTGGAAGGCCGGACCAGCCAAAATTAAAACAATTCCCAATACTCCCAGAACCGTGGCAACAATTTTTGCAGTCTGATTTTCCATTTTCAGATACCTCCTGATATTAGATTTATATATGCGAGTTCGCCATAGGGATAACCCCGGAAATAACTATAACTTTCTCTTATAATTCCCTTAAAGAAATATCCCCCGAAGTAGTCTTTAACTTGATTGTAATTCCTCCTGTGCCAACTTCTCCCTGTAATTTTCTTTTACTAACACTATCTATTAAAACTTTAAATCCGCTATTAATTTCCCCCGAAACAGTACTTATATCTAAATCAAAGGAAGCATCTTCAGGTAAATACAAGGTTATATCACCACTAACTGTAGATAAAGACATACCGGAAGCATCTTTATCTATAATTTTTAACTCAGCTCGAATCTTCCCACTGGTGGTATGCAAATAAGATAAACCCCCTTGAGAATCCAGAAAAGCAAGGTCACCACTTACCGAGCTAGCTTTTATATCCCCGTTAATCTCATGTCCACTGACCTTTCCACTGGTAGTTTTTACCTCTATGTTCCCTCTTATATTCCTCAATTTTATATTTCCGCTAACTGTCTTGGTATAAACTTGGTTAAGGTGGTCTCCTATTTGAATACTTCCACTTATAGATTCCAGTCGGACACTGGTTGCTTCAGGAATCCATAGCTGGTAGTCTACCCGGGCATTCCTAATCCAGGAAAATGTGGGATAACGAGTGTGAATTCTGAGGTTTTTGGGTTGGCTTACAATTTCAATATCAATTTTATCTAAAAATTCTTCCGGATCACCTATTCCCCAGGAACTAATGGATTTAGTGGCAACCATTTTCACTTCTTCTTTATCCCAGGAATAGACTATAATATCACCGGCAACGTTATTTAGGGAGAAAGAGCCGGTCTTCTGCAATAAAAAGCTCTCTTCTATAACCTCCTCCACCCGGTCAGCCCAGGCATTGGTAGTTAACAAAACTAAAAAAAATAAAATTAATAGAAAAATGATAGATCTTTTCATTTTAATTCCCACCTTTAAATTTAAATTTGTTCATTTTTTTCTCTTTTTCTTTTCAATCAACTGCAAACATTCATCAGCCCACTCTATCCCGGCAGCAATACTCTTATACTCCTTTTTAACTATTAAACTCCAATAAAAAACATCCTCTCTAAACTTCTTTCCCCGACTATAATCCTTGATCCATTGTTCAACTTTATTTAAATAGTTCAACTCTTCTTCTATCTCCTTTTTATACCTCTTTATTTCAAAGGCAAATTCATCTAACTTTATTTTTGAGGAGAAAAATATACGCATTAAAAATTGACTTCTGCAAGTCTGGCTGAGCTGATCAGGAAATTTATTCAGCCAGCTTAAAAAGGTTTCTCTACCTTCTTTGGTAAGGTGATAAACTTTGCGATCCGGTCTTTTTTCCTGAGGTACAATCTCAGATTTAACTAATCCTTCTTCCTCCAGTTTATTTAGCTCCCGGTATATTTGACTCATCTGGGCAATCCAAAAAAA
>Ga0307432_1001546_pt1 | contig 13757 bp, 10 predicted proteins | sample SalMarWE160150MG_FD_202158 | JGI IMG/M metagenome (GOLD analysis project Ga0307432, IMG submission 202158) | Salt marsh sediment microbial communities from the Plum Island Ecosystem LTER, Massachusetts, United States - WE1603-150 | ecosystem: Environmental > Aquatic > Marine > Intertidal zone >...
TTTTCAAATCATTTTAGTATAGGTATTTGTCAGGTGACAGGTTTCGGAAAAGAAGATTTCATCAACTTGTATCTTTAATCTAAATGATGTATTTTAAGAGGGAGGCGATATTCTTTTGTCTTCTCTTGTTTTATGTATCTTTTATCCTTAGTATTGTTTCGATTAACGACTGATAAAGAGGGCGACCTCTAAATATGCGCTATCTAAAAGGAAATACTAAGTCTAGTATTCTTACTTTTTTAATCATTGTCCTTTCTATAACTATATCTATTTCTTCCCTTGCCAAAACCGAAGTCTACTTCTCCCTCTCGGACAATCCTCAAAAAGAAATCATCAAAAATATCAATCAGGCCGAAGCCTTCATTAATATAGCCATGTACATCTTTACCGACAGAGAAATCGCCCTCCCTCTCGTAAAAGCCCAACCCTTACTTACCGGCTCTTACAGCTGGACCTTTTCCGCTAATCACAGAAATGATGAAAATCTGATGGTCATAGATGATCTGGAAATAATTGAAATATTTCAGAATCAATTTGTAAACCTATGGACCAATAAATACAGTCTGGAAAGAACCCGACAGATATACCAAATAGCAAAGGTAAATTTTCCACTTATACTCGTGAATTCATTAGATTTGAAAAACAAAACCATAAATATCAACACCGCATCTCAGGATGAACTAATAGAAATATTGAAAATAAGCGAACCCTTGCCCAGAAAATAATTGCCTTAAGAGACGAACTGGGAGGATTCAAAGACCCACAAGATCTCATCCAATTACCCGAACTAACCAACTTGGAATGGGAGGAATGGGAAGAAGAGAGAATAGTAATTACCGTAAAGATAAGAAAACTATCTGATGGCTCTATCATTCTCTCTACCAAGGTAAGCGTTTAATCGGAGTTGAAAAATAGATTTAGGGGATGGGCAGCTACGCTGAAGTCCTTTCTCCTAAGAGTCTGCGTAAAGAGATAGAGGAAGATATTGCAGGGATGAAGGAGAAGTATAAAAAGGAAAATATATAGCATGGAAAATAATAAAGAAAATGACAAAATATTTATTGAAGAAACTTTTAAAAAACTTTGTAATGAATTTTCTAATTGTCTTAAGTATCATAAAGATTATACTCTTTATCAAATTAATAAGTCATTAAGAATTGTAGTAATTCAAAATAATATTGAAAATTATAAACATGTCGGTATTGTTGCATCTAAAATAGGGATAGAATATAAATTGTTTTCTCAATTAATACAAGATTGTATTACTGGTTTATCAAAATCGTTACTAATAATAGCAAAAAAACATTATGAAGATTCTGAAAAATTCAGTAGCAATGAGATAGTTTTTACTTCACAGGCGTATCTTTATACTGATAAATTATTGGTACCGGAAGACGAAATAAGAAAATATTTTCAAAAAAATAAATTAAAACTTATAATTAGAGATGATAAATATTGAGTTAAATTTTTTAAAAGAAAAAAACCTGATGTTTTTATATGTCATGATTCAAGAGATAAAGAAGTATTTGTTCGTCCCTTATACAATGCATTAACGAGAAGATTAATAAAAGTATGGTATGATGAATTTAGTTTAAAGATTGGTGATAGTTTAGTAAACAAAATTGATGAGGGGCTTAAATCTTGTAAATATGGAATTGTTATTATTAGTAAAAATTTTTTGAATCGAAAAAAATGGACTAATAGAGAATGGAGAAGTTTAGTAACCCGGGAAATTGATGAAGAAAAAAATATTATTTTACCGATTTGGTTAGATGTTACAAAAGATGAGGTTGCAAAATATTCATTAGATTTAGCAGATAAATATGCACTTAACACTTCTGAAGGAATTGATGTTATCGCTGATAAAATAGCAGGAATAGTGAAAAAATAATATTTATGGAAAACAATAGTAGAGTGTTATTAAAAATATGTAAGTGCGAGTATTCAATTTATATTATTAATCAGGAGAAATAAATATGAACAATAATAAATTAGATATAAAAGCTTTAGAAAGTTGGTTGTGGAATGCGGCATGTAAAATAAGAGGAGAAATTGATGCTCCAAAATATAAAGATTATATTTTACCATTAATTTTCCTAAAGAGACTTTCTGATGTTTACGATGATGAAATAGATAAACTCGCTGAGGAATATGGAGATAGAAAAACCGCAGAAGAATTAGTCGAAGAAGATCACTCTCTAGTATGGTTTTATATCCCTAAAAGCGCAAGATGGTCTGAAATTTTAAAACAAAGCACAAAACAAGGGGAGTTTTTAACTGATGCGGTAAGAGCGATTGCCAGAGAAAACCCGAAACTTCAAGGGGTAATTGATATTAAGGATTTTAATGAAACTGCAGGAGGACAAAGAATCGTCAGTGATGAAAAATTGAAAATATTACTCAATATATTAAATAAATACAAATTGGGTCTTAAAGATGTTGAGCCAGATATTTTGGGACGTGCATATGAATATTTATTGGGAAAATTCGCAGAAGGTTCTGGGAAAAGTGCGGGAGAATTTTATACTCCCAGGGAAGTGGCGATATTGATGGCAAACATAGTAAATCCAAAAGAGGGCGAAGAAATATATGACCCTTGTTTGGGTACTGGTGGATTATTGATAAAGAGTTATCTTAGGTTTAAAGAAAATTATGGAGAAAATACTAAAGTCAAACCTTTGTCTTTTTTTGGCCAAGAAATATTGCATGATACTTATGCGATGGCAAAGATGAATGTTTTTATCCATAGAATGGAAGCAAATATTATACTTGGTGATACTATGAACCGACCTGCCTTTTTGAATTCCGATGGTTCTTTAAGAAATTTTGATATTGTTGTTGCAAACCCTATGTGGAATCAAAACTTTGCTCAAGGTACTTATGAGAATGATACCTACAACCGCTTTAATTTTGGATATCCACCTTCCAGTTCAGCTGATTGGGGTTGGGTTCAGCATATGTATAAATCTTTAAACGATAAGGGCAGAATGGCGGTTGTATTGGATACAGGGGCAGTTGCGCGTGGCTCAGGGAATCAAGGGAGCAATCGTGAAAGGAATATTCGAAAATCTTTTGTAGAAAATGATTTAATTGAAACGATTTTTTTAATGCCAGAAAATCTTTTTTACAACGCAGCAGCTCCGGGGATTATCTTAGTTATTAATAAGGACAAAAAAGACAAAAACAGAATCTTATTAATTAATGTGTCAAAGTTATATGAAAAAGGCAGACCCAAGAATTTTCTTCCGGATTCTTCTATTGAGCGAATTACTGAAATTTATCAAGACTGGAAAGAAGAAGAGGGAATTAGTAAGGTAATAACAAAAGAAGAAGCTGTAAAGAATGATTATAACTTAAGCCCTTCAAGATATGTTGTGCAAAATGGTGAAGATGATACGTTGCCTTTAGAAGAAGCAGTTGTTTTGGTAAAGGAAGCAGAAGAAGAAAGAGCAGAGGCTGATGAAAAATTAAAAGAAGTTCTAAAAAAGTTAGGATTTGAATAAGATGCAACAATTTAATATGAAGCAAAAAGAAGAATATAAAGAGACGGAATTAGGTTTATTGCCGGAGAGTTGGAAAGTAGATAATTTAGAAAATGAATATATCGAGTTTAAAAATGGTCTATGGAAAGGGAAAAAAGAGCCCTTTGTAAAGGTAAAAGTTTTAAGAAATACTAATTTTAAAAATGATGGGACAATAATATTAAATAATATTGCTGAATTGGACGTAGAAGAAAAACAATTTAAAACAAGAGAAATAACTAAAGGAGACATTATTCTAGAACGTTCGGGAGGAGGTCCTGCCCAGCCCGTTGGAAGGGTTGTATTTTTTGACATAGAAGAAAGATTTAATTATTCTTTTAGTAATTTTACAAGTCGAATAAGAGTTGTAAATAAAGAGAAGATATTTCCTAAATATTTGTTTTATTCTCTATTAGATTTTTATATGTCTGGGAAAACAAATGATATTCAAAACAGAACTACTGGCATTAGGAACTTAGATTTCTCAAAATATAAACAGATTTTCATCTCTCTTCCGCTACTCCCAGAACAGAAAAAAAACGCTAATGTTCTTTCAATAATTCAAGAAGCAAAAGAAAAGACTGAAAACCTGATTAATTCGTTGAAAGAATTAAAAAAATCACTGATAAAACATTTATTTACTTATGGTCCCGTATCTTTGGAAGAAACTGAAAAAGTAAAACTTAAAGATACCGAGATTGGAATGGTGCCTGAGGAGTGGGAATCAACCAAACTAGGATATATATTTAAGGAAGTAAATCATAAAATTAAAAATATAAAAATAAATAAGAATAATATTCCAGTTTTATCGATGACTAGATACAAAGGCCTTATCTTACAGAAAATGAAGTTCGGTAAAAGGGTAGCAAGTAGAGATATATTAAATTACAAAATTATTAAAAAAGGTCAGTTAGCATATGGTTTCCCTATGGACGAAGGGGTTATTTATTTTTTAAAGGATTATGATTTGGGGGCAGTAAGTCCTGCATATTTAATATGGGATCTAGTTAATGAAAGAATTGATAAGGCTTATTTAGATTTTTTACTGAAGTCACCGGCTCTTATAGAAAAATATAAGAGCCTATCTTCAACTACTGTACATAGAAGAAGAATTGTAAATAAAAATGATTTTAGAAATATTACTATATATTTCCCATCTCTATCGGAACAGAAACAGATTGTCTTAATCCTATTAATCCTTGAAGAGAGTATTGAAAAAGAAAAAAACAAAAAGAATGCTTTGGAAGAATTATTTAAATCAATGCTTCATAATCTTGTGACCGCTAAAATAAGAGTAAATAATTTGGAGATTTAAAATGGCTAAATTAGGAAATGAAAAATCAGCAGTGCAGAATACCTTAATTCAGTATGCCTGCGAGATTGGATGGGAATACGTTAAGCCAGAAGAAGCTTTAAGACTACGAGGGGGAAGAACAGGCCTGATTTTTAACGAAATCTTTACCAATCAAGTAGTAAAATTTAATTCTACTTTTATCGATTCCATTATGATTGAAGATTTAATCAAAAGGATTGGAAGGCTTCCTGTAAGAATTGAGGGGAATCTGGGAGCATGGGAATATCTAAAAGGTTTAAAGACAGTTTTTATACCAAAAGAAAAAAGAGAAAGAAATGTTACAATTATTGATAAAAAAGCTGAAAATAATATTTTTCAAGTGACTGATGAATTTACATATATTGGTGGTACCCATAATAATCGGTACGATGTTGTTTTTTTAATTAATGGGATTCCTATTGTTTTTGTAGAAACAAAAGCTGTTGCTAAATTTATGGAGCGAAAAATAAATAAAGAATCAATAATCTCAGAAACATTGGACCAAATAAGAAGATACCACAGAGAAACCCCCGAAGCCATGACTTTGTTCCAAGTTTATACTGCCTCTAATATAGTTAATTTTTTGTATGCTCCTACCTGGAGTTTATCGATAAAGTCAATCTTTGATTGGAAGTCAGAATCTAAAAGCATTAATTATGAACAACTGGTAAAATCATTTTTCGATAAAGATAGATTTATTGAGATGCTTCTTAATTTTATTCTATTTACGAGAAAAGATGATGAATTAAAGAAAGTAATTTTAAGACCTCATCAGATGAGGGCAATAAATAAAGTTGTTGAGAGGGTTGCTGATAAAAGAAAAAAACGGGCTTTAATTTGGCATACCCAAGGAAGTGGCAAAACATACACCATGATCGTAGCCGCTCAAAAAATTTTAGATAACCCCTTTTTTGAAAATCCCACTGTTCTTATGTTAGTAGATAGAAATGAATTGGAAGCGCAATTATTTAATAATTTAGTAAGCGTAGGGTATGATGCTAATGATTTAAAAGACAGAATTGCAATTAAAAAGAAAAGCCTGAGAGAGTTATTAGGAGATGATACTAGAGGTTTAATTGTTTCAATGATTCATAAATTTGAAGGAATTCCTCAAAACCTAAATACAAGAAAGAATATTTTTGTTCTGGTAGATGAAGCGCATCGAACTACCGGTGGGGACTTGGGTAATTATCTAATGGGAGCATTACCTAACGCGACCTATATAGGATTTACTGGAACACCGATAGATAAAAGTTCTTATGGAAAAGGCACATTCATAATATTTGGAAAAGATGATGAACCAAATGGATATTTAGATAAATATGGTATAGCTGAATCTATTGAAGATGGTACGACTGTAAAACTACATTATACTCTCGCTCCGAATGAATTAAGACCTAAAAAAGAAATTCTCGAAAAAGAATTTCTTAATCTTGCGGAAGCAGAAGGAATGAGTGATATTGAAACTTTAAATAAAGTACTTGAAAGAGCTGTAGTTTTAAAAAATTTACTAAAAAATAAACAAAGAATTAAAAAAATTACAAAATTTATTGCCAAACACTTTAAAGAATATATTGAACCTATGGGTTATAAAGCATTTATAGTTGCAGTCGATAGGGAAGCCTGTGCTTTTTATAAGGAAGAATTAGACAAATACTTGCCTAAAAAATATTCAGAAGTTATTTATAGCCCAGCTCATAATGATAAAGAAGAAATTGCTAAATACCATATTTCAAAAGAAAAAGAAAAGAGGATAAGGAAGGCTTTTATAAAACCTGACAAAGAACCCAAGATACTAATTGTGACCGAAAAGCTTTTGACCGGCTTTGATGCACCCATCCTCTATTGCATGTATTTGGATAAGCCAATGAGAGATCACGTTCTTCTTCAAGCTATTGCGAGAGTAAATAGACCCTATGAAGACGAAGAAGGGAGAAAGAAATCTTCCGGTTTTGTACTTGATTTTGTGGGTATCTTTGAAAAATTAGAGAAAGCCTTAGCTTTTGATTCAGATGATATTACGGGAGTGATTAAAGACATTGAGGTTCTCAAGGAAAGATTTAACGAAATGATAATACAGGCAAAAACAGAATATTTGATCTTAATTAGAGGTAAAAACAGAGATAAAGCAGTAGAAGCAATTTTAGATTATTTTAAAGATGAGGTTAAAAGACAAGAATTTTATGAGTTTTTTAAAGAGATTTCAGATATCTACGAAGTAATTTCTCCTGATGCATTCTTAAGGCCATACATTGAAGATTTCGATACTTTAGCCAGGATGTTCAAAATATTAAAAGAAGCTTATGAGCCAGGGATTATAATTGATAGGGAATTTACTCGAAAAACTGCAAAATTAGTTCAAGAATATACTTATAGCGGAAAAATAAAATCAAGCTTGGAAGTTTATGAAATAGATGAAAATACTTTGAAAAGAATAGAGGAGGATAATTCTTCTGATACCGAGAAAGTTTTTAATTTAATAAAGAGTATAATTGATGTAAGCAACAAAGATATAAGTACAAGCCCCTATCTTCAATCTATTGGAGAAAAAGCTGAATTAATATCAAATTCATTTAAACAAAGGCAAATTAATGCTCAAATAGCATTAGACAAATTAAAAGAAATAGTTGAAGAAATAAATGCAGCAAAAAAAGAGCAAGCTGAAAAGCAAATGCCAATAGAAATCTTTTCTGTTTATTGGATTTTAAAAGAAAAAAATGTAAACGGGGCTGAAGAAAAAGCAAATAGTATGAAAAGAATCTTTGAAGCATATCCACACTGGAGAACAAGTGAAGAGCATGAACGAGAATTCAAGAGAGGGATATTAAAGGTTTTTATAAAATCTGAAATAAAAGCAAAAGAGGCAACAAAATTAACTAACAGAATTATAACCATTCTTAGAGGGGTAAGATAATGATTACAGTACAAAATTTTAAAAAGGAAGTTTTAAGTTGGGCGGAAGAAATTGGCGTGAAGCCAAAAGAAATTCATGTGAGAGCTATGAAAAAGAAATGGGCGAGCTGTTCTTCAAAAGGAAGGTTATCATTCTCATACGCTCTTTTGAATAAATCTAAGGAACAAAGAGCAAAGGCCATTGTTCATGAACTTTTACACCTAAGATATAATTCCCATAATAAAATGTTTAATTCACTTGTATCTACATATCTTAAAAAAAATGGAGTCGATACTAAAAACTTAATTTTATAGATAAAATTCTGGAGAAAGAAATTTATTTTAATAAATATCAAGATTTTAGTCTTGGGGTAGGTTTTATAAATTAAAATGAATCAATTTAACCAAGGAAAAAGAGAAATTCAAATATTTAAAAAATTTATGGATGAATGCCCTTGTAAAATTAATTTAACCTCTATCAAAAAAGAAAATCCTCCCAAACCAGATATATATTGCAAGTTGAAAGATGGAACGGAATTATATTTTGAATTAGTAGAATGTCTGGATAATTCCATTGCTAGAACTACTTCAGATCAAGTATCCCTTAAATATCTTTTAGATGACGAAGTTAATAAATTATCCTTTTGTAAAAGAATAAAATTTAATCAGAAATACAAAAATGCTTTTATCTATATTGTTTTTAATGAAAGACTTCCATTAATTAAAAGAAAAAGATCAATACCTTATGTAATTGGTTTTTTTTTGAATTTAAATGAAAATCAGATAAAAAAAGATAAAATACAGATAGGCGTTTGTCCAGAAATAAAACGGCTTAAGATTAGCCAAGGTTCTAATATTGAACCAATTTTTCGTGTTGGAGGTTTTACTTCTTTTAGTGAACCCATTCTAAGAAAAATTACGGATAAATTTAAGAAGGAATATAAGACTAAAAATAATAAAATTGATTTATTAGCTTATTATGCGTTACAACCGGAAATTCCAGAAAATCATTGGCTACCTGAAACGGCGGACTACATCAAAGACAATATTATTAATTCTCCATTTAATAGGGTTTGGATATATTCATATACAAAAAATAAAATACTATTTTTATATCCACATTTTAATGAAAAAGAATTTGAGGATATAAACTAATGAATCTATAGGAGAAAGAAGTAGGAACAGGCTTCACAGTTTCAAAAGATGTGTGACATGGGACAGTTTTTTGTCACATATTTATAAGTAAAATAATTAAAAAATTTCATAGGAGAAACTTACAATAAAATTGGATAATTATAATTTGTCTTCAATAAATAAATCAGTTTTTGGTGTTGAGTACCAATATAAATATATTTTATTAAAAGTATTAGAATATTTATTAGCAGGAAGACTTGAATATGCATTTGTTAATTTTCCTATTAATGAAAGTAGTCAATGTTCTCTTGACGGAAAATTCGTTTTGATGGAACCAAGAGAAATTTTAATTTATGAAATAAAAACTGGTGATAATTTTAAAAATGATAGAAAAAATGAATTAAAGCATATATTAAATTTTTTTTATATATATGAGCAAGAAAATAATGAAAAAAAATGTAAAAAAATTATTGTTGTAGATTATAAAACAAAAGCAAGGATTGAAAACCATATCTCAGATTTTATGCATATTAAAGAAAATAGAAGAAATAATAATTCCGGGGAGAGTATAACCGAAATAAAAAATAGAGTTTATCGAGAATTAAAGTTTGATAATTCGAATATTTCTCAAAATGAATTTATACATTTTATTAAAGAAGTTGATTTTGAAGAAGGACCTTCTTATAAAAAAAATAGTGTAAACGATATTCTTACAGATATAGAAGATAAAATAAAATGTGTTATTGACGACTTTTGCTATAAACTGGAAATAAGGTCAACTGATATCGAAATTCCAAGTTTTTCTATTGCTTTAGAATTACTAGAAGTTATCAGACAGTGTTCTCAAAATAATAAAGATATTGTGGAAGATTTATGTGAAAAATTAACTGAATGTTTATCTCGAAGAAGTTTGATACAAGAAGCAACATATCGGAAGGACAAAGAAGTTTTATTTATAGACAATATTAAATCCAAAATCGAGAAAAGAATTACTGAAATAACGAAAATTCAAATAAAAGAAAGGGTTTCATCATTATGGGAAAACAAGGACAGTATAATTATTCAGGAATAACTTACCAATCCTGGGCTGCTATGTCTTTATTTTTACAATACCTTAAAAAATCAGATTTTTCCTATATTCATTTAGAGGCTTCGGAATTTCAAGATTTTAATTTGGTATTTAACGATGGTAAAAAAATTATTTGCGAAGCAAAGAATTGGGGAAGAAAATTTAATTATTCGGATTTAAGAAAAATATTAAATGATATTTTAAACAGAAAAAATTTAGGTGAGAATGACGAAATATTATTTATTTGTAATGAGATAAATAATGAACTTGAAAGAAGAGTGAAAAATGCAGAATATTTTAAAAATACTAAATATTTTACGAAAGAATTTTATCCGTATTTTAAAAATAAAAAATTTACCAAAGAACAAATTGATATATTGCCTCAGGTAAAATTTTGGAAAGTTTCTGAAGATATAAATGAGAATTTAGTTTATTCACTTTTTGAAGAATTGTTAGATTTTTGGTTACCTGAGAATGATATAAAGAGAATTATAAACAGTATTTTAATAAATAAAATTTATAAACGATCTGCAAAAGGGGATACTTTTACCAGGGATGAACTTTTTATGGAAATTGAAAATATGAAAATAGACATAATCAAGAAGAATGGGTATTTGGACGAACAAAGGAAATCAATATTGGAACAGATAGTGGATTTAACGGAAGCGCTAAACAATAACCGTTCGCCTTTTTGGACTGATAATCATATTTCCGCACTTACTACAAAGCCAGATTTAATGTTTTTTGTTTTAAAAAGACTTGAAAATAAGAGGATAAAAAACCTTTCAGATTGGGAAAATTTATGGAATATAATTAAATTAAATTATTTTTCTCACTATATATTTAAAATATTTTCTAATAACTTGCAAAATACAAAAAATCGGCGGTACATCTTAAGTTTTGTTTCAAAATATCTTCCAAATTACAAAAGTTATTTCCTAGATAATTTCTTAGTTATTGATATTGTAAGGATAATCGCTAAAATAATCGAAAAAGAAAATAAATTAAATAAAATAACTTTAGAAATGGTGGAAGATATTTTAGATAACTATAAAGATGATTATTTTTATTTAAAAAGTGATTATGACCAACATCGGAACTGGGAAAAAGAACAGATTTCTATTTTACTGGGAAAATTATTTAATAAAGGAAATTACAACCAAAAGAAAATTATCTACAAACAAATTTTTAACTACTTCAATTTAGTAGAAGATGAAGGTGAATATTGGCATTATACCCCTGAAATAATATTTGAAATCCTAAGAGATTATTTAATTGTTGATTATTCTAAATTTGAAGGAAAATTTAAACAACTAATTAATGATTTAATAAAACAGTATGATAAATTATGTAAAAAAAATACAGTTAAGTATAAAGGTTGGGAAATAATTGGTGAATTTACAGTATATAGCTCAAATAAATATCTTATTAAAGACAAGCATTTTATTTGTTATTTATTAGAGCCAGCATTAGTTGAATATTATAGACACAATGCAGAAAAAGCATGGGACTTTATTTTTAAAAACTGTATTATTTATGAGAATAAAGTAAGTAGAACAAAACCTGATTTTTTAAATAGAGCAAGTATTCCAATTATATTAGAGAAATATAAAAATAAAGATGAACAAATATCAAATGAAGCCTTCAACATTCTTACAGAATTTATCTCATCCAAAAAAGGTATTCCTAATAAAGGTAAATTAATATTTCAAAAGGCAAAAAAGGACTTTCCAGATAATAAAAAAATCTGTTTAATTGAAGAATATATTAAATATTGCAAATTACCCTATAATCCTTTTGTAGAAGATATTATTTTACAATTGGCAAAAAACGGTAATCAAAAAGCAAAAGATATCATCGAAGAATGGACTAGTACTCCTGATTTTTTAGAAAAAACAGAAATGCTAGGAAGAGATGTAGTATCTAGAATAGAAAATTATTATGATTATTTGTTTCCAGTGGGTTTAAAGTTATTTAAAATTTACATTAGCCGAGATGATTTTATAAATAATGATAAAAATATTGAAGTCTATCGGATTACCAACATCTTAAATAAAATTATCTATCAAGATTTCCAATCCGGAATAGAAATAATTAATGAAATAATTAAAAATAATAAATTAAGTAATAACCAACAAATACTGATTTTTTATTGTTTATTGCCTAAAAGTGAAGATATAAATAAACCCGAAAATTTAGAAATATTCAAAAAACTTTATTTCGAGTTTTTAAATTCATTTTTAAACAATTTGAGTAATGATATTAAAAAAATAGAAGAAAGGATTACTCAATCTCAGGCTCGCGAAGCAATTGTAGATTTTGCTGAAGCTCTGGCTAAAAATAAAAAAATAAAAGAAGCAATGCGGATTATTGAAATATTTATCAATGATTCCAATCCCTGCACCCCGCAAAAAATTGACCCCAAAGATCCTGAAGGTAAATATGATAAACACCAGCAAATAAAAAATGGAGAAGGAACCAATACCTTTACTACAGTTAGAGGGAAGTGTGCCTGGGCTTTAAATAATTGTACTACATTAGCAGGAAGAGAATATTTAGAAAAAATTATTGATCTAACTGAAAAATTAAGCAATGATAAAAACTATTATATTCAGGAACGGTCTTGCGTAACTTTATCACGATTAGCCCAAGTTCGCTTTTCGATAACACCAGAAAATAAAGAGGAATTATTTTTTAATCAAGACAAAGAAAAAGCATTAAAAATGGCAAAAAAGATTGAATATATTGCTTTTAATTTATTAGGTAAATTTCTTTCTTTAGATCAAAAACCTCGGAATGTTTTAATGAATCAATTATTAAGAGTTTTTAATGGTCTTAAATTGATTAATCAAAAATCTGCAGAGAAATTGTTAAATTCGATTCTTAAATGTAATGAGGAAGTAATTAGCGAAGCAGTTCCGTTATTTATATATTTTGCAGAATTTAGACATAGATTTTATCATGATTGGAAATGGAGTTTGCCGGGCTTATTTGATGATTTGGAAGATTTTGATAATAAAAAATTTAAAGATGCTTTAATTGAAATTATAAAAAGAGGGAATCCAAAAATCAACGCTAATTTTGCCTGGCATTTCAATGATATTGTTAAGAATGCCACAGGAGATAACAAAGAGTTAAAAAGCATAATCGGGTATGATGAAACATTTAAAATGGCAAATTATTATTTAAATATTATTGCAGAAAGCTATGATAAAGAGTCGTTTGAGAGGATTTATAGATTTATAAAAGAAAATATAGATAAGCATTTTGAAGAGTGCTATGAACTTTGGAAGAAATGTTTATATAAAGAACGGGATTTCATAGAAAAAAAATTAAATTCTACAGATACAAGAAGAATGTATTGGTGGCCCTTTGATAGTAATGGTGAAATACTAGAGAGTATCAAAGATAAAGCTGGCAACGAAGAATTTTTAAAATCTTTTAGATTTTTATTGGATTATCCTATAAAATATTATTTCCCTGATATTGAAAAACCAATCAAAATATTAGAAGAATTGCCCGAGAAATATAATAAAGAAGGTAGTGAACTTTTTCAAAAATTAATAACAAAAGAACCAAAGTATTTTGATAGATATGAAAAATGGAAAATTAAAGAAAAATAATTTGATAAATTTTTCAGAAGGAGGGTATAAAAGTGGAATTAGAATGGTCTAAAAAAAAGATGCTGGGACTTATTGAAAAAGCATTTGACGGGGAAGTAATGCTTCCGGATTTTCAAAGAAATTTTGTATGGGCTCGCAATGATATAGAAGAATTGATGAAGTCGTTAATAGAAAATATGTTTATT
>Ga0307432_1001549_pt1 | contig 13746 bp, 14 predicted proteins | sample SalMarWE160150MG_FD_202158 | JGI IMG/M metagenome (GOLD analysis project Ga0307432, IMG submission 202158) | Salt marsh sediment microbial communities from the Plum Island Ecosystem LTER, Massachusetts, United States - WE1603-150 | ecosystem: Environmental > Aquatic > Marine > Intertidal zone >...
GGCAATGTAAAAAAACTGATGCTGGCCTTTCACAAAAATTGCCAGGGTTGCCACAAGGAACTGGAAGCGGCGGGCAAGCCAACAGGCCCCACAAAGAAATGTAACGACTGCCACGAAGCAAAATAGGAAGGGAGAGAACCCCCGGGGAGATTAATCCTAGGCGGGATACTGTATGTAGTCGTTGACACAAAGGCCCAGAGCCATGTGTCTGGCAGAAGATCCCTTCAGTTGAGAGAAGAAAACCATGCCGCGCACCGTGAGAGCGGCATGGTTTTTCGGACTGTTGCCCCAAAACATAAGGTATCCTCTGATAAAGCCCCGTGATTTATTGGATATGCTGGCAGTATCAAGAATCTATCAATCCTCAATCTCTGTAACCGTAATGGCATCCTGTTCGCAGACCTCTATGCAACTCTCGCACCCGATACATTCCTCCGCATTGACAGGCACGGATTTTTCATCCTGCATCTCAAATACATCCGACGGGCACACATCAACACACTCTTCACATCCTATGCATTTTTCATGGTCAACCTCTACCTTGTACATCGTTATCCTCCTAGGTTAAATTTTTTACTGAATTCGGAATACTTACCTTTCCAAGGCGCCTGTAGCTCCATTTTCAGGAGGCTATTTAACAGAGCGCTATTGTGGGTGTCAAGGGAAAAGCCAAGGTTATTTACTGAAATTTTATATATACCTTTCGGGTTCGGGGCCCATCGAACTCGCAGAAGAAAATTGCTTGCCATGCGCCTAACTTCAGTCGCCCTGACTCCACCAGAACCATAACGGAATTACCCACCAAACTGCTCTTGATATGGGCAGCGGCATTTCCCTCGAGATGCCGATAGGAATCCTCCCAAGGAACAAGTGTGTTGAGCATCGTCTGGATATCCGTTGCCACACTTGGATCGGCCCCCTCATTGATGGTGATAGCCCCGGTAGTATGCGGCACATAGAGGTAGCACACCCCTTGTTCCAGCCCCGCTTTTTGCAGCTGTTCGGTAACCTCGGCGGTGATATCTATCATCTCCGAGCGATTCCGTGTGCGAATGGATATCGTTGAAATCATGCTCCGCCCTTTATCTTACGGCGCCTTCTTCCTTTCAATACACATTGATAATCTCACCAGGTGAAATGGACCATCGGTCTGCCGAGATCCTTCAGGGATCCGTGCCGAGATAGTGCCTATCGGGCAATGCCTTTCATGGCCTTTTCTATCCCCTTTTTATCGAGGATAACCTTTTTTCTTTTGCTCCCGCCCATGCCCAGGCCTTTTTAAAGGTGTTTTTTATATATCACACCTTCTTGAAAGGTCAAATGGTTTATACATCCCGTCTGAGAATTTTAACCCCTTGAATCCACTGCACTCTTTCCGGCTGCCCTCTGTGCCCACCGTGGCCAGCAAAAGCTAGGTACCGAGAAATGCACTCTATCCAAAACCGCGGAGCTGCCGTTCATGAATAGCACTGAAACACGGTACTGCAACCGGATGCCCAAAAGGCAACGTATGAGCTGGCTTGACTTTCGACACTATTGAATTTACTATGCCCCCATCATGAACCAAGGAATGCCTCCAAAGAATACAGAGTCCCTGTGCACCCTGCTCAGCTACTCATTCAAAGACGATGAACTATTGCTTCAAGCCTTTCGGCACCCTTCGTATGTCTACGAAAAGGAAGATCCTAGGATATCCGATAATCAAAGGCTGGAGTTTCTTGGAGACGCGGTGATCAACCTTGCTATCAGCCATCTACTAATGGAATCCTTCCCTGAAATGAAGGAGGGGGATCTCTCGAAACACAGGGCATTTCTCGTGAGCGAAACTGCGCTCTATCGTATTGCCCGCATGTTGGATTTGGGAGACTGCCTGCTTCTCGGCAGGGGGGAAGAAAGGACAAACGGCAGAGAAAAGCCCTCCATCCTCGCAGATGCCCTTGAAGCCCTTATAGGGGCCATCTATCTCGATGGAGGTTTTCCTAGTGCCTCCCTGGCAATCACACGGTTGTTCGAATCGATGGTGGAGGAAATCGGCAATGGTGAACTGAGCGTCGATTTTAAAACCGAATTGCAGGAGCTCTCGCAGAAGGTCTTTCAGACAACTCCGGATTACAGGCTCGTGAACGACACGGGTCCAGATCATGATAAGACCTTTTTCGTAGAGGTCTCCATAAGGGAGGGATTGCTCGGAAAGGGTATGGGAAAGAGCAAAAAGGAGGCAGAGCAAAATGCTGCAAAGGAGGCATTGGCTTGTCTAAGGGAGTAAAAAAAAAGTTCATTATTCCCATCTTCATTCCCCACCAGGGATGTCCGCACCGATGTGTATTCTGCCAGCAAAGGACTATTACCAATGTCTGGGAGCATCTTTGTACTCCGGATGATATAAAAGCAGCCATTGAGTCAGCCATGGGATCAAAGAGCTTCTTCTCTCATGCACACAAGGAGATCGCCTTCTATGGGGGCACCTTCACCTCGATTCCAGCCTCCGCTATGGTTGGCATGCTCAGCGCGGTGAGGCCTTTCATGCAAGAAGGTATTATTAGTGCAATCAGGCTCTCCACAAGGCCGGACTCCATCGATGAAGCAAAGCTGGATATCCTTGAATTCTATGGCGTAACAACCGTTGAGCTCGGTGTCCAGTCAATGGACGACGAAGTACTCGCGCTCTCCAATCGCGGCCATACCGCAGGCGATACAGTGAATGCCTTTCGCCTGCTGAAAAAAAGGGGGTTTACGGTAGGGGCACAGCTCATGCCAGGTCTTCCTGGAGACTCCAAAAAGGTATTCATGGATACCATTAAAAAGGTCATTGACCTGAATCCCCATATGGCGAGGCTCTATCCTACGCTCGTCTTAAAGGGCACCAAGCTAGCCCAGTGGCACCAGGAGGGAAGATATACCCCGATGGGGCTAGAGGATACCGTATCGGTGTGCAAAGAGGCATGCATGCAACTTGAGGCCTCAGGAATTCCCGTTATCAGAATCGGGCTCATGGCTTCCTCTTCTCTGCTTGCCAAAGGCGAGATACTCGCCGGCCCGTGGCATCCTTGTCTTGGATTTCTGGTTCGTTCCGCCATGCACATCGACAGGATAAGGCCATACCTCCCGGCACTGGGAGAAGCGAAGACCATGGCTCTCCACGCTCATCGGAGGGATATCCCCCTTCTGAAGGGCTACAGGAATGGCGGATTGAAGCACCTGGAATTCATCACAGGTGCTACGATAACGAACATTCTCCCCGATAACTCCATTGCCCCTGGTAAGGTGGCCTTCGATACGCTGTGACCAGTGCCGGCGGTATATATTTCTGTAATTATTCAGCTTGTTAGGCTGAAGACTGAAGCAGGAAAAACCCTGACAGCCTTCCACCTTCAGCCTATCTATCTGAGGAAGTACTACAGATTTTCTCAGGAGAAAAGAGGTTCGAGGACTTGGATGGGGGCAGCCAAGGAAAGGGCCCTATTAATGATCCCTATCCACGACAAACTGATTCAATCTCAGGAGTGATTCCTTTTCCGAGGACTCGGGGAAGAGGCTGAGACATTGCTCTGCGAGATTCGCATAGTCGTGGGCATCCCTGCGGCATCGACCGAGGGCGCCATTGTCCCTCACAAGCCCTGTAATCCTCGCATAATCCCTTTCCGATGCCCTGCCGTTCTTGAATAGAGCCTCCAGCCTCTCCTGCTCGTCCTTCGGCAAAGAGGCGATGGTATATATCAACGGCAACGTAATCTTACCTTCCCTTAGATCACGGCCTATGGATTTTCCGGTTCTCTCAACCGTGGAGGAATAATCGAAGACATCATCGACAATCTGAAAGGCAATGCCCATGTTCAGGCCGAAATCCCTCAGAGATTGGATATAGGCCTGGCTTGCCCCGGCAACAATAGCGCCGCATGAACAAGCAGCAGACATGAGTGCAGCAGTCTTGGAGGTAATTATCTCCATATATTGCTTCCTCGTCATGTTCCAATTATGGATATTAACATATTCCAATATCTGGCCCTCGGACATCATGGTGGCTGTCTCGGCGAGTACCCGAAGAAATTCCGCATGCGTCTTTTCAGCCGCAATCCTCGAGGATTTTGAGAAGAGAAAATCGCCCACCAACACTGCTGCGGGGATGCCCCAAACCTTATTTGCCGCTTTCTTCCCCCTCCTGACAGAGGCGTTATCGATCACATCGTCGTGTAAAAGGCTCGCTGCATGAATACACTCAAAAATGGTGGCAAGTAGATACATATCACTGTTATGATAATCACAGAGCTTACAGGAAAGGACAAAAAATAGTGGCCGTAGCCGCTTTCCCTCTCCCAGCAAACTGTAGCTTCCCACCTCCTCTATCAACGGCACACGAGTGTCAAAGACCTTACCGAGCTTTTCATTTATCCGTTGAAAATGGGGGGCAAATTGCTCCAAGAATGAAGATTCTTCTTGTGCCATCGAATTTTCCCTTCCCGCGCAGTATCAACCGAAGAACCCGTCAAACATATATAAACGATCTTCTGTTGTCAAAGCAATTATGCAACGTGTTGGGGCAAGGTTCAGGGCATGGGCACCCCTTTTTAGCGTTATTTCCTGTTGATCTTAACGATCATTTCCTATAGATTCTGAGTACGATATAGGGACAACGAACACCATGGGTGCTGAGATAAGGGAATCCGAGATCAAAGAGCGATTTCTTCCCTTTGAAGGGAAGATGACAGACGAAGGCGTTCCCCCTTTAGTCATCGAGCTATTCAGACGATATTATGAAAACCTCCTAAGGGGTGAGAGGGGACTGCTCTCAAAACAGGATATCGCACCACTTGCTGAGGCCGACATAGCCGATATGGAAACCCTTGATGGGTTCACCCGGCAGGGGGCCCGGGCGATCAAGGAGGCGGTGGTTATCAAATTGAATGGTGGCCTGGGCACCAGCATGGGCCTATCAAGGCCAAAATCCCTCATTGAGGTAAAGGCTGGATTATGCTTCCTCGATATAATCGCCAGACAGATCATGAGCTACAGGGAGCGCTCCGGGGTAAACATCCCCCTTGTGCTCATGAATAGCTTTAACACGGATGAGGACAGCACACAATACCTCGAACGTTATCCTGCTTTGGCCCTGGATGATATCCCCCTTTCCTTCCGCCAACACAAATTTCCAAAGGTGCTCAAGGAAAACCTGAGCCCAGGTCACTGGCCCAGCGATCCGGAGTGTGAATGGAACCCCCCTGGACATGGCGATATCTACCCTGCCCTGATCACCTCGGGAATGCTCGATACCTTGATAGGAAAAGGCTACACATACGCCTTTATATCAAACTCCGATAACCTCGGGGCTACCATGGATGGGGCATTGCTCGGTTACTTCGCCTCCGGCAATTATCCCTTTATGATGGAGGCAGCCGATAGAACGAACGCGGATACAAAGGGCGGGCACCTTGCACGACTAAGGCGAACCGGCGGTCTTATCCTCAGGGAGATCGCCCAGTGTCCTGAGCAAGAAATAGACGAGTTTCAAGACACCCATATATACCGTTTCTTCAATACGAATAATATATGGGTTAATCTCGTATCCTTAAAGGAACGTCTGGAAGCCGGCATAGGGGGATTTGCCCTTCCGATGATTGTTAATCCAAAGAGAATTGACCCCAGAGATGACACCTCACCCGAAGTGTATCAGATTGAAACGGCTATGGGATCATCCATCTCAATCTTTGAAAATGCCGCCGCGATAAGGGTTCCACGCACACGGTTTTCCCCTGTAAAGAAGAGCCAGGATCTCCTCGCTCTCTGGTCCGACTGTTATGTAATGACACCAGATAGCAGGGTTGTCTTAAATCCAGCAAGGAGATTCGGCCCCTTACGGATCGATTTGGATGAAGGGTACTATAAACGAATCGACCAGCTAAAGGAGCGATTCATCCATGGCGCTCCCTCTCTCGTTGATTGCGAATCGCTGAGCATTAAGGGAAATGTTTACTTTGGCAAGGGAATTGCTGTAAAAGGGAATGTAACCATCGCGAATCAATCTATGCGTAAGGCACATATCCCAGACGGAACCATAATCACGAAGGACCTCTTGTATAGGTGAATGCCGAACAGGGTGAATTATGCCAGATGCCGAACAACAAGATATGAAAAAGACGATTCAGGTCATACAGGATATAGCGGTCATGCTCACCGGAGCTTCGGAATACGTCTGTGAAAAGAGAATGCTCAAGAGGTACTCATCGGACATTGAGACGAACCTTGATAACCTGGAGACCTATCTATCACGACTCAAGAGGAGCTTCCCCGGTAAATTTCCCGAGGCCTTAAATCCCGATAGCTTAATGGCGAAGCTCAAGGAGATCGCCGCATCGATGAAGGCCGATGATTCTGCCATAGAGGCCACGTGTCGGGCAGGGGACCTGGGTGATGAGCTTTTCCTTGGCCTGAAGGAGCTTAAAGCGGCCTTGAGAGACATTAGCAACATCTTAGGCGGAAAGGTGGTCTCTACATACAGCCTTGCCGATAGGATTATGGACCTGGGAGGGAGTTTTAAGTCTCTGTTCGCCGGCATCTCTGCGTTTATCTCATCTATCGGAAAGGTTATCATCGCGGTTGTCATCGTCCTGATCCTCTCCTTCGTCTATCTCTATGTCACCATGGAATCCGAGGATACGTTAGTTGCGAGCGTAAACAACGTTCTCACCTCTGTACAAACCCAAAAGGATACCCTTGCCAAACAGAGGAAGGAGTATGAGGAAATCACGGCAACTATTGATAGACTCAAGAATAAGGAACTCGCCAGAGATGAGAAGATTCAACTCCTGAATCTCTCCACAGAGAGTCAAAAGATGAAGGAGCATATCTCTGAGAGCGTTCTTCTCTTAGAAAAAAGGGAGAAAGAGCTTGCAGACAAGAAAAAGAGTTTGGAGGAACTCCAAAAAAAGACCTTTATCCAGAAGCTATTTAAGAGATAAGCCTCATCACCGGTTATCCCCTATCCAGCTTATCAAAAATGGGTACTCCCTCATATCATGAAACGGTGAAAGTACGCTTTCTCATCTCCCTGGGCGCGAAGCATCTCGATCGTGGAATCCCGCCTGATCCTTACGGCAATAGGGTGGCCTAGGGGAGCATCGCTGTAGGAAACGGTGATCGCAGCAACTACCTCGAGATCCTCAGGGGTTGGATCTCCTATCACGAGCACGGTTGGACCCGGAAATGATTCCACAGTGAGCAGCGCATCCTCTTGCCTGGCGAGGGAAAGAATAGCCTCGTTTTCCCTTTCATCCCGGCCCACCACAATCTTCGTCCCCTCATTGATTCTAAAGTGTCTCCCCTGCTTGAGGAGCTCCAGGTCTCGTCTTGAAAAGCCTGGGTCCATGGTTATCAAATCCTTGAGGCGCCGCGAGAATACCACGTCTGTGAGCAGGCACCCCCCTGCTGGGGATGGGTATTGCACCAATCCATATCTCTCTGCTAATGCAATCTGCGGCTTTCGGGAACGCCCCGAGAGCCCGAGAAGTCTTTCCCTGTCTACCCATCCTTCCTTTTCAGCAAGGGTTTCCGGCAACCTCTTTGCTGAGAGCGGCCTCAGAATCAGATCATCGAAACCCGACTCACGTGAAATGATGGACAGCGACCGAAGGTTTTGCGACATGGGCCGTTGTCCTACCACCTCACCGCTTACCATAAAATGAGCCCCTTCCCTTATGAGCATCTCCCCTGCTACCCTGAACATGAGGATATGGCAATCAATGCAGGGGTTCAAACCTTTCCCATAGCCATGCCGTGGGCTCAGTACTATGTCGAGCATGGGCTCCGTAATATCCACTACGGCCAGGGCAAGCCCGATAGAGCGAGCCGACTGATGAGCCATTTGAGCGGAGAAAAAGGGGGATTCAAAACAGATGCCCCCTATGTCAAGGCCCTGCTCCTGGAGCAGCTTTACGGCCAAAATGCTATCAAGGCCACCAGAGAAGAGAGCCAGCGCCTTCATAAAACCCCCTTGCAGTGATTACCGGTTAGTGATTAGTTATGACTACTCACGTAGTCAGTCCCGCCTTCGGCGGGATTTAGACTGAAGGCTTATTGGTGAAGAAACAGTAGCTTATGCACCGAACATGGCTTCACAATGCGCTCTATCCCCTTTTTTCCTAACAGTCTTCAGCCTATGGTTCGACAAGCCATTCGAGAAGCCATTCGACAAGCTCATGGTCGTGAGCAAAGTCGAACGACTCACCATCCTGAGCATGGTCGAAGGACAACCTATCTACCTGAATAATTACGATTAGTTTATCAATGTGACATTATGAATCAAGCATAAAGATAATCGCGCAGCTGCACGGGAATAAAACACCTCTAAGCCTTTAAACAACCTTTGTATCAAAGAGGGCCTGGGAGAAGATACCTTCTCCTTTTGCCGACCTTGAGGCTTCAACGGGGCGTACCAGCGCCTGATTCCTTGTTCACGAGCCGTATCTCGATACCTTTCTTGCTCCCCTCATTTGCGCTTGTTTTTTTGCTTGGAGATTGAGATAGTAAGAAAGAGTGCCTTTCTCTTTTTTTTGTAAAATTCAAGCGTTATAGCTCACCTAAAGACCTTTAGGAGGGATGGCATATGGAAAAAATCGATTTATCAGGTATAAGGATTAGGGAGATACGAGAATCCGACGTCGATTTTATTGTCGAGATTGAGGAAATGAATCTGGGAATAAGGCGCCCAAAATACTGGCAGAGAGAGCTTCAAAAGAACAAGGAAGGCCGTTTCTTGGGCTCAAGGATAGCTGAACTCGATGGAAGGGTTGTAGGATTCATCCTGGGGGATATTGGATCAAGGGAATTTGGCATGCCCGAGAATATGGGATGGATACACACGATAGGTGTCCACCCGGCTTATCAGCACAAAGGGATCGCAAGGATGCTACTCGATGATTATAAGAGACGATTTATGGAACTTGATGTGGATAGTATCTATACTATTGTATCCCTATCCGATACCATGCAGCTGCCTTTTTATGAAAAGATGGGCTTTAGGCCGGGAAATCGCGTGTATCTTGAGCTTTCTCTCAGCAAAGAGCCACCAAAGGAAGATAGGGTAACTGACTATGACTTCAGGCGAATTATGTAATCGCTCAGCATTGTTCGAAAGACCTTGCATATGAATTTGTCAAGTGAACGCATTCCCTTACCAGGGCCTCTTGTGGTATTTTCTAAAATAATCCACGCCCAGAGGACGTGGCTTTCTGAGACGAAATAACCCCATACTCTTGCAAGCAAAGGAGGGCATGATGTACACCAAGGATATCATGACAATGAATGTTGTTACCATCCCGAGCACCACCTCAATCACCGACGCAAAGAGGATCATGGAGGCACACAAGATACGCCGCCTGCCGGTAGTGGATAGAGGGAAGCTTGTGGGGCTCGTAACCGAACGCAGGCTCGAGCAATACACCCCATCAAAGGCAACGTCTCTCAGTGTATGGGAGGTGAGCTACATTCTCGCCAAACAGACGGTAAAGGGCATAATGGAGAAAAACGTGATCACCGTTACCCCGGAGATGACCGTGGAGGAAGCAGTCGCCACAGCGCAGGATCATGGGGTAGGCTGCCTGCCGGTGGTGGAAGACGGGCATCTCGTCGGTATCGTAACCACCAATGATTTTTTTTACAGGGTGGCCAACCCTACCCTCGGCATCGGGATGCCTGGAACGCGCGTTGAGATCATGAGCAAAACCGATAAGCCCATCCTCGAAGACATATGCAAGGCCTCTTCCCAGAAGGGGATGAATATCCTTACGCTTCACATGATCTCTTCCACGGAGGTAGGTGGAAAGGATATCGTGGTCCACGTTGACACCGAGAAGGTGGATGAGATGGTGAAGGATTTACAGGCAAAAGGCTATGAGGTGGTTGTGAGAAGACGTTAGAATTCGGCACTCTCTTAGAAACTGCCCGTTCAACGCCAGTCAACTACTAACGGCTGAAGCCGGTAGCTTGGCGGGCTGACATGGCTTCGTCGAATGAATTCGACTCGCCATCCCGGAAAGACCGTAGATTGAATATCCAATAGTGAACAAGGAACCGCAGAATTACGAAGGGATCACTTCGGCATTCGATATTCATTGTTCGATATTCTGCAGTTTTCCCTGCCTTTGGGCATACGAAAGTCTTCTCCTACAGGCGAGGGATTTTCTCCCAAGCCCCGAGTGGAACAATAAACTCCCGCCTCTGAGAGATCTTTTATGTGCTTGCTGAATGGCATAAATCAATGCTTGCGATGGCTTCACGGACCGACTGAGCTGAGGTTGGGGTAATACTCAAAGACCTGAAGCCGAGGGCAAGCAGGAGTGGGATAAGCTCTGGGCGCGAAGCACCCTCTCCGCAAACTGTCACGTTCTTTTCCTTGCCTACCTCAGCGGCCCGTTCTATGATGAATCCCAGCAGCCAAAGAAATGCCTTGTTCTCGAAATCCTCATACCCGAGAACAGCATCATTATCCCGGTCAGCAGCCACGAAGTACTGGAGCAAATCATTAGTGCCGATATTGACAAAATCCACCTCAGCCAAAATCTCGCTTATGGCGATTGCCGCAGCAGGAATCTCGATCATGGCACCGAGCCTAATATCATCGGAGAATGGAGCATCCTCCTGGCACAATCCTTCTTTGACCTCCTCAAGGATTTTCTTTGCTTGGCGAATGTCATCCACTGTGGTGACCATGGGGAGCAATATGTCTACCTGGCATCCCACAGCGGCGCGAAGAATGGCTCGAAATTGAATCCGAAGTTCCTCGGGGTGCCATAAGATGTGCCGGCGTACCCCTCGAACCCCTAAGGCAGGATTCTGCCCCGTGCAGTAATTGAGGCCGGCAATCTGTTTATCGCCGCCTATATCAAAGGTCCGGATTACGACTCTCCTGCCGGCAGCAGTGAACACATGCCGATAGATGGCATATTGTTCCTCCTCTGTCGGAAAGGTGTTAGATTGCAGAACCGAGAATTCCGTACGAAACAGGCCGACTCCCTCGAGTCGATTGCGGCCGGCGAGCTGGATTTGATCCGGATTGTCGATATTGGCCATCAAGCAGATAGGGATATTGTCTTTGGTATTGCCCCCAATAGGTGGTAAGGGGATAAGTTCTTCAGGAAGCTCGAACTGCTGTTTCAGGGCAGCGAATCTCTGGATAGTTTCGGGACGCGGCCGAATGATAACGACCCCGTTGACGGCATCGATGATTATCTCGTCCCCGTCTGCCACGTGCTCCCTGAGGCCGCTCACCCCACCTACGGTAGGAATTCCGAATCCCCTCAGGAGGATTGCTGCATGAGATGAAAGGGCGTTGCTTTCGGTAGCAAATGCGACAGATCTAAAACGTCGAGCCTCAATAGCCCATGAGGGGTAAAGGTTCCCGGAGATGAGGACCTGGTATTCCTTCTTCTGTGATAAAGCCTTTTTATATGTCTTCCGTGTTGAAGAGAGTGCACCCACGATGCTGGAAACTAAATCCCTCACATCTTCCGCGCGTGAGGCGAGATACGGGCTTCTGCTCGCCTCCAGCTGGGTGATGATCTTGCTCGCCTCCAGCTCAAGCGCCCACGCTGCGTTCTTTAATTCGGCTACAATCCTTGATCGCACTGCGTCATGAAACTGCTCATCGGTCAGTATCGCCTGGTGGCTTTTCAATATCATGGAAGCGCTGAGCGAGGAATCAGAATGGTCTTCTTGGATATGTTCGAGCAGATGATCACTCACCAGCTGTACTGCCTGGTTGTAGCGTTGTTTTTCTACCTGCGCTTGATCCGCGGGAATCTTACCTTTGGAAACAACACGTTCCCGATCAAGGACACGCACCCTTCCAATCCCGATACCGGGATAAATCGTGGTTCCCCTCAGCTCGACCTCTTCCCCGCTTCCAGAACGAATCGGTTCAGGCGTCCCCTTTTCATCCATTTTCGCAACCATCGCCATTACACGTAGAGGGTTTTTTCAGTATCCTCGCCGTGCATCTGCTCCTTTTTGAATTATTCCTCTAAAACCGTATTTGATCCTAGACAAGGTTTTCAGGCAGGCGAACTGTGACGTGGGTACCCTCCTGTTCGGATGTAGTAAAGGTGATATCGCCTTTGTGGGTCCGGGCTACGAGCAAAGCGTTATGGGTTCCCAGTCCAGTGCCGCCTTTTTTCCCTTGGGTTGTATAGGGTTCGAAGAATCTTTCGCGTATATCTATAGGTACGACACCCATATTGTGAATGTCGATCAAATGAAAAGTTTTTCCTGGTTCTCCCACAGTATCAATGGAAACACTGATGGTGCCTCCTTCCGGCGAGGCCTCTATCCCGTTTTTCATGAGATTGGCAAACATCATTTCAAGCAAGATCTCCTCGCCAAGAATCACGTATTCAGTTTCTCGATTGGTACGCCGGCCAAATAAGCTAAACACCACATTCGTTTTTTTACTGAAAGCCAGAGGCTCAAGGGCCTTCTCTATTCTCCGCAGCACGCTCAGCAGATTAACCTCTTGAGGGTTCAGCTGATAGCTGCCTTCTTCCATTTTGAAGAGATCGCGTTGTCGGTCAATGAATCCGAGCATTCTCTCACCCAGTTCCCGGATCATGCGCGTCTCTTCTACCTGTTTCCCGGTGAGGTTTTCACCCTTAAGCAGCAGTCCAGCAAGACCGGTAATGCCTATTAAGGGGGACTTAAGGTCATGGCGCATCATGCGCTGAACATCATCTCGAAGGCGTTCGATACGCTTCTGTTCGGTGACATCCCGGATAATACCCTGATACCCTAAAATATCACCCTCAGCAGACCGGCGTACCGTGGAAGTGAGGATGCAGTCCATCTCCGTGCCATTCTTTTTTTTGAACTTTACCTCATAATCTCTCACTGATCCCTTTTTCTCTATTTCCCGTTGAAAAGTATCTCTTTCGCCAGGGTACACATAGATTTCCCTGACATCGAGCTTGTCTATCATCTCTTCTCCGGAGTATCCAAAAAGCTCTAATAATGCGCGGTTGACATCAAGGAATTTACCCTCTCGACTGGTAATATAGATCACGTCGTTTGATTCATCGAAGAGGGTTCGGTACTTCTCCTCTGCTTCCTGTATTGCGCCCCCTGCCCGCCTACGTTCACCTGCTTCTCGCATCAACTCCTTGCTGCTTTGCTCAAATTTCTGGTGGGTTGGCGCCCTGGTCATAAGGAGATTTCCCCATTGAGCTCAAAAAACCCCTGAGGACATGGTACGTTGTTTTTGCATGATACTATGGATTCCGTATAGCCAACGACATCATGGCGTTGAGATCATTCCATAATCTGGATCTTCACAATCTTCCTTCCCTGTCTATCTCAACCGTATGTTCATCGACAAAGTCCACCCGTTTTATCCGGCCCTTGACGAATACTTTTTCTCCCATAAGACTAAAAAGATTGAAACCCTCTCCTTCCGCTTCCATCTCCGCAACGTCCCGCATAATTTCTTCTTTGCCCGTATCCGAATCAACATAAACGGTGCTCAAGCACATACCTACCTCCTGATTTGTAATGAGTCTCCATGCTGTACAGGGTCGGGCTTAATAGCCTTGAGCTAAGGCATGTCCCGCATGCACAGCAGTGAAGATATCCTTTGGCTCTCTGGCATCGCCGATTATTTCGATCTTGGAAACGATCTCCCTGATCCCCTCATCCGGTCCCGGCGCTGATACCGTACCGGAGGATAGGATGACCGTCTGAAAAGGCTCTAAAGACATCCTCACCCCGTCC
>Ga0307432_1001565_pt1 | contig 13648 bp, 13 predicted proteins | sample SalMarWE160150MG_FD_202158 | JGI IMG/M metagenome (GOLD analysis project Ga0307432, IMG submission 202158) | Salt marsh sediment microbial communities from the Plum Island Ecosystem LTER, Massachusetts, United States - WE1603-150 | ecosystem: Environmental > Aquatic > Marine > Intertidal zone >...
CTGCCACGACCGCTTCTGCGCCTTGCACCTTCTCGGCGGCCACGGCCAGCCGACTGTCCTTTTTTATTCGTTGCTCTGCACGCACGGCTTTTTCCTTGGCAATAGCTTTTATGTTATTATCAGTGGCGACCTTTGCCAGGCCCTGCGGCAGCAAATAGTTCCGAGCATATCCCTCATTGACCTCCACAACATCTCCTAACCAGCCGAGCTTGTGAACATCTTCGCAAAGCAAAATCTTCATCCCGTTAGAAATGCTTGGTTTGTTGGAAATCGCCCGTTTTCGCATCGTGCCTCCTTATATTACAGTACCGATGGGTTTATGAACTTTCTAACGGGGTTCATCCCGTTATTCTTCCCACCTGCCCAGAGAGTACGGCGGGCAGGTCTGGTTAAATGGCAACTGGTAATTGGTGATTGAATCGATGCCATTTAACCAATTACCATTCAACAATTACAAAGCTTACACGGTAAACGGCAGTAGTGCCATATACCGGGCACGTTTAATCGCTTTTTTGGACTTTCTTTGACAACCTGCACAGTTACCGCTGCGCTTACGTGAGTATATTTTGCCGCGATTGGTCAAAAGCTTCTGCAGGGTATCTAAGTCCTTATAGTCGATATATTTTACGCCGTTACGGCAAAAGCGGCATTGCGTCTGTTCACGAGCACCAGGAAAGCTGGATTTTCTTCTATTATCACCTTTTCTTTGCATTCTTCCCATCTTTTTTCTATCCTTTTTCGTATATAATATTGCGTGTCTTCGCTTCGCTCAAGGCCAAGGATGTAAGGTTGCGCAATCGTTGTCGCGGGATATTCAATACGCACCATGAGGTTAAAATGGTATATCATCGGACGGCGTATCATCGGCTCTGTCCTGGCTGGCCTCATTAGAAGCGGAATACGCGCCTGAGCTTTGCTCCGACCGGCTGGCTGTCGTATCTCCGGTACCCGGCAGAAACTGAAAGTTTTCAACTGTCACTCTGTGCCTGCTGCGTTTAGTGCCGTCCTGAGCCGTCCAGCTATCGAAGGTCAATCTGCCTTCTACGAATACAAGCCTGCCTTTGGTAAGGTACTTGTTTATATTTTCAGCCTGTCGGCCGAACGCTCGGCAGTCCACAAAACAGGTATCTTCACGTTTAGTACCGTCCTGAGCCGTCCATCGGCGATTAGTCGCCAGGCCGAAATCGACCACAGCCGTCTGGTTCGGCGTATATGATAGCTGCGGATCACGAGTCAAGTTTCCCATTAGAAAAATTTTGTTGTAACCAGCCATAATTAAGCTCCTTGATGCTTAGTTTTATGGTGACATTCATCCGGGATTTTATCCTATTCGGGATTAACCGTATCCTCTCCCTCCTCTGGTTCCTTTGTTTGCTCTGTTTTTTCTGCCAGTTCCGTTTTTTCTGCCGGCTCTGTTTTGGCCGTTTGCTCTGCATCTTGGGCGGTAGCTACCTGCTTTTCTTCAACTTTCTGTGTTACTTCAGATTTGAGCTTTTTCTCATGCAAGGCAGTAGTATCTTCTTCAGTTTCTTTGATTTTCTGATTTTCAGCACTTAGAATCAAAACACGCATAATTCGCTCTGACAACCGAACGTCTCTTTCGATGTCCCGTATCCTGTTGCCGTCGGCCCTGAAATAACAAAGAATATATGTGCCTTTGGTTTTACGGTTGATCTTGTATGCAAGCTTCCTATCAGCCCATTTTTTTAGTGAGACAATCTCAGCTTCAGCTTTTTGAAGTATATTTTCGATGGTCTGAATAACGCCATCCCAATCCGATCCTGCCAGAGCTGGATCAACAAGGAACATCGCCTCGTATAATCTTTTCGTCATAGTTTTCAAAGCTTATTACCTCCAAACATTGGTTAAATGGTAACTGGCAATTGAATATAATATTTAACCAATAACCATTTAACCAATAACCATTCACCAATTACGAACTATTAAACTCATTCATAGTTTTCTTTATGCCATATTCAGTCCAACAGAGAACAGCATCCCTCGCTTTTTCAATTGCCTCATCAAGTAGAGGCTTTTCTGTTTCTGTCGGCTTATCAAGAACGTAATCGACAGCATTCTGCCAGCCGCCGCAATGGCCGACGCCGATTCGACATCGGGCGAATTCACTTGTGCCGAGCTTTTCAAGGATGTCGGCAAGCCCGTTGTGTCCGCCGGCTGAGCCTTTGGCTCTGATACGGATCCTGCCCGGCTCAAGAGCCATATCGTCAGTTATCACCATTAGATTGCTTAACGCCAATTTGTAGAAGCCAGCCGCAGTCGCCACCGCTTGACCGCTACAGTTCATAAACTGCCAAGGCTTTAGTAATATTAACTTGTTATCTGCATATTCAGCCTCGACAAAACGAGCCCCGAACTTTCTTTTTTTTACCTTCACTCCCAGTCTCTCAGCCAGTGAGTCTATAACCTTAAAGCCAATGTTGTGCCGCGTATCGATATACTCGTCACCCGGGTTGCCAAGACCAACAACCATTTTAATCCCGTTAGAAACAACCATATTTATCCTCTTATAACCCAGCAACAAGAAGAATTTCAAACGGGATAGCCTTCTGCCATCACATCTACTCCCGCCCTAATCTTGTGAGGCTTTTTCCTCGCCCTCAGTCTTTTCAGCTTCGCCGATAACCTCAGGAGCAGCAGGCGCTTCTTCTTCAAGCTCCTCGGTAGTCTTGGCCGCTGTGACTAAACGACAAGTGACCATCAGCAATTCAGGGTCGCTTACTAGCTTAACACCATCAGGAAGTTTGATATCGCGGGCGTGCAAAGTGTCACCCACATACATATTTTTTACAGAGACCGCGATAGACTCCGGAATATCGGTTACCTTACACTCAACTTCGAGATGGTCGGTATGCTCCTCAATAATACCACCTTCTGGTCCTGTGCCCTTGGCAGTACCCTTAAGTTCGATAGGAACCGTTACCGTAATTTTCTCAGTTACATCAACTCTCATCAGGTCCGCATGAATAATATCTTTGCTGAGATGGTCATATTGCAGGTCCTTAACGATTACTTTCTGTGGCTTTTTGTCAATCTGTACATTTATTAGCCGATGTCCATGATGCAGTCCTTCTACAAAGTCGTGCGCATCCAATGAGATAGCCACCGGTTCTTGTTTGTGTCCATACACAATGGCCGGTATTCGGCCCTGCTTACGCACTATTGCTGCAGCTTTTGAGCCTGCTCGCTGCCGAATTTCCGCCTTCAAACGCAATGTTTTGTCCATAATCCTGCCTCTTCTCAAACACTGTTGAACAAGTTACTTATGGATTCGTTTTTATGAATTCTTCTAACCGCCTCACCCAGCATGTCAGCTACACTAAAGACCTTAATGCTGCCAGTTTCTTTAGCCTCTTCGGTCAGCGGTATGGTATCAGTAATAACAATCTCATCAATCGGTGCCTCTTTCAGCTTTTCGAATGATTGCGGAGCAAAAACACCATGCGTAGCGCCGACATATACTTTTTTCGCACCACGGTCCTTAATCAGCTTGGTTGCACCGCACACTGTTCCGGCAGTTGCTATAATATCATCACACATCAATACATTTCTGCCATTCACTTGGCCTATTATCTCATAAGATTTCACTTCGCTGCCGCTGATGCGTCTTTTATGTATAATCGCCAAATCCCCGCCCAAGTGCGAAGCATATAGTGATGCAGTTCTGATGTTGCCCACATCCGGGGAGACGACGGTCAGATTATTAATTTTCTTATCTCTGAAGTACTTGCTCAATACAAGCTCGCCGGTCAGATGGTCAACCGGTATGTCGAAAAAACCCTGCAATTGGTGTGCGTGCAGATCTACTGCCAGGACCCGGTCGGCACCGGCAGTAGCAATGAGATTTGCCACTAACTTTGCGGTAATAGGCACGCGACCTTCATCTTTCCTGTCCTGTCGGGCATAGCCAAAATAAGGAATAACCGCAGTAATGCGTTTGGCACTGGCCCTTTTCAGGCAGTCTAAGAAAATCAAAAGCTCCATCAAATGCTCATCAACGGGCCTGCATGTAGATTGAACAACAAAACAATCCGTCCCTCGAACGTCGTCGTCCACTCTGATGAGCTTCTCTCCATCTGGAAAGGCACTTATTTTTGCACTACCAAGAGGAATTTCCAGATACTTGCAAATCGCGCTTGCCAACACTGGGTTACTACTGCCGGCAAATACTTTAAGGCTGCCACTGAGAAACATTTTTCATAATCCTTTTATTTTTACTGTTGAACATTATCCTGCGACACTATTTTTCCTGCACTTATATGTGAGCCGTCTTTTAATACAAGAGGCGCCACCAATATTGCGCCGGCGCCGATGAAGCAGTTATCGCCTATATGTGTTTTATTTACCTTTTTGCCGTCATAATTGGCCGTTATTGAACCGGCTCCCACATCTACATTTCGCCCCACAGTTGCATCGCTGACATAGCTGTGATGCCGAGCTCGGACACCTTGTGATAAAGTTGAATTCTTGACTTCCGTATAAACACCTAACACGACATTCTCTTCCAAAACCGTGCTATGCCTCAAATAAGCGAATGGGCCGATCCGGCAGTTCCTGCCGACTTTAACTTCGCCGTGAATATACGTAAACGGCTCAATCACGGTATCCTGTCCGATTTTCGCTCTTGCGTCAATCCATGTATTACCAGGGTCAACAATAGTGACGCCATGGTCCATCAGCTCCTGCTGGATGCGGCGCTGCATAATCTTGCTTGCTGCGCTGAGCTGTGCTCTGCTGTTGACGCCCATTGCCTCCTCAGGCCGTACCGCCGTAACCGCTACTACCTTATGGCCTGTTGTAATAATACGTGATAATGCATCTGTCAGATAATATTCTTTCTTGACGTTATCCGGCTTAACCTGCTCAACAGCCTCAAAGAGAATCTCGTTGTTGAACAGATAATAGCTCGGATTAATCTCTGTTATAGCTAATTGTTCTCTTGTGCAATCGGCATCTTCTACAATGCCCTGGATATTGCCGTATCTGTCACGGATTATGCGTCCGTAGCCGGTCGGCTCGTCCAAAACCGCGGTAGCCAATGTTGCCGCTGCCTGCTCTATTTGGTGCTTTCCGATAAGTGTCGTTAGAGTTTCAGCTCTAACCAGCGGTCCGTCGCCGCAAAGAACCAGCGTTTCACCTTCGAAATCCTTTAGATACTCTTTGCAGCGTATAACGGCGTGAGCAGTTCCTAATTGTTCATCTTGTTGGATCCACACAATATCTTTAGCCTCGCTGAATCGGTCCGCGACCTGCTCAGCACCGAAGCCTACCACAACATATATTTTCGCTACACCTACTTCTCGGCAGGCATCAAGCACGTATGCCAGCATAGGACGTCCGCATACCTCATGCAGAACTTTCGGCAGTTGTGTATTCATTCTTTTACTAACGCCGGCTGCCAATATTATTGCTACTCTTTCAGCCATTTTTACCTCGTATTGCGTTCATCGTATCTCGTATTGCGTTCTCATTTTATGAAAAACACTACGCACGACGCAATACGCATAACGCACGACGAATTAATCTACCCGGCCAGGATTTGAACCTGGAACGGGAGGATCAAAACCTCCTGTGTTACCATTACACCACCGGGTAATCGGAAACCGAAAGCTTAAAACTAAAAATGTAAAACTAAAAAGTAAGTCCAAAATTTTGACTTTTACACTTTAAGTTCTCAACTCAATTTGTCACGGAGATCCGTCTGAAGCCGGACCCTGCTGGGCTACGGGCCCCATTTTGCAATATATCGCAAAATGGAAACCACCTGTCGGAGGCTTGAGTCAACCATGCCGTGATACTGCTGACCCCAACGGAAACTAAAAACTAAAAGCTATAGAATTCCAAAGTTTTACTTTTTTCGCTTTACGTTTTACATTTCCTTTCGGCCCCGTGCGACAGAGCAGCTTTTCAATAGTGGAACTATAGTCGATTTACATCGATGAAACAACCTTTTTTTATTTTTTTTCAGATAGTTAATTCAATATATGCACAGAAATCGCACTTTTTCATATTAGCTGTACCTTATCAACCACTTCCTTTGTTTTTTACCTTTAACTGCCGTAGTGTCTGCTGCCAAGTTTTTCTTTCTGTCCGGCCCCAAGCTTTTAATGTGGCGACCTTTACTACAATCTGTAGCGATGTTTTAACGTCGGCATTGTTTTTCAAGCCTTTCAAAAAGCAAGCCAATAAATAATCCCCGCAGCCGACCGTCGAAATAGTCTTTCCCTGCGTCATAAACTTTCTACAGTCTTGTTCTTGATATCGATCCATCCAGCCCCCAATTGGCCGCAGGCGGCATTGATATGCTGACCCTTTTTGAACCGAACGGTGGTCTCAATTCCCACTCCCTTCAGCACTTGTACAAAACGTTCGATACTCGCCCGATTGCTGGCTGCAAATTCGCAGTGCGGGTGCGGATTATACTCAATCAGATTCACATTACATCGAATGTCACGCAATCGCTTAACCAGCATCTCTGCGCACCGTGCTGAATCGTTTACACGTTTAATCATAACATATTCGAAAGTAACTCGCTGGCCGCTCTTTTCCTGATAAAAACGCACCGCCTTTAACAGCTCAGCTATTGGGTATTTGGCGTTTATGGGCATCAAACGTGTCCGCATAGCATCGTCTGTTGCGTTTAGTGATACTGACAGTCGAGGTTGAATATCCTCATTAGCCAGCTTCCTGATCGCCGGCAATATCCCGCAGGTGCTAATAGTCAGATGTCGGATGCCGATATTCCTGCCTGCGGCATGGTTAAGTATTCTAACCGACCTGACTACGTTATTATAGTTCAGAAGTGGCTCACCCATGCCCATATAAACGACATTGGTAATACGCGTATTTCGTCTATCGTTTGCGCGGCTCGTGTCGGTCCGGCCTTCGTAGCCACTACGGCGGAGAGGGCTTGCGTTCATCGTTCGACGTTTGACGAGACGAGCATCGCAACCGTTTAACGTTTCGACGATGTTAACCTGGTCGACGATTTCGCCTGCAGTAAGATTTCGCCGCAGCTTCACCTTCGCGGTGGCGCAAAATGCACAGCCCATAGCACAGCCAATTTGAGTGGAAACACACAGCGTTTTTCGCCGGCCATCCAGAAGAAAAACCGTCTCGATTTGTTCGCCGTCACCAAGCTCAAAGAGATATTTGATTGTTCCATCGCGATCGGCAAGTCGGTCAAGGATATGAATTTGTGAGATATAATAGCCCTCTTTATCCAGCTCTTTGCGAAAGGCTTTGCTGAGAGGTGTAATTTTTGGGAGCTGGGTGATGCCAGCGGAATGGATAAAGCTGAAAATATACTCGGCTAAATATTTTTTCTGACCTAAGCTTACAATTATCTTCTCAAGCTCGTTTAAAGTCTTGTTTTTAAGGTTTCTGCTCATAATAGGGAGAGTTTATCAGAAAAGAAATCCAATTGAAATCTTATTCACCTTCGGCAAAGTAGAAGAAAAGGACCTTCAGTAAAAGGGGGGCTAAATAATATGAAATAATTAGTTTAACGCGACAACTACTTAATCGCGCTCATTGTTGTCGGTGGAGACATAGCCGCGCTGGCCCTCATTTATGTATGCAGGTTCTGACAAATCGGCCACAGCCGATGCCTTTTCGCTTTCTTTTTCTTCGTTAAGGGCAGACTCGCGCAGCCGTTCGTATTCCTCCAGAGTCATCATCACCTCGCGCGCCTGACTTCCTTTATACTCGCCGAGTATGCCGGCTGCCGCCATCATCTCAATCATCCGTGAAGCACGTGCATAGCCAACATTCAGTCTCCGCTGAAGAAGTGACACACTACCCCGTCGGGTCTCCAAAACGATACGAACCGCGTCATCAAAAAGCTCATCCTTTTGGAACTCAGAGGCATCAAATTTCTTGAGCTGAGTCAGCTCAGGATGGAATTGCGGCTCTGCAATTTCCTTAAGATGTTTGACAATTCGTTTGATCTCCATTTCATCGACAAAGGTTCCTTGAGCTCGTACCAAGTCGCTTGTGCCGGGCTTGAGAAATAACATGTCGCCCTCGCCGAGCAGAGTTTCTGCACCGTTTTGGTCGAGGACGATTCTGCTGTCCAGCCTCGCTGCGACGCGAAAACCGATTCTGGTGGGCATATTCGACTTTATCAGCCCAGTGACTACCGTCGCCTGCGGTCTTTGTGTAGCCAAAACTATATGAATGCCGATCGCCCGGCTCTTTTGCGCAAGACGAACAATAAAGGCTTCTATTTCCTTCGGTGCAGTCATCATCAAATCGGCAAGCTCATCAATTACTATCACAATATACGGCAGTTTCTTCGGTATCATCGCCTCCTCCTCAGAAGTGCTCGGATTGAATCGCTTAAGTATCTCCTCCGAACCGAGCCTGTTAAACTCCGCAACGTTTTTCACCCTAGCTTCGGCCAATAGTGCATAACGTTCATCCATCTTCACTGTTGCCCATTCAAGTATCTGAACAGCCGTTTGAGTCTCGGTAACTATCGGACACATTAAATGCGGAATCGTATTAAATGCCGTCATCTCGACCATCTTAGGATCGATTAAGATCAGCTTTACTTCGTCCGGCCGCTTAGTAAGCAGTATGCCTGTAATAATGGTATTGATACAGACGCTTTTGCCCGAGCCGGTTGTGCCCGCAATAAGCAAATGCGGCATTGTTGTCAGGTCCGAGACCAGTGCCTCTCCTGATGAATCTTTGCCCAGAAACAGCGGCACTTCCATCTTATTCGGCTTACTGCCGGCCAGCTCCATTATATTCTTCATGCGAACTTTTTCTTTCTCACTGTTCGGCACCTCAATGCCTATTGTGTGTCTCCCGCGGAGAGGAGCTACAACGCGAACCGCACCAGCGCCCAGCGCACGAGCCATATCGTTTGCCAGCGTGCTGATCTGGCTGACCTTAACACCTGCCGCAAGCTCCAATTCAAACATTGTCACGACCGGCCCTGTCTCCGCCGCGACCACTCGTGCGTTAATATTAAATTCCGACAGCAGCTTTTCCAAAGCAGTCGCTTTAGCTTTGACAACTTTCTCCTGTACCGCAGCAAAACTATACTCCGCCTCCGCCAGCAATTCTAATGGCGGTAAAGTATAATCTTCATAGAACGGCTGTCCGAAGGTTGTTTGAGATGGATCGGCTGCTGACGATTGCGCCGGCACATCTTTTGGCTGTTTCATTGTAACAGGTTCAACCTTTTTCTGTGCGGAAGCCGCGGTTGCTGTGTTTATACCGCCGACCGTCAATGACTTTTGTTTAGCGCTTAATTTTTGCCATATATCGCTCAAGGCTTCTGAGTGCTGTTTCGCCACAGACCACGCCGGCACCACCACGCCAATTATCCTTCTACCTGCAAAACCAAACAAGAGCAGTACCCACACAAAAAGACTATCCGCCAAAAGTATAAAACCTACAATCCAGGTAGCTGCGATTAGAATGGAAGTACCCAACGTAGCAAAATGGCTCCGTAAAAAAGTCGCAGCCGCCACGCCCAACAGGCCGCCGGAACCCATTGGGAAACTAAAGAATTGATGGGGCCAAAAGAGATAAAGACTACTCGAAGCCGCCGTTGTCAAAAGGCCCAAGCCAACTACTCTCAAGATGGGCTGGCCTAAAGGCCGATGTGCAAGCCTGGCAATCAGAAAACAAATCACCGCGATGAATATTACAAAGACGCCCGGCCCAATGTAATAAAGTGAATGGTACGCACAAAAAGCCCCTATTGAGCCGCACCAATTCGCCGGCGGTTCATTGTGAGGATAAACAAACTTGCTCGGCCAATCACCTATGTCGAAACTAATGCAACTGCACAAAAGCAATAATAACGCACCAATGGCGATACACTCGATAGCTTTTCTTTTCGATTCTCTCCTCTTCAGATTATTGGACTTCGACGAGCCCCTTAGGGACGAGCTCAGCCGAGACGAAATTTTTCCTTTTTTCCTCATACTCTATCGCCCTTTAGTTCCTCACGGGCTTCACACCAAGCTCAAGTCCTATAAAAATCGTATTATAGACACACTTACACCCTGTGCCCTGAATTGGACATAACTTATATCGGCATGGTTTTTGTCTTCTCTATACAAATTACCGATGCAAGTATATCATACTGATTCTGTTGCGCTATTCTTCCCTTTTTTGCACAAATTAGTCATATTTCATATATAGGATAATTATTGAATTTCTGCAAAATAATACGTGATGTTTACTTGAAATGACGATATATTAAATAAGAGAATATCATTTTAGGGATACCAAAATGAGGCTGACGGAAAAAGAAATAATAGACCGTTTGTGGAACTCCACAAGCCAATACACCCCTTTAGCCATAGAGAAGCTTAAGGAAGAACCACCAATGATTCGAGAATTTAGGCCAGATGTCATCGTAGAGGTTTCTCTCTCAGGCAAACTTTCTTTCAAAGCATTGATAGAAATAGTGTCGGTTCCAAGTCCAAAAGTAATAGCTCAAAAGTGTAGACAGCTTCTTGAATACATTGGCAAATTAGAAAAGGCAGACTTGGTTCCTCTAATTGTAGCCCCATACATAGGCAGCCGACAAGCAGACATCCTTGCTGCCGAAAAAGTATCATGGATAGATCTTTGTGGAAATATGCTGCTCGACATTCCAGGCAAAACATACATTGAACGAGCCGGCAAACCAAATAAATTCCCAGACTCTTCCCCTATCAAAAAGATTTTTCAAAGAACTTCCTCGCTCGTAAGCAGAGCTCTGCTCTTGCAACCAGAGGGGTTCTCCTCTCAATACGAAATAGTAGATTTCATAAATAACCGAAAAGCGAATATCACAATATCAACGGTGTCACGAGTTTTAAAATCACTTGAAGAAGAATTGCTTGTAAACAAAACAAAATCACTTATATCTGTGATAGACGCTGAGAAGCTTCTGGACAGATTAGCTGAGGCGTATGAAAATTCTATAAGGCGCAGCGAAGTGCGAACGTACAGATTTGCTGCTGATAATTTTGAACGCGTTTGGTCACATTTCTTTGTTGGGCCAAAGGTCGAGTATACAGCCTATGGTTTTTATGCCGCAAAGCTCAAAGGACTAACAACTACTGATGAAATACAAATATATGTGAAGGATATAGAACAGGCCAAAAAAGTTTTTCAGCTTACCTCTCCGGATGCTGAGTTCGGGAACCTGATCCTCACAGAGACAAAAGATCCAGGAGTTTGGTTTAACGTAATCCAAAAAGAATTTATGCCTGTAGTTGATGATATAGAGCTTTACCTTGAGATGATAACTGAAACTCCGAGAGGGCCGAAAATCGCACAATTACTTAAACAACGCATACTTAAGATTAACGCTAATGGATGACAAAATAGTTAATCAGTTGGTCGAATTAACACAAGCTCTCAATCGGGTTAGGTTAAAACCGCTCATTTGTGGCGGACTGGGAGTTTATTTTACATTCCACGGACGAGAATCCGAGATTCCAATTCGCACAACAAACGACATAGACCTAATGCTCACTAAAACTCAGATAGCCGACCGTGCTCAACGCATAACTATTGCAGATATAATCACCGATGAATTGAAATACACATCTCTTGAAGGCAGTCAGCACTTCCGGTTTCAAAAAGGCGAGCAGCGACTGGATATTCTTGCACAAACTGTTGAAGGAGTTCCAATCAAAGACTTCCGGTCTATAATTATAAAGTCTAAGCTACACGGATACCACACACCTGAAGCCGATTTTATCCAGGAAGGCCTCATAGAGATACCACTTTCGCGAATTTGGTCAAGAGATAACAGAGTCGTAGGACTTGAGATATCTGTGCCGTCTATCACGAATCAATTGATACTGAAGCTTTTTGCATTCAATGATAGAAGCGAAGGCAAAAGAAAAAATGATACTCAGGCGCAAGTGCACGCTTACGATGTTTACATAATAACAACGTTAGCTAGTATCAACGATTACAGACAAGGCCAAAAATTTTTATCCCGCCATAGTGATTCCAAAATAATTCATAGAGTCACATCGATCATCGGTAGAAAATTCTCGTCTGTAGAACAGGCTGGCTGGTCAAATGTATTACAAACTTCTACCTTCTATCCCAAACTGAATGTCCGGCAAAAACAAAACCTATTAGATCAAGCACGACGACGTTTGATGAGATGGTTTACTATGTCATCATAAAAATAGGGATTATGTGGCGATTGTATATATTCTCCGTCACGTTCGGTGCGATTATGTTCTCGTATTTTTCAAGGGCATCCAAAAATCGACCGCCCATTTCAGCAGGGATCTTATAAGCAACGTGTAAAAGCTGCCGAAAATTGCGATTATAATCCTTACAGGATTGGTCATGTCGCAAAGTCGATGCGAATTTCTGTCCATCCCATTTGGTGACATCTGCGGCAGTGGGCAGCTTGCTGCGGTCAATGTCAATGACAGTCGCATAAGGCTGACAAAGCTCATCAATCCGCGACAGAGATTTGGCATAAATCTCCTTCGCGATTGTCAGACCATCACCACCAGCCATCGCCAGGCCGATAAGCTCTTCGAGCCAGGTGGTGCCTGCCGTTTTAAGATGCAGACCAGCATCGAGTTTTTTCAGCGCTTTATTTATTGGCTTGTAAATAGAAAATTTGTCACTGCCGGAATGAATGCTCAGCTTTAAGTCTTTCGGCAGACCAAATTCTCTGGCCGCAAAGGCAACTACCGCTAAATCTTCCTCAAACTCTTTTGCGAATTTTGTTACGTCACCGACGTAATCAACACCTTTATTGAATCTGCCTGTAAATTTCGGCGCAACCGTATCGGCAGGTATGCCTTCATCAGCGATGGCAGCGAGGATGAAAAACATTTCCAACGGTGTCTGCGGCTCATCTGTTTCATCCATCGAGACCTCGGTAATGAAGTTGCCGGCACCACGGACTGCCTCGATATGGCGATAGATTTCGCCGGCCTGCCTGACCGCAGACAAAAATTTAGACGCTATCGTCTTTACCTGTTCTCTGTCAATTTCAAGAGCCTGCTCTATGCCGGTAATTTCAAGTGAGCCGATATATTTATCGTGCTTTTTGACGAAACGGTCGAGACCGCTCTCTGGGGCGGTCTTACCGATATAATCAGCAACATCAAGCGTAAAAAAGTCGCTCGAATCAATGAACAAATCAACATTCTTCAGCCCGATATGGTCGGCGTCTACAAAATAAGGTTTATCCCATCCACAGGCTGTAACAGCTTCCTCCGCTTCTTTACGCGTATCCTCCGGCTTTGTCCCTATTATGGTGTGCTCTCTGTGGGACTTATTCCAGACGGGCGTAATTTCAAGGCTGCCTTTAGTGGATTGTTTTGCTTTTATCAAAGCGGCTAATTGTGCTCTTCCCTGATGGCCGAATCTATCACCGATTCCAAAAGAATTTTTTCCTAAAATCATGATTTAGTTCTCCATTCTGCATAGAACCTATTCTCGACTTAGTGTAGCTAAATTGGCAATATCTATCAAATCCAATTATCTATTGCCATTTCTAAAAAGTTGGTTCTCACTCATGATATTGGTAAAGAATAACAGCAAAATTGGGCATATTGAGGGCATTTGGCCGATATATTATAGGACAACTTCTCAAATTTTCTACGGAGGTGCAATATGCCCGAAGAAAAAC
>Ga0307432_1001568_pt1 | contig 13604 bp, 13 predicted proteins | sample SalMarWE160150MG_FD_202158 | JGI IMG/M metagenome (GOLD analysis project Ga0307432, IMG submission 202158) | Salt marsh sediment microbial communities from the Plum Island Ecosystem LTER, Massachusetts, United States - WE1603-150 | ecosystem: Environmental > Aquatic > Marine > Intertidal zone >...
AGGCACCGTGACTAGTAGAGGTGCCCGAGCCAAGATTATTATCGCCTCTCTTTATGGGATTCCACAAATGATGGATGCTGGATATGATTTAATGTTTAAATCCCCCATCATTCATATTACCCATCCTAAGTACTCTCAAGATTATACGGGTGACCGGAGAAAAGGGATAGAGGCGTATAAAAGAGGTATTTTCCCCTTAGATAGCATGATTACCCACGAATTTAAATTAGAAGAGATTGGCAAGGCATTTGAAATGTTAGAACGTCCGACCCCGGATTACTTGAAAGGAGTAGTAAAACCTTAGAACTTTTTAAATGTTAGAAAAACAAATAGATGATTTAAATTTCTTTAAATTTATTAACCCGAAGGGCAGAATACCACGGGCTTGCCCGTGGATGAATGAATAGGCGGCGATATGTTACAATGTACTTATGATGGAAATTAGACTATCAGGACATAGTGCATATCGCACCGAATATCATATAGTATGGGTTCCAAGTATCGCCGCCGTATCCTAAATCCTGGTCTGCGGGGGTACTTAGGAAAACTTTTTCCCAAAATTATAAGAAGTCTACCCGGCTGTGAGATCATCGAGTACAATATCCAGATAGATCACATCCATATGGTGATGATAATACCATCAAAATATAAAGTGTCCGAAGTAATAAGTAGAATAAAAGCTAAAGCAGTAAGTAAATTGAGGAAAAAGTTTTCCTGGCTATCCAAGGTATATTGCAAAGAGAACATCGTCTGGTAACCAGGATACTTTGTCTCTACTATAGGTCTGGATGAAAAGAGTATATTAAAATACGTAAGATGGCAAAAAACCCAGGATTTAGGTCAAGCGAAGCTTGATTTGTTTTAAAGTGCCACGGGCTTGCCCGTGGGTTTCTAGTGCGCCTGGCATGAATAATAGCTTGGCAGTGAAAGTCTGCTATGGGGTTGGCAGTAGCAAGCATTAGCTTAAGGCAAGGGTGTCCATCGTGAGGTGGAATCTGAAGGAAGCTGTAGGCAAAATCTCGGCCTGAGGGACACAAACTACATATAAGGCCACACAATCTGGATGAGTTTGCTAGTCAAAACGAAATCCAATACTGCCAAAAGATGGTGTGGTAGATGTAGCAGGTAGATGGGGTGAAGGCTATTATTCTTACCCAGGGAGGTCTGGCCTTAAATAGCCAGAAGTCAGCAGAAGCCATATTAGCTGGTTAATATCAGTGAAGGGCTGAATATGAAGTGAGGGATTAACATGGTAAGTTCGAGAAACATATCAAGAAGGCAGAAAACTCATGCCAAGAGAGTCTACCCTGAAAAGAAAGCGGTGCAGCTGTCGACTAATCAGGGAGAGTCGAGTATGTATCCGGCACAAACCAAAAGTAAATCCCACGGAGAACAGAATAACGATTTAATGGAGGAGGTACTATCTAAGCAAAATATGCTACAAGCATTAAGGCAGGTAGAAAAGAATAAAGGAGCTCCTGGCATAGATAACCTAACAGTAGAAAATCTCAAACCTTATCTTTGTCAAAACTGGTTATCCATCCGTGAACAACTGCTAAGAGGAGACTATAAACCTCAACCCGTTTTACGGGTAGAGATTCCTAAACCCAACGGAGGAAAGAGATTACTGGGGATACCTACAGTCATTGACCGACTTATCTAACAGGCTCTCTTGCAAATACTGACAGGTATCTTTGACCTTGGATTTTCTCCCTTTAGTTTTGGCTTTCGCCCGAATCGAAAGGCACATGATGCCATAAGAAAAGCAAAACAATATATAGAAGAAGGGTACCAATGGGTAGTGGATTTAGACATAGAGAAATTCTTTGATCACATAAACCATGACCTACTTATGGCTAGAGTAGCCCGTAAGGTGGAAGACAAAATAATACTAAAACTAATCCGTCTTTATCTGCAATCAGGAGTTATGGTAAATGGAGTCAAAATACTCACCAGAGAAGGGACTCCTCAAGGAGGGGTAATCTCCCCTCTCTTGGCTAATATCTACCTACACTATGTACTTGACCTATGGTTTGAAGAGACGGTAAGGAAAAGATGTAAGGGAAAAGCCTATCTGATACGTTATGCCGATGATTGTGCGCCACGAAGTTGCGCAAGAGATGAGGGAAGACCCCTCGAAACCGACTTGCAGGAGTAGGTTTCAAACCACCTTAAGCTGCTGTAGTCAAAAGCTATGGTAGTGAGCGTTAAGGAAAAGGTGAAGCAAGACTTCATCAGGTATTTGCTATGGAGACGAATAAAAGAGAATCACTGATAAGGTGTCGAAAGCGTAGGGATGTCATCAAAACCAGGGGGGAGTCGTTAACCTGGGATAAGTCTGGAAGGAGCCTGTTTACTGTCCAGATGGTGACCGGCATGAAGGTGGCGTGAACATAGCAAGGGCTCTTGTGTAGAACGTTCAGAACCTACGACTTTGATGATAAGGGAAAAGTCCAAGAGGAGGACCCTCAAGGAGGAAAGTACCGAAGCAAAGTATAGGGGCGGAATGGCCTGTAGTAGCAAAGAAGTTTCTGTAATGGAGATGGAGCGAAGGGGCTCATGTTATCCAGTTTTGAACTTTAGTCAACCAGTTTTGGGAGGAACTAAATGGGCAAAACAAAGTCGTTTGAAATTTCAAAACAAGTGGTATGGGAAGCATACCAAAGAGTAAAGGCAAACAAAGGGGCAGCAGGAATCGATAAAGAGTCAATCATAGACTTTGAGCAAAACTTAAAGGACAACCTGTACAAATTATGGAATAGGATGTCATCAGGAAGTTATCTTCCCCCACCGGTTAAAGCGGTAGAGATACCGAAGAAGAACGGAGGCCTAAAAGGGTACTGGGGATTCCTACGGTAGCAGATAGGATAGCTCAAATGACAGTAAAGATGTACTTTGAACCCAGGGTAGAGCCCTACTTTTATCCTGACTTATATGGCTATAGACCGAGAAAATCAGCCCTGGAGGCCATTGGAGTGACCAGGAGGAGATGTTGGAAATACCATTGGATTTTAGAGTATGATATCAAAGGGCTATTTGACAACATTGATCATGAACTACTAATGCGAGCTGTAAGAAAACATACTGACTGCAAATGGATTATTCTGTACATAGAGAGATGGCTTAAGGCACCATTTAAAGATAAAGATGGATTAATAGAAAGAAAAGCGGGAATACCACAGGGAGGAGTAATCAGCCCTGTACTGGCCAATCTATTTCTCCATTATGTATTTGATAGATGGATTAAGACATACTTTCCGCAGAATCCATGGGCAAGGTATGCCGATGATGGAATAGTACACACTAAGACGAAGGTGGAAGCAGAAAATCTACTTGAGAAGTTAAAACAGAGATTTAAGGCCTGCAAATTGGGTTTACGTTCGGATAAAACACGGATAGTGTATTGTAAAGATGATGACCGTCGTGGTAACTATCCGGAAATCAAGTTTGACTTCCTGGGATATACCTTTCGTCCAAGGCGTTCTAAGAACAGATACGGGAAACACTTTATCAATTTTACTCCGGCAGTGAGTAATAAGTCTTGTAAAGCTATGAGACAAGTCATAAGAGGCTGGAGAATACATTTGAAACCTAATAAGGAATTGATTGATATATCCCGGATGTTCAACCCGGTAATACGGGGATGGATAAACTATTATGGTTGTTTCTACAAATCCGGATTATTTCCGGTTTTGCGCAAGCTAAACAGGGCAATAATTTATTGGGCAAGAAAGAAGTACAAAAGGTTGGCAAGACACAGAAGACGTGCTGAGTATTGGTTGGGTAGAATTGCAAGAAGGGAACCACAATTGTTTGCACACTGGCAGATGGGAATTCTGCCAACGGCTGGATAGTGGGAGCCGGATGAGCCGAGAGGTTCACGTCCGGTTCTGAGAGGGCCTGAGGGTGAGATTCCCTCGGGCTACTCACCGTAATATTTATCTCAAAAGCAAAAGAGCAGGCCAAAGGGTAATGAAAAGTATTACTACCTTCTTAAAAGTAAAACTAAGACTAAAGGTAAATTTGCAAAAGAGTGCAGTAGATATATCCGATAAAAGAAAACTCTTAGGTTTTAATCTGTACCATTACCACGAGCGTATCCGTATTCGTATAGCCCCTCAAGCCATTAAAAGATTTAAGATTAAAATTCACCAGATAACCTCAAGGAGCAATGGACAAAATATAATAAAACGAATCTTGAGACTAAATCTCTATTTAAGAGGTTGGATACAATACTTCTCTTTATCTGATACTCCCTATATTCTAAAGATGTTAGAGAGTTGGATCAGAAGAAGACTGCGGATGTGTTTATGGAAACAGTGGAAAAAAATACGTACCAAATATCGTAACCTGATTAAATTAGGGCTTCCAGATTGGGCAGCTCTTAGTTTAGCCAATGCCCGCAAAGCTTACTGGCATATTGCAGGTGATTCTTTAAATAGTGCTCTACCAAATGCCTATTGGGCTAACCTTGGGCTTATGAGTCTGACAAATCGTTATTATGAAATTCGAATTACTTTATGAACCGCCGTATACCGAACGGTACGTACGGTGGTGTGAGGGGACGGTAGATAGATTAATTATCTATCTCTTACTCGATTAAAAAAATTATCTCTAGTTAAGGTTATCACAATATTTCCAAATATTGGAATAATACCAGTTAGTTCTATTTTTCTGAATCAAAGAATAATGGAATCTAAGAATGAGTGAATATGAAAGAGATAATATTAATAAGGAGGAAAAACTAATGAGTGAAAAAAATTATGAATAATATTAATAAGGAGGAAAAACTAATGAGTGAATATGAAAGAGATAATATTAATAAGGAGGAAAAACTAATGAGAAAGGTCTTAATTTTGTTGGTCTTTGTAATTGTTTTAGTTTTAGTGGGAATTAGTGTGGTGAATGGAGCAGATAAAGTTAAAATTGGTGTTTCGTATGATGCATTACAAGCTCAATATTGGTTAGCAAATTTGAAAGGAATAGAAGATGAAGCAGAAAAACTAGATGTAGATTTAATTGTTGTTACAGCTGAGGGTGATACCACAAAACAGTTATATCAAATTGAAAATCTTATATCACGAGGAGTAGATGCAATTATTTGTGCTCCTAGAGATAGCAAAGCTATTGTATCTGCGATTAAAAAAGCAAACGAAGCAGGTATCCCATTTTTAACTAATAATAGAGGTGCTGATCCAGGTGCTCGTGTAGCTATTGCAGTAGGTATGGATAGCGGGGAACTGGCTATGCAAGAAGCCCAGTGGCTTGTAGAAAAAGCTAAAAAGGAGAATAAAAAATACAAAGTATTAGAATTACTGGGAGACATGAAAGATCTTAATGCTATTGATAGAGATGTAGGTTTTACGAAAGTAGCCGAAGAAAATAGTGATGTAATGGAAATAGTAGCACAAGTTCCTACAGATTGGCAACCAGAAAAGGCATTGACAGGTACAATAAATTTACTTCAATCTAATAGAGATATAAATTGTATTTTTATTCCTTCTGATTCTTTACTTCCTCCTGTCATTTCAGCACTTCAACAGAGTGATCTTTACTTTAAGTCAGATCATCCTGACCATGTTACCGTTGCAACTTTTGATGGAGCAAAAGAGGCTGTAGATGCTATAGAAGAAGGTTATGTTGATATTGTTGCAGTCCAAGATGCAGTCTTCCAAGGAAATTTATTGGTGCAAGGTGCAGTTGAGTTGGCAAGAGGGGAAGAATTAACATTTGAAGATACTGAAAGGTATGAGCTTATAAAAGGCGAAGGACATGAAGATATTAAAATAAATCAAAAAGGATTTTTTGTTACTCAGGAAAATTTTGAAGAAAAAGCTCATCTTGCTTGGGGATCTATGGATCTCAAGTAAATTAAATTATTGGGCAGCGTATACAATTTTGGTTGCTATTTAGTCTTTTAATTCTTTTTAAAATTGTAAAATAGTAGTAGTATTGTGGAGAGTGTGGGCAACCTGAAGAGTTGTCCAAGTAATGGGGGTAACTCTTTAGGAGTTATCCACATTACGTCACTATCCACAATTAGCACTTTTGAGAAAAACGTACCCAGTTAATATTGCTGATGTCTATTCCAGCCAGTTCAAGAGGGCATCTTTCATTATTAAACCGCATAAAACTCCAGAATCCTGTCTGGAGATGTAGCGGCAGCCCGAAGGGCTCAACCTCGTTTTTTGCTTGTAGCCAAAAGAAGCCCCCAGCTCTTGCTGGGGGAGTTTCACTGCCGGGTATCCTAAAGAGTTAAAGGTATGAAAACGGTAACGCATAACTAAGAGTTTAATAGAGTTACAGGCCGTCTCATAGAATTCGAATCCGACAACTTTCTTAAATTTTTGATTGAGCTGTTTGACGACATTTTCCACAATATTATTATCTGGCAGTAAATTATGATCTTTGAAACGTTTAATAAGATTAGGAAATCTGATTCTTAAGATATTCATTCTTTTAATGAGCTTGGCCTGTCTTAGCTCATCTTGATGACTCTCTAGATAACCTATTGCCCTTAAAGCGGTAGACAAGGTTTTACACCTACAGATGATCCTGGTAATAAGAAGGAATCTTTCAGCCCAAAGTCTATTACCACCGGTATAGTGATACTTAAGGTAGAACTCTGTTGCCCGATAGGCATGATAAGTACAGAACTGATGAGGTATTCCTGGTAAAAGCCAGCGAACAGTTCCAAAAAACTCAGGCAGGAGATCACTGATAACCCCTTTAAAAGGATATTTTATTACCATCTTGATAATAATGAGAAACCAGGCAACATTGGTCTCATCTTCTCTTTCTCTTGAGACTAATTCCCAGTGGACGATATCTTGGGTCTTTAGATCTACAGCCAAAAGCAGGAACCACTCCACACCTTTGATAAAGATCCTCTTTTCATCTATGAAAAGATAACCGGACCATCGAGGTTTAAGTTCAGAGGCAACATCTACTGTAGACTTGCAATTAGCCCCTAAGGCATTGACGACCTTAAAGATTCTGTAAGGGGCGATTCCTAATTGCCGGCTTACTGCTCGGTAGCTTACTTCAGAATCATAATACAACTCGCAGGCTCTAATTTGTATAGAGAAATTAACCGGATGATCCTGGTTAGACTTAAAGGCTCGTTTGCAATCATTACAGTACCACCGTTGATAATACAGGTTCCTTTTACCAAAAGATGTGTTTCTCTTCTTAGACCTGGTTCCGTACCTTTTGGTATTAAGACTATTACAGAAAATACAACGTTTTTTTCGCATAATAGACCCTCCTTAGCGTGTTGAACACGCTAACACAATGAGGTCTATCATGCAACATCAATTAATATATATGCTTTAAGAATATTTTGTCAAAGAACAGCAACCAATTTTGTATACGCTATGAATTATTGTAGAATAAAAATAAAATAAAATAGAAAAACGAAATGAAATATCATCAAATAGGGAATATGAATATATTTTTTGTATTTCCTATTTGATGCTACTGTTGTTTAACCTAAAATCATTAAGAAAGCAAGAAGGAATCTTCTGCATCAGGAAGTATAGTAGATATAGACTGTAGTATAATGGTATCTTCTGGAGAAACATTTTATCGGAAGTGGAATTATGTTCCGGGGATTGGCTACATTCTATTAATGATTGTTGGAGCCCTAAAATTGATGATGACCCATCCAACAGTTTGTATTGAAATAAAAAATGCAAAATCTGGAGATATACTAAAAGTAGCAATTTTAGATATAAATGTTGAAGTTGAAGATCTGGATTGTACGGATATTGTAAGAGAATATCACCCATTAGCATATTATATATACCTTGAAAATTTAGGGTGGAGCCCAAAAACGGTAATGATTAATGATAAGGAATAATCACATTGAGTGGAATGATAAAATAAAAATTCCCATAAAACCAATGATAGGTACGTTAGGTACTGCAACAAAATATGAAATGAAGTTCTTAGAGAATACTCGTGGGGAAAATCATGGTAGTAATATGGATGTTAATGAAGTGATTATATAGTGTTCGGTTTATTTACCCGTTTATATTAAAGGAGGACTACTTCATATAGGAGATGTTTATGCTATTTAAGGCGATGGTGAATAAATGGTGGTGTTGAATATAAATCTACAATTAAGCTTGTTGTTGAAGTATTAGAAAAACCAGATTGGGTGTAATGGAGAAGATTAGAGAATAATTCTTATCATAATAACTGTTGTATTTTGTATGTAATTCAATCGAAGAATCTTTTTATAATGTAGCAAGAGAGATGTTAGTTAGATTGGATGACTGATGAATATAATTTTAATGAAGCATATTATATTTATTAATGGGGTAAGTGTTAGAGGCTGTATATACTCAATTTGTAAAACCTATACGCACCTATATATGTAAACTGACTAAAAGGTATCTGTGGTATTTGATTAAGTAGTGGATGGAAGTTACATGTGTATAATATTAAAAAGAATTAAAAACTATATTAAAAATTTTTTTTTCATGAGTCCCATTTTATTTATTCTTATTATTTTCTTTATTCTTTCATTATTTATAGTTCCTAGTTTTCTTACGGCAATGAACATAAAAAGTATAATAGTTCAGGCTTCAAGTTTGGCTGTTGTTGCTAGTGGAGTTACTTTTGTAGTACTAAATGGAAGTATTGATTTCTCATGTACTTCAATAATAGCTTTGGGTAGTGTGATAGGTGCATCAATTATAACAAGTGATGGTGGCGTGTTAGTTGGTTCAATATATGGTATTCCATTGGCCATAATAATAGTATTATTAATAGGAATATTGTTTGGTATAATTAATGGCCTCTCGGTTATATTTTTAAAAATGCCTTCGTTTATTGCAACATTAGCTACAATGATGATTGGGAGTGGTTTAGCTGTTTGGTTTTCCAAAGCACAAACTATATTTAATCTACCCGATTCCTTTAATTATATTGGTTCTGGAAGTATTTTACATGTACCTATTATTGTATTAATTTCAGTTTTAGCAGTATTGATACTAGATTTTATTTTATCTAGAACTATAATAGGCCGTCGTATATATGCTGTAGGTACTAATCAAAGAGCTTCATATATTTCTGGTATCCCCGTCAAAAAAACAATAATGATAGTGTTTATTATTAGTGGAATATGTTCCTCCATAACTTGTGTTTTATTAATGGCCCGATTGCAATCGGGAGCTGCTGGGCTAGGAGATAATATGTTTCTAGATATTATTGCTAGCATAATTATTGGAGGAACAAGTATTTTAGGAGGTTCAGGGAAGGTAAGTGGTACAATAGTTGGAGCTATTTTTCTGACAATGATGGATAATAGCTTAAATATGTTAGGTGTTCCCTGGTTCGTTGTTAGTATAGTAAAAGGGGTAATTATAATAATAGCAGCAATATTTTCAGTTATTAAACGTTAAATTTCTGAAAAATCAGAGGCATAACTTAAGAAGGAGAGTAAGTTTTAAAAATGAGAGAAAACTATATTTTAAAAGTGGAGAATATATGTAAAAGTTTTTCAGGAGTTCAAGTATTAAAAAATGTTAATTTTAATCTTGTAAAAGGAGAAATATTAGGTCTGGTTGGGGAGAATGGTGCAGGCAAATCTACTCTTATGAATATTATCAGTGGAATTTTATCAAAAGATAGTGGTTCTATTTATCTGGAAGGCAAAGATTTTAATCCATCAGACCCTATGATGGCAAAAGATAGAGGAATTGGGTTTATTCAGCAGGAGTTGAACCTTTTTTCAAATCTTACTGTGGCAGAAAACATGTTTATAGATAATTTTCCCAAAAAAGGCAAAATAGTAAAGCAAATAAATTTCAACAAAATACATAAAGATACTCAAAAATATATCAATACGCTTGGGATGAGTTTCGCTAGTAATACAACTATAGAAAATCTTTCTATGGGACAAAGGCAAATGGTTGAAGTGGGAAAAGCTTTATTCAGAAATGCTAAAATAATTATATTTGACGAACCCACCACTTCACTTTCTACTAAAGAAAAGGACAAGCTTTTTAAAATAATAAAAGAATTAAAGATGAACGGTACTACAATTATTTATATTTCTCATCTATTAGAAGAAATATATTATCTCTGTGATCGAATTGTTGTTTTAAGGGATGGGGAAGTTAAAGGAAAGAATTTAACAAAAGAACTTACTAAAGGAAAGGTTATAAAAATGATGGTTGGAAGAGAATTGCATAAACTCTTTCCGTATGTAGATAAAAGTATTGGTGACGTATTATTTGAAGCGAAAGGAATCCTTAATGATAAAGTCAAAGATATTAACCTTTTTATGCGAGAAGGCGAGATAGTTGGCTTATTTGGAATTATGGGTGCTGGGCGTACTGAATTGGCAAAAGCACTTTTTGGTATAGATGAGATTGAATCCGGAGAAATATATTTTCAAGGAAGAGAGATAAATCCAATCACGCCAATTAATTGTATAAAAAATGGAATGGCTTATATAACTGAAAATCGAAGATATGAGGGGTTATTTATGACAAAGAGTATAAAAGATAATTTAGTAAGCGTATATTTAGACAGATTAGTGGATAATAAGTTGAAAATCATAAATAAAAAAAGAGAAGAAAAAATAGTAGAAAAGATAATAAATAATTTAAACATAATAACATACAATGAAAATATACAATATGCACAAAGCCTTAGCGGAGGGAATCAACAGAAAGTTGTTCTAGGCAAGTGGTTGATATTAGAGCCAAAAGTTTTTATATTGGACGAACCCACTAGAGGTGTAGATGTGGGTGCAAAATATGAAATTTATAATATTATAAATAATATGGCTAAAAATAAAGCTATTATATTATTTATTTCTTCTGAAATGGAAGAACTGATGGGAACATGTGATAGGATTTTGGTTATGCGACAAGGGGAACTTGTAAATGAATTTGGAAAAAAAGACTATGTGCAGGAAGCTATATTAAGAGCTGCTATAGGTGAGAGGGTTTAAAATGTCTGGAAATAAGGTTGTAATATTAAGAAAAAATCTGGTCAACTATTTTTATAAATATGGTATATATTCATATTTAATTTTATTAATTCTTTTCTTTTCGTTACAAACAGAACAATTTACAACTTTAAACAACTTAATTAATATACTTCAACAGGCTGCTGCACTAGGTATTGCAACGTCGGGTATGATATTAGTGCTATTAACCGCTGGAATAGATATTTCTGTTGGCTCAGTTATGTACTTTGCTTCTTGTCTTGCAGGGATTGTTATAAGTAGAGGTATGGGTTTAATACCTGCTATACTTATAGCTTTGATAGGTGGGGGAGTCATTGGCGCTTTAAATGGTTTGGCTGTGGCAAAATTTAACATCGTGCCCTTTATTGTTACACTCGCTACAATGAGTATTGCTAGGGGCTTAGGATTGCTGGTTAGTAGGTCAAAAATATTATTCTTTTTTGATATATCAAAAATTATTTCTGTGAGTAGATTTTTGGGAATCCCAGTCGTGGTATATTTATTAATTGTTATTTTAATTACTGTAAATTTTTTACTCAGAAGAACGCAATTCGGAAAACAATTGTTTGCTATCGGTAATGATAAATCGGGGGCTGAAAAGATGGGCATAAATGTTGAGAGGAAAATATTTATTGCTTATTTTATTTGTGGTATTTTAGCAGGTTTAGCTGGGTTTATCTCTTCTGCACAAGTATCTGCAGTTACCCCTGCTTTTGCAATTGGTAATGAATTTGTAGTTATAAGTGCCGCGGTTTTAGGTGGAACGAGTTTATTTGGAGGGAAAGGAAATATTTTACCTGGTGCTCTCATGGGAGTTATAATTGTAACGATAATTGAGAACGGCCTTAATATTACAAACGCTTCACCATATGCATATCCAGTTGTAAGAGGAGTGGTTATTTTTATTGCTGTTATGGTTGACAGTTTAAAAAACAGTGGAGAGCATTTAAGATAGGAGGTTTTTTGAATGACAAAGATGTCATCAAGACAGAGAGAGTAAAAGAAGCTCTAGAACATAGAGAAGCCGATATGACTCTAATTGATTTTGGAGCAAAGAGATTAACAGGAATTAGAGCTATAGCTTATAATAATTTGAAAGATTTCCTAGGTATTAAAAGTGGAGAAATTAGGGTTTATGACTTATTTCAGCAGTTAGCTGAGTCAGAAATGCAAATCATAAGATTGTTTAGTGGAGATGTTATTGAACTTAAAAGATTAATACCTGACTAGAAAAACATATCAAGAAGGCAGAAAACTCATACCAAGAGAGCCTACCCTGAAAAGAAAGCGGTGCAACTGCCGACTAATCAGGGAGAGCCGAATATGTATCCGGCACAAACCAAAGGTAAATCCCACGGAGAACAGAATAACGATTTAATGGAGGAGGTAGTATCTAGACAAAATATGCTAAAAGCATTATAAACCATGATATGCTTATGGCCAGAGTAGCCCGCAAGGCAAAAGATAAAAGAATATTAAAATTAATTCGTCTTTACCTTCAATCAGGAGTTATGGTAAATGGAGTTAAAGTACAAACCGGAAAAGGTACACCCCAAGGTGGACCCCTAAGCCCTCTACTTGCCAATATAATACTTGATGACCTGGACAAAGAACTGGAGAGAAGAGGCCATAGATTCGTAAGGTATGCCGATGATAGTAATATCTACCTCAAAAGCAAAAGAGCAGGCCAAAGGGTAATGAAAAGTATTACTACCTTCTTAAAAGTAAAACTAAGACTAAAGGTAAATTTGCAAAAGAGTGCAGTAGATATATCCGATAAAAGAAAACTCTTAGGTTTTAATCTCTACCATTACCACGAACGTATCCGTATTCGCATAGCCCCTCAAATTATTAAAAGATTTAAGATTAAAATTCACCAGATAACCTCAAGGAGCAATGGACAAAATATAATAAAACGAATCTTAAGACTAAATCTCTACCTAAGAGGTTGGATACAATACTTCTCTTTATCTGATACCCCCTGTATCCTACAAAGATTAGAGGGTTGGATTAGAAGGAGATTGCGGATGTGTCTATGGAAACAGTGGAAGAAGATACGTACTAAATATCGTAACCTGATTAAATTAGGGCTTCCAGATTGGGCAGCTCTTAGATTGGCTAACACCCGAAAAGCTTACTGGCATATTGCAGGTGATTCTTTAAACAGCGTACTACCAAATGCCTATTGGGCTAATCTTGGGCTTATGAGCCTGACAAATCGTTATTGTGTAATTCGTAGTGCTTTGTGAACCGCTGTATACCGAACAGTACGTACGGTGGTGTGAGGTCGCAGCCAATAAAATATTTGACCTAACGGGTGAAAGTCCCGTCTTGGTAATTTATCCGTTTCGGCCAAGTAGATATATCCGACATGCTGAACGGTAACGGACAGTATGAAAGCTCGGAAGTAAACGGCCAGACTGCTCTTTGAAGTGGGAACGACTCAGGGGTCTATCAATCTGGGAAGCCTTAGCATAAAGCGAAGACTGCAAACCGAAGATGCGCCAAGAAGTTTTATATTTCTTACAGGGTGAAAGTCCCTGTTGGGTAAGGTCTAGCCAACCACCTATACCGAGTGTGGCATCGAAATTGGTAACAATTAGATGAAGCGTACACA
>Ga0307432_1001574_pt1 | contig 13583 bp, 7 predicted proteins | sample SalMarWE160150MG_FD_202158 | JGI IMG/M metagenome (GOLD analysis project Ga0307432, IMG submission 202158) | Salt marsh sediment microbial communities from the Plum Island Ecosystem LTER, Massachusetts, United States - WE1603-150 | ecosystem: Environmental > Aquatic > Marine > Intertidal zone >...
TGACCCGCTGCCCGGCATAGATATCCAGGTCTACCGTCTCCTCAATCCAGCCCCCTGAAGAGCCGTTATACCCGCAGCCGTAGCTGTTGCCGGAGGGGTTTAGGAAGGTGCAGGAGGGCGTGTTGAGGATATCCCAATTCTCGCCGTCGGTAGAGGCTGTCAGGTAGAGATAATCGTAATCCTCTTCCAGGTCGTACCAGGTGACATAGCTAATCTCAATCGGTTCCTCCACCCCTGTAAAGTCAAATTCCCGGGTGAGGGTCATGTTGGATTCGTCGCCCTTGTTTGAATAGAAGGCGTAGTCCCCCGAGTATGGATCGGAAGGCATGACGTTGACGACTGTCGCGCCAGAGAAGTTGAGTGTGAATTCGCCGTCGAGGTCCGTCAGTCGGATGGTGTCCACGCCAAATTGATGGACGTAACGTCGCAGGGTTTCAGCGGTGTAGCCTGAGATGGTTTCGGTCAGGGCTGCCTGGCGGGGGTTGTAAATGTTATAGCCATAGCGGCCGTCCATAACTGTGGTATCCTGCAGGACATTGGCAACCGCCCAATCTGCAAAGACATCTTCGGCAGTGGGGGTTTGGCCCGTGGCGGGATCGACGATGCTTAATTCATTTAAAACTTCATCAATGGATTCCATGCTGTTTTCAGGATGAGCCACCAGGGCTTTGCTGGCGTCCTCCCCAAAACGGTCGAGGAAGTAGGTCATAAACAGGAAGGATCCGCCGTAATAGGGTGCATTGGTGCCTACATCGTCCCCCCAATCTGTTAATTGAATATCTGTGTCAGCGAGATAGCTGTTGTCATGCCCGCCGACATCATAACCATTCAGGAGTTCCGACAACATGGAAAACCCCTCGTTCATCCAGGTCGATTCGTTGCGGTCGGTGTACCAATGGATCATGTGCTGAAATTCATGCGCCAGAGTGCCGTAGATATAGTCCTCCCATAAATAGACATTGTCTGAATTGATCAGGAACATTTCATGGGCATTGGAATATTCGTGCGCCAGGGGATGAAGTTCATCCACTGAGGAGAAGTATCCCGCCAGAGAACGGCCTAACCCACCAGCATACAGGATGTAAATATGCGGGTCTCCATCTACACCCGGATTCCATTCAGAGCCAAAGAATTCCCGGTTGGTCGGGACAATGATCTGGTCAAAAGTATCTCCCAGTGCCTCCAGATCATCAGGGTCGTATTCAACCCCCTCTTCAATCCAGAAATAAGTGTTTTCGCCCAGATAGCGCAGGACGGCAGTGATCTTAAAGTTGTGATTGGTGTCCACATTGGTCACCCAAAATTCCTGGCTGTCGCCGACCTGATAAGGCGCATTAGGATCAATTAACACATCGGGCACCTCAGACAAGCCCCCAAGACGTTCAGCCAATGCCACAGGGTCGTTGATGGGCACAATGGTGTTCTCAAGGATTTTAAGGGTTTCATTGGCGGTTGAGGTGGGTGGGTCAAGGATGATGATCTCAGGTGTGGGTTGAGTCTCAGAGGGGGTTATTCCATGTTCGGCGATAAGTGGCGTAGGTGTGGTGGCGTCGCTTCGCGAAATCAGCACGGCGCCGCTGGCGAACAAAACCAGGCAAACACCAATGCAGCACAAGCCAATCACCAATAAGATAGTTATGATGATGGGGACAACGTTTGTTTTTCTTTTCATTGATATTAATAATTTCCTATGTTTGAGATTTTTAAGATACCCTATAAATTTACCTCAATTTGGAAAATATAACAGAATCCCCCAATTATTCTTAATATTCAAGCTGACAGGGATCATATGAGGATACAAGACTCTAAGGATAAGCCTCTGACGTTGGGGAAGGCTGGAGTGTTGGTCCGGTTTTTTCGGTGTTGGAGGATGGATCGGGCACGAAGTTGATCAGGATCAGGTTGCGCTCGCAATCATCATGGGTATCAAAGAAAAACCGGTCTGACAGAGCGGTTCCGTCCTGGTCGCGAATTTCGATCCAATAGGTTTGGCTGGTCTCAACCGGCGTGTCTGAGAGTTGAATCTCATATCCACCCGGGCCATATGCTGGGGCTGATCCCGTTACCGATGTCCATTCCTGACCGCTTTCATTTGAGAGAGTCCCTGAAAAAATGGTTAAACCTTGAATTTCGTGGTTCTCCTCATCAAAAATCTGTCCGGCTACACCCATCCAATCGCATCCCGCCGAAGGATTGGCGAAGTTGGGCAGCAGCATGGGGCTGCCTTCCTGGACGGTGAATCGAGCCGCTGCCTTAGGGGTTGGTTCCAAGGTTGGTTCTTCGATCGTGGGTGTGACCGTCATTGTAGGCGTGGCTTCTGCTGTGGGCGTTGACGCCAGAGTTGCGGTCGCAAGGATCTCTTCTGTTGGTGTTTCGGATGCCGGATCGGTTACATAGGGAAAAACCCCACAACCGGCAATCAAAATACTTAGCAAGGATAAACAGGTAAAAAATTTTAGACGGTTCATCATATACCTCTTCTGATGTTAGGTTTGCAAGTTCCATACCATTCAGATGAAACAGGAAATTAAAGAATTTAGCTCTGGTCAAAATAACCATTTGAATATAAAATAAAGGAGATTAAACCAAGATTAAATGATGGGTAGACAGTATGAAAATGAACGTGGGACATAAATTATCTTTACTGATCATCATTTTAACGGTTCTCTTTTTTAAGTCCCTGATGTTGCCTGAAGTACATGCGGAGTCACTGGATATGTGGTGGGATGAGGATTGGCCCTACCGCCTTCGGGTGACGGTGGAAGGGGGCGGGGCTGCCTCCGTTAACATTGACTTTTCCCATGAATTTGAAACTTTAGGTTTACCGGAAGCGCTTTTAGATGTGCGTTCTATCCGTGTCGTGCCTTATCGCGACGGTGTACCCGGGGAGGCAATCCCTTATGAAGAAACCTACAGTACTTCATTGATTGATGGGGAGTCACTCAATATGGATTCAACTTCTAGTGAGCCCTATTGGGTTGAGGAAGATTTGTTCACTCTGGAGCTTGACTCAATCCGTTCTACTCAGGGAGTTTCGTCGGTTCACGCCCAATTTGAACACCGACGAAATGGGAGTACCTGGACGGGGTTTCGATATGAGTTTAATAATTCCCCAACAATGGATTGGTCGGATCATGAGGTATTGATCTACGATGTGTGGCCAGAGGTGAACGACAGCGCAGTCGACCAAAGCCCAGACTTGTACTTTTTTGAGTTGGAGGGTTGTGGTTGTATTATTGATTGGTTTAATGGGCCCGCTATAGTCATGGATATGTGGAATCCGGTGAGCGTCTCGCTAAAACCCTTTGGCAGCTGCGCTGCACCCGATGCCTCGGCATTGGAAAACATCCGATTTTCAGTTAAATTGAGACGGGACCAAATCAATGTAGGATTTTATGATGAGGGTGATGTCCTTGACCTGTGGCTGGACAATTTCAGGCTGGTTGATCAGGACGGGGCTGGTGAAATTCGCTGGGAAGCTGAGGCTGATGCCGATGCTTATTATATCTACTTCGATACATTGACCCACGAAGGACACCCGCCGCCAGGTATCTTCATCAAATCACCGATGCTGATACGGGAGACCTATCGGTTTGGACTGCGCCCATTGAGGAGAAGATCTTTCGCACCAACGCCGCCCCTGTTTCTTTCCAACCATTGAAGATTCACGCAGCCCGTGGCGAGCTGGAAGCTTTTCAGATTGTGGTTAATTCGCCCTCATCTACCCCATTGACGGTTGGGGTCAGCGACCTGGTTCATGAGGGCGGCGGGGTCATTCCCGCCAGCCAGGTTGACCTGTTCCGTGTGGATTATGTGGAGATCACGAAAATATCCGATTATTACGGGCGTCTAGTCCCTTGGCCAGACCCCCTCTATCCTGTGTCTTTCGGCGATCCGATCGATTTTTCTGCGGGACTGAACCAGCCCCTCTGGTTTCGAGTCAGGGTGCCCTTCGGTGCCAGGGCGGGCACATACTCAGGCGAAATCAGCATTGGGCAGGCGACCATTCCCATCTCGCTGGAAGTCTGGGATTTTTACCTGTCGGAAAGTTTGTATTCTGATATTGACTTTGAATTTGATTGGGACACCGTTTTGGAGGCATACGGCGGCATGAGCGATGGGCAAAAAAATAACTGCTGTGATAAGCTCGAGGACGCCATTTTTGCCACTTTTTCGGATTATCACATCACGCCACTGCCATTGGAGACCGGGCCTCCTAAGGATGTGCAATTGTATTCCCTGACCAATTATGAAGTTGAAGCGGCTCATACGCTGCAAACGCAATCCTTATTGAAAGTTTGGTGGGGCTTTCTCGGTTCCGACCAAGCCCCGTTTCCGAATCCGGTTGTGATTGACCGGCCTGGATTGGATGCCCGCGTCTTGCCCTGGATGGCTTGGCTGAACCGGATAGAGGGGATGTTTTATTCGCAATCTACCGATTGGGAACCCGACCCCTGGACAACGCCTTACTTAAATTCGATGTGCAATGGTGATGGGTTCTTCTTCTACCCACACAAGGATGATACCCTGGCCTTTGATCCCTGTGATGATGAAAGCAACCAGCTTGTGCCCTCAATCCGCCTGGAACTGTTCCGAGAGGGGCTTGAGGATGCTGCCTACCTGCGGTTATTGAATGGTCAGGCGCCTGAAATTGATGTTTATAACCCGAGTGACGCTCTGGCGGAAACCTTTATCTATTCGAGGACGGCTTTCAGTCACATGCCAACCGTCATTTCCGCCCTTCGGATTCAGATAGCGGAACAGATTCAGGAGAAATGGGAAGGGAACAGCACTTATTTTTTACCTCTGATCATCCATTAAATTCAGCTCTTAGTAGATGTGCTAGAATCCTTCTATGATATTGCCCCCCGTATTCAAACATTGTGCCCGCACAGTCTGGCGCATCCTACGGTTCTTCATCCTTTTGCTCTCTGCTTTGTTTCTTCTTGGGGGTTCTGTCGTCCCGCCGATGGGCTTGAGCAGCCTGGTGCGTGCTCAAACACGACCGATAGAATTCGCCTTCGACACTTGGACCCTTGATGCGATCGCTAGTAAGCTGTCCAATTGGGGGTTGAGTCTCCATCGTTTTATCTCTCCGCAAGACCAATGCCAATGGGTTCTGACCTATTTGGATCAGGTGCAAAGCGTTCAAGCGTTGAACTTAGAATTGCTGCTCATCTATGCGGATCCGGCGGTTGAAAATCCTGAGGAGACCAGTCTTTCTCTGCAAAGGGATCTGGCGCATGTCCAGGAAAGACTTTCAGAACTATCGCCAGTGACCGAATCCATCCTGCAAAGCCAATTAATGGATGTCATTCGCGAATCCGGATTAGGTTGGATGGGACAGGTTTTACCGCCCTCATTGTTTCAAACCAGTGATCCCCCATATTCCCTGATTGTCTCACCCCGGAGCGAAATCAGGCAAGCATTGGATATTTCCATTTCCCCTGAGCTGAGTGCTGATGAGATGGATAAATTAGAGAGGTTTGTTTATGACGGATTGGATCATTCCGCCCTGGTGGTGCCCATTGGCGGCATCGGCACTTACCCAACAATGGTGATGCAAACGACGGACCTGGTTTGGCTGACTGAGGTGATTGCCCACGAATGGGTGCACAATTTTCTGACCCTGCGCCCTTTGGGCATGAATTACTATACCGACCCGGAACTTCGCACGATCAATGAAACAACTGCTTCTCTGGCGGGGAAGGAACTCGGGTTGATGATTTTGGAGAAGTATTATCATGAATTTGTCCCAGAAGCGCCTGAATCTTCAGAGGATGATTCGTCCAATGTTGAAGCTGAAACTGCGATAAATCCGGAGGAATTTGATTTCCGGGCTGAAATGCGAACGACACGGGTTGAAGTGGATCGCCTGTTAGCGGAGGGTGCGGTTGATGAGGCGGAAGCCTATATGGAAGCGCGAAGGGAATTCTTTTGGGAGAATGGGTATACCATCCGCAAATTGAATCAAGCTTATTTTGCTTTTTACGGCGCTTATAATGACGTGCCTGGGGGCGGCGCAGCGGGAGAAGACCCGGTGGGGCCGGCGGTTGTTGCTTATCGGTCCCAATTTGAGGATTTGTCGGATTTTCTCAAAGCCATTTCCTGGGTAAATTCATTTGAGGAATTGTTGGAGCTGCTTGAGAATTAGAGTTTAATTTTCCTCAATCGTCGAGGTCTCCCAATTCCGGTATTTCCTTTGCAATTTGTTCGGGATTCTGTCCTTTTTCCAGCCTGGAAACCACTTCATCAAATTCCGGCCCCATTTCCTCGCCCATTTCATTTCCCATCTTGCGCATCAACTGTCCCAATGCTTTGGGATCATCTTCAATACCATCCAGGTTAGCTGGGTCCACCATGTTCTCAATTCGGCTTTCCTCGCTCTTTGCGATACGGATTTTTCCGATTAACCGTTGAACATCCGTGGATCCACAATCAGGGCAGGTGATGGATGCTTTTTCGTATTCATTATATGAAAGGAATATCTCAAATCGTTTATTACACTTCTGACAGCGATATTCATATGTCGGCATTGGCATTTCTCCGATTCGTGTCCTAAAATACATTATAATCAGGGGTCGGTTTTCAACCCATACAGGTTGATTTTAACACGTTGATTTTGTTTTGTTTAGTGAATTTAAGATATAAGGTGTAGAATAAACAATATGGCAGATGTAGATTTTGAATTACAGAAACCCGATAAAGCCCCATTATTGATTGTCATTTCAGGTCCTTCCGGCATTGGGAAAGATACCGTTGTTCAGGGGATGAAGGATAGGGATCTTCCAATTCATTTTGTTGTCACCGCTACGACACGCCCGCCGCGAGAGAATGAAGTCCACGGTGAGGATTACTTCTTTTACAGTAAGGAAGAATTTGAGCGGATGATTGAGGATGGAGAATTACTGGAATATGCCTGGGTTTATTCTGCATACAAAGGGGTACCCAAGTCACAGGTGAAAGAAGCCCTAAAAAGCGGCAAGGATGTGGTCATGCGTTTAGATGTGCAGGGCGCAGAAACCGTGCATAATCTCTGTCCGGACGCAATTTTGATCTTTCTGACGGCGAATAACAAAGAAGAATGGCTTCAAAGGCTTAAGGATCGACGCAGCGAAACAGATGAAGAGTTGGCGTTGCGCATTCAAACCGCCAAAAAAGAATATGAAACGCTGGATATCTTTGATTATATTCTTGTTAATGAACAGGATATGCTTGAAGAAACTCTGGATGTGATTGAGGGTATCATTTCTGCGGAGCATCATCGAGTGCACCCGAGAAGAGTAACCTTATGATAGAAGATCCGTCCGAGAAGACCCCCACTGAGCTTCCCCGTGATCCTGTGCGGGTGAGGACGCCCGATCGTAAACCTCTTATGACATTTATCATTATGGGATTTACCATATTGGTATTTGTTATACAACAATTAGTGGAGTCATCAGTTGGTTATGATCTACTTTTTTATTTTGGCGGCAAGATCAACCGATTTATCATGGATGGCGAGGTTTGGCGGTTGGTCACACCCGCTTTCCTACACTCTTCTGTCCTGCATATCGCTTTGAACATGTATGCCTTGTATATCATCGGCCGAAGGTTAGAGCGTTTTTATGGGCATGGGCGGTTTTTACTTTTATATTTGCTTTCTGCTTTTGCAGGGAACGTGCTTTCCTTTGTCCTGACCTCTGCAAATTCACTCGGCGCCTCCACAGCCATATTTGGATTATTAGCTGCCGAGGGGATGTTTATTTATCAGAATAGAAAATTATTTGGCCCTATGAGAACCCGCCAGATGATGGTCAACTTGGGCGTAATTTTAGCCATCAACCTGGTTTACGGTTTTGTATCAATAGCGAGGGTGGATAATATGGGGCATATTGGTGGCTTGGTCGGTGGTTTCTTTTTTGCCTGGAAAGCCGGGCCAGTCCTGAAGATAACGGGGCAGCCGCCATTCTTTGAAGTCAAAGATGTTCGAGAAAATTGGGAGATTATCCTGGCAAGCATCGTGGTGCTCATTGGCTTTGCTGTGATCGCCTATATCCCATCAATGATGTCATAACCTTTTTATAGTGTTGATACACATACGAAAAAACCGTTTGGGTTATCCCAAACGGTTCTGTTTTTTATACAATGAATTAGATCATTCAATAGTGAACACATCGCCTGATGAGGTACCCTGTACTTCGGGGTAGAAATACTGCCAGGCGTGTGCGGGCAGAACTTGGTAGCTGCCCCGTTGATAGGGGAGTATCTCATAGGTCAGGATGTAAGTCCCTGCTGGGACATAACCCGAGGTCCAAAGGACATGGTCATCATAAATCTCCGGGTCATTGAAATACCACCAACCCCATCCATCTGCAAAAGGTGAGCGTGTGTCATAGTACGGCAGGTTCTCCTCCGGCAAGGTTTGCGAAGTGAGGAAATCCTGATTCAACACTTCCGTCCCAGCCGGGATGAAATCCTGGATCATCAGGTTATACATATCGTGGGAAAGATTCACCGTCAAAGCGACTGTGATCATTTGGGAGGGGTCGTTGGGGTTCAACTCGATGGCGGTGATAGGTTCGCAATTCTCACCATTAGGACACTCTTCTCTGGTCAGGTAATACTTGCGCTGGATGTTGATTCCACGGTTGACCGCTTCAACTGAGCCGGCAGGTTGATAGGTTTCGAGGTCAGCACGGTAATACAGCGTCCCTGCTCCTGCTCCCCTTTCGAACTGTAGGGCGTTGGGAGAATCGGGATACAGGTCCTCAATGGATGTTGTGGTTGTGATCGATGTGAGAGGGGCAGTGCCGGATGCCGTCCCCTCGGCAATCACTGTGTCATTCAATATTGCCTGAAAATCGAAATCAGCCTGAAAATCGCCGGTGCCCTGCAGCGCTTCGGTAATCGCCATCAGCGCCCAGGCGGATTCAAACGAGGATGACCACAGGTTGTTTGTGTTTTGGTGAATCATCAAATAGCGCAGCGCCAGGGGTAAGCTGGTTGACGCCGGATCGAGCTGGGCAAGGGTGAAAACGCCCACGGCTGTATTGAATATGGGCGTTCCAGGCAGCATCCAGGAAGATTGATCGCTCTCCCAATGAACGCTGGTAGATGAGCGCACCGCGCGGTTTTCAAGGTCTGAGAGCAAGGTATTTATCTGATCGCTTTCTGTGTTGATCTCGTGAAGCGTCAAGGCAAGGAGCGCAATGCTCCAGGGGCTGAGTTCTGATCTGCGAGTGTAAAGTTCATCTATGGTGCTGCCAATTGCCAGATCGCTGTCCCGCAAGGCATAAACCTGGAATACAAGGCGATCCAACTGCCAGGCTGAGTCAATACTCGCCGGTTCAGGTAGATGCGAGGACAGATAGTCGTAGGTTTGTACCATGGGGTATTCCGAAACCTCAAATCCCGCATCTGAAGCTTGTTTCAGTCCCATAAGGACATAAGCGGTGATAAAGGGATCAGATGTCCGGTCATTGTTGTCCGATTTTGCCCACCAGGACCACCCGCCGTCGAAATTTTGCATGGAAAGCAAATTATGCACACCGTCAATCACCAGGCTTTCAAGGTCGGATTGTAACTGAGGGGATTCGATGCCAAGCTTACTGAGAGCCTGGTAAGTATGCAGATTAGCTAAGAGTCGAGAGAGGATTGAGACAGTATCATCATAGGGTAATTTTTCCAGCGCTTCAAGCCCTTCAACTAAGGTAGCTGTCAGCGAGGGGGTCAGTTCAAGCGTCAATGCGCCTGCGGTGGGATCTGTGGATATGGGCAAGCTGACCAGTTCCAAACGCTGGCCTTCTTCTGTAAGCTGCCCAGCAGTGCTGAAGGTGTACGGCATGGTGTAGCGAAGCACCTGCAGGTCGCCCCAGGTCGGCGCGGTGGCGTCAGTCAGTGAACCCGACGCAGCTTTGAAGGTCAGACTGACGCTTTCGACACTCTCAACCGTCCCCCACCAGTTCACACGTGCGCTGCCGCCAGCATCAATCGTCACCTGCTGGGTTTGACTGACCTCATCGGCTAATGTGAAACCGAGGGATTGCAGCGACACATCAACATTCAGAGACTCGGATGTGTTGTTGTGCACGATAGCTGCCATTTCCACTTCATCCCCATCCACCAGGAATCGGGGGGTGACCGGTCGGACCATCAATTCTTTTTGCGTCAGGATTTCAGCTTCAGTCTGTCCTACCAAATAGTCCTCCGTCAATCCACGCACGTCCACAACCCAGGTCGTGAGGGAGTCGGGTATGGGGATTGACAGTTGAGCTGTGCCATCAACGCCGGTGACGACCTCTGCTTTCCAGAATGCGGTGTCTGGGAAATCTTCTCGAATCGACATCGCTTCTTCCATATCACCACCACCGCCGCCCCTGCCAAGGTCCATACTAGAAAGGGCAAGCTGTGCGGCATAGGTCTTTAGGGAATAACTTGTCTGAACTGAGAGTGGCTGCTCCCCATACAGGGCTTCGAGTATTGAGGGGCAGTTCAGTTCCACCAGCGCCAGCAGAGCTTTGTCAACGACCGCAACCGAGAATTCGCCTTGAATGGGATTTCCCTGGGGATCTGTGATGGTGAGGGTAGCTGAAACGGTCTCACCGGGTTGTACCTTTTCCGGGTCAACTGTCAAATCGACATTCAGGGTTTTATTGACAGGCGTGACCGGCAGGTTGACAATCCCTTGGCGGTAGTCCGGATCGCCGTTCTGGTTCTTGCCAACGAGGATCACGGAGACGTACACATTGGGGATGGACTCTTCATCCAAAGGCACCTGTAAGGTATAACCTGAGCCCTCCAGGTCAATAATTTGCGTTTCCATGATTTCTGTGCGCTCGATGGTGACCAATGCCATAGCGCTTTCGCCAATTGGATTGGGGAGGAAAACCTCAGCGGTCTGACCGGGTTGATATGCTTCTGAATCAGGAGTTAATTCGATTTGATTTCCTATTTGGCGGGGCCAAACCGCTGTGCCCGGGCCGGAGACCCAAACGATCACTTGTGTGACAGCGTCACCGCTGGAGAGGGTGAGCTGGTAGGTGCCGGGTTCTGGCGGGGTGAAGGATACCCGGGCTTGCCCTTTATCGTTTGTTACTGGGCTGGAACTGGCAATTGGTGTCCTCTCCGGCACATAACGATAGGGCATTTCGGGACTGTTGGTTTCTTCGATCTCCCACTCAATCGCTTCGAAGATTGCTTCCAGGGCTATACCACCGACACTCTCCTGATCTAAATTAACTGTTTGAATGGTGAAGGAAAAATCAGATTCAGAGATTCCAAAATAGGTTTCGGGTTGTACACCGATATAAAATTTTTCAGGGTGGACTCTCACACTCTCCCGATTACTGACTGAGAAGCCGCTTTCGTCCAATACGGTGACCTCAAGGGTGTATTTCTGAGTGCTGCCCTGAGCTGCCTCATCCAAAGCCATATCTTCAGGCGTGAAACTAAGGCTGAGCTGTCCCTGATCATTGGTCTCTCCCTCCCCTGAGGCGACCACCGTTCCCAAAGGTGAATAACCTGGGATAAGTGGTGTAAGCCAACTCGTGCCTGTCGGGCCAACACGGTAGCCTGGTAGAGAGAAGTAATCATCGTCTCTGTAAAGCACCCATGAAACCGATTTATTGGAGGCGGGTACGCCGAAATAATAATCTGCTTGTATGTCAGCGTTCAAGTTCTCATCGGCAAGGATCTCAGGTGCGCCGAGATTAACCTGCACTTCAATTTCCGGCTTACGGTATTCCGCCACATCAAAATACAGGACCTGAATGAATTGCTCCCCCTGAGTCAGCTCAATTCGATAAAATCCTGGCGATGCATCCTCTGGAATGGTGACAGATCCTTCGATGGTGCCAAAACGGTCGAGTTCCATATCCTCACGATACAGCGTCGTAGAGATGCCGGACATGCCAGGGTCACTGTAAACAGCGACGTTGACCGCATCCAGGCTGCTAGGCACCGGCAAACCGTTTTCTCGGGCGAATACCGCTGCTTTGAAGTTAATCACATCCCCGGGACGGTAGAGAGGACGGTCTGTGTAAATATAGGCATCCGTTTCAACAGGCAGGGTATTGAAGCTGATGCCCATTTGATACAGACTGTAACCCTGTCCCCAGGTTGAGATTGAAAAAGCGAAGTTGTCTTCCCCTGGTTCTCCCACGATTGTAAAGAAATTGGAATAGGGCTCTTCAAAACGATCATAATTTTCTTGGAAGAGGCCGTCCTCATCTGTGGTTCCGCTGGCAATTTGATCTCCTTCTGTGTTGTAGACTGAGACGGGGATGTCATTCAGGGGTGTATTGTCTTGCAAGCGTGTTGCCCAGATCAGCGCTTGTTCCGGGGCGATTTTCATCACGATATTGTTTTCACTGACGATCAAATATAGCTTCTGGTAGCTTTGTGAATCCGCAGCGGTGAGATCAGGCGAGGATACACCCAGGTAATAAACCCCAGGAGACAGCGGTTTACCCTGGTATGAGAGCGGGATGGTGATAATTTCGTTGGTGTTGGGTGTCAGGTTGAGGTTGCGCGTGGTCTTTTCCACATTTTCAGGCATGAAGACTTGCCGATAGTCGTAATTATCCGGATGGAGCAAGGTCATTAAATCATTGATGGTGATCGGAGAGATTTCCAGCGAGACGGTATTGATGTTGGTGGCTTGCATGACCAATTCGGAGGCTGAGGCAGGGATAAAGACCATATTAAAGCCTGCAGCACCCGTGAGGGCGGTGAGGGAAGGGGTGGCTGATGGCGTGGAGAAGGTATAGGTTACATCCTGCCCCAACTCGCCGCCCCAGACATCATGGAGTCCATTATCTAGAGTAAGGGTATAGCGGGTTTCCGGCTTGAAATAACCGCTGATGCTGAGGCTTGTTTCTTGATTGGTTAAGTACATGGACTGGATACTGATTTCAGGGGAGATCGTGATATAGTCTTTGTAATCTTCAGGATCAATGGGCGTGGTGAAATAAAGTTGATACTGACCAAACTGTGCATAGAAATTTTCAAAAGCTGGGGTCACAGAGGGGTCGATTGAGAAGGTGGGATAAGTGGTGCGAGAAGTCTCGAAGGCAGTATCAATTGCCTCCCCGCCATAAGACGCTGCACCTTCGTTCAGACTGATGGTGTAATTGGTGTTGCGGTTCAGGATTTCGTCCGGTGTGAAGGTGAGTTTTTGATAATTTTCGTTCCATTCGATGTTTCCAGTCACCCTTGAACCGGTGGGATTTAGCACGGCGAAGCTGTCTGCGACGCTTTCCGGATCCATGCGGATATTAAATTGCATTTCAATCGGACCGTCCAGGCTGAGTTTTTCATCATTGAGGGGCAGGAAGTTGATGACGGCTGGGCGGGTGGTGGTGAAGCTGTATTGGAGGTCTTGGGAAGGGGCTAATCCTGATCCGGAAGCCGCAGTTAGGGATTCATTCACTTGAATGGTGTAATTGGTTCCACCGTTCATAGAGGGTTCCGGATAGAAAATATAAGTGCTGGTATTGATCCATTCGCCTTGCCCAGGTACTTCTGGCGAGAGGGTAAAAGCCGGTTCGCCTGTCGCTTCAGCACCAAGCGGGACGACTGGTTGATTAAAGACAGCGAAGACG
>Ga0307432_1001575_pt1 | contig 13579 bp, 11 predicted proteins | sample SalMarWE160150MG_FD_202158 | JGI IMG/M metagenome (GOLD analysis project Ga0307432, IMG submission 202158) | Salt marsh sediment microbial communities from the Plum Island Ecosystem LTER, Massachusetts, United States - WE1603-150 | ecosystem: Environmental > Aquatic > Marine > Intertidal zone >...
GAGGGGTAGATGTCGACGAATTCGGTCAAGGCGTTCACTCTCTGCCCGGCCGGCACCCCCGGCGCACTCGCAATCAGGGGCGAGTGCAGCGAGGTCTCGAAGTTGCAGTGCTTGCACCAGAGCCCATGCTCGCCCAGGTTCCAGCCGTGGTCGCCCCAGAGGACGATCACCGTATTGTCGCGCAGCCCGAGCCTCTCCAGCTCGTCCAGCAACCGTCCGATCTGCGCGTCGATGAAGCTGGTGCACGCGTAGTAGCCGTGGATCAGTTCGAGGGCCTGATCGTCGGGGAGCGGGCCCTCTTTCGGTATGCCGCAGTAGGCGCGCAGCTCTCCCCAGTTGTGCAACGCGGCGTCCGGGGCGCCCCCCGGCCGGAACGGATTGTCGGCCAGGTCGATCTCGTCACGCCGGTACAGGTCCCAGTACCTCTTGGGGCACGCGAAGGCAAGATGTGGCTTCACGAAGCCGACGGCCAGGAAGAACGGGCCGTGCCGGAGCCGCCCCAACTCCTCGATTGCCCTGTTCGTCAGGGTACCGTCCGCATAGACGTCGTCCGGCACGTCGGCGGCCTCAACGGGGGGGCCGAGCACTTCCCATCTCTGCTTCTTCTTACCGCCTTCCTCCCATAGCCTGGTGCGCAGTTGCTCGATCTCCTCGGTCACGTAGCCCGGCCAGGATCGCTTCGGGTGCCAGGGCGGCTGCGACCAGCCCTTCTTGTCATCGTCGCCAACGTGGTAGACCTTCCCGAGGGAAACTGTGGTGTAGCCGTTGTTGCGGAAGTGCTGCGGGAGGGTCAGCACGTCCGGCATGGTCTCGTCCAGCTTCGGCTTCAGGTAGTGGATCCGCGTCGTGTCGGGGCGACATCCGCTGAGCAAGCTGGCGCGGGACGCGCCGCAGATGGGCACCTGGCAGTACGTGCGCTCAAAGAGCGTCCCCCCGCCGGCCAGGCGGTCGATGTTGGGCGAGATCATCTGCTCATGGCCATAGCAGCGCAACTGGGGCCGCAGGTCGTCCACCGCAATGAAGAGCACGTTGTGCCTGCGGCGAGTGGCCTGCCCCGTCGTTGAGGAAAACACCCCGGGCAAGCGCGGCGCAAGCAGGCCCGCGCCCATCCCTTTCAGGCCCATCCCCAGGAATTCGCGCCGTGAGCAACTGCCTGACATCGGCTGATCCCGCCTCCTGACGAGCTTCCGCCCCGCGTCCGTCGCACCCGACGGCGGCCGCCCTGAGGCCCTGGCCGCCGGGCAGGCGCGGATTATAGCAGCCGGCCCGGAGGCAATCAAACCGGCCCCGGAGGCGGCCGCTCAGAACCGTGCCGGTAGTCAAGAGCGGCTCCTCCAACCGCCGGCACGTTGCTTTTCCCGGGGGCCGCCGTTATTGTGGACGCCTCTGTTCCAGCCCCGGCTGCGGGTACACATTCTGCAAGAACGAGTGGAGAGGCGCAACCCGTGGAACCCGAATCGCCGCCCCTGACGAAGAGGGAGCTCAACTTGCGCGTATTCCAGGGCGCCGAGGTGCCACGCATTCTCTGGCAGCCTCGCATGGAGCCCTGGTTTGCCTGGCACGAGGAGTTGGGGGGCCTGCCCGAGGCGTTCCAGGGCATGAGCCTGCTGGAGGTCTACGACGACTTGGACCTGTCCATGCGCTACGTGCACTACTACACGGGCATGCCCGACCCCGTGGTGCAATCCTACACGGAGGAAGTAGGCGTGCGGACGGAGCGGCTGCCGGACGGCGACCTGGTCACCACCCGGGAGACTCCGCACGGGGATCTCGTGGAGAGGTCGCACGAAACGGTAGACAAGACCTGGCGGACCGTGGATTTCCCTGTCAAGACTCGGGCGGATCTCAAGTGCCTCAAGTGGCTCTTCGAGCGCACGGTGTACACGTTCAGCCCGGATAACTTCGAGCAAGGCAGCCGTTTCGTCGCAGACCGGGGAGAGCCGCAGTTCTGGGTGCCGAAGAGCCCCTACCAGGCCCTCTGCCAGCAGTGGATGAAGCTGGACGACTTCATCTACGCGCTGGCGGATGCGCCTGACGAAGTCGTCGAGGTCATGCGCGCCATTGATGATTCGTACGACACGCTCTACGAGCAGATAGTGGCTTACGGGGACGTCAGAATTGTCAACTTCGGCGAGAACATCCACGATCAACTGCTCTCCCCCGCGTACTTCGAGAGGTACCTGATCCCGTGGTACGAGAAGCGTGCGGGCCAGTTCCGCGAGAACGGCATCTTCACCCACGTACACGTGGACGGCTACTACAAGTCGCTGCTGCCGTACCTGGCCGGGCTGCCGTTCGACGGCATCGAAGCCCTGACGCCCCTGCCCCAGGGCGACGTCAGCCTGGAGGAAACGAAGGAACACATCGGGGACAAGGTGCTGCTGGACGGGATACCGGCAGTGCTGTTCCTGCCCTACTACGAGTGGGACGAACTGATCGAGTGCGTTGAGAGGGTCGTCGAGCTGTTCCACCCGCGGCTGGTGCTCGGCATCTCGGACGAGCTGCCGGAAGGGGTCGATGAATCGGGCATCGAGCGCGTCAGGTGGGTTAGCGACTATTGCGACGGCTCCAGCCGCTAAGCGTGCACGGAAGCGACTTGGTTCGGCCGGTTCGCGTTGCGGGGCGGCAGACTCGCTTGACCGTGACTGGCCGTCAGGGGGATAATTCTGGCGCGGCAGACTATGCGCTGTCCGACGCCTGTTCGCAGAAGCCGTCCTGCCGCGCCGGCGGCAGGCGTTACTTTGGCTCAGCGAGGCCGATGGCAACGTCCGCAGAACAGCAGGCCGACGTCTCGACGGCCGTGAGCGAGGACGGCGTTCTGACGCTCACGTTGAGCGGCCGTCTGGACGCCCACACGATCGGTCGCCTGTGGCGAAGCGCCACGCTGGCCCTGGACCGGACGAGGCCCGAGAAGGTCGTCGTGGACGCATCGGGCGTCGACTACTGCGATGGGGCCGGGGTGGGCCTGCTGCTGGAGCTCCAACGGCGTCAACGAAGTCGAGGAGCGCGGTTCGATATCCGCGGCCTTGCATCCGAGTTCCAGGCCCTGCTGGAGCAGTTCGACGCCGGGCGGCTCGCCGCGCCGCGACCCAGGAAACGAGCGCGCATGGGCCTGGTGGACGAGGTCGGCTTCGGAGGAACGAAGCTCTGGGCAGACTTCTACCGCCTCGTAGCCTTCGTCGGTGAGATGACCCTCGCCCTTGTCCGAGCCGTCCTGCATCCGCGCCAGGTCCGCTGGAAGGACACTTTCATAATGGCCGAGAAGGTCGGCGTCAACGCCCTGCCGATAATCATCCTGATCGGCGGCCTGATGGGGCTGATCCTGGGATTCCAGTCGGCGATGACGCTGCGCGACTTCGGGGCCGAGGTGTTCGTGGCGAACCTGATCGCGGTTTCCCTGTTCAGAGAACTCGGCCCGCTGATTACGGCCATCATACTGACTGGCCGCTCCGGTTCCGCCTTCGCCGCCGAACTGGGCACGATGACGGTAACGGAGGAGATAGACGCACTGACCACGATGGGCCTGGAACCCATGCGCTTCCTGGTGGTGCCGCGTGTGATCGCCGCCGTCGTCATGATGCCCTTCCTGACGATCTTCTTCAACTTCTTCGGCCTGCTGGGCGGCGGTCTGGTGATGGCTTGGCTGAACGTGCCGCCGGTGACATACGTGAACCAGGTCATATCGGCCGTGGATGCCACGGACCTTCTAGGTGGGTTGCTCAAAGCTTTCGTGCTGGGCATCCTGGTCGCCGCCGTGGGCTGTCTGCGGGGTCTGCAGACGACGACGGGGCCTACCGCCGTCGGCGACTCCACTACGGGAGCGGTCGTCAGCGGCATTGTGCTGATCGCCGTGGCAGACGCCGCGTTCGCGATCGTTTACTACTCGCTCGGGATCTGAGAAACGGATGGCCGATCAGTCAAAAGCGATGATCCGGGTGGAGAACCTGACGGCCGGATACGGCGACGAAGTGATCATCGAGGACGTGTCGTTCGAGGTGGCACGCGGCGAGGTGTTCGTCATCGCGGGCAGCTCCGGCGTCGGCAAGAGCACGCTGCTGAAGCACATGATCGGGTTGCATCGCCCCCTCTCGGGCAAGGTCTTCATAGGCGGCGAGGACATGGTGGCCGCCGAGGGCGAGGATCGCCTGCGCATCCTCAGTCAGATAGGCGTCACGTACCAGATGGATGCGCTGTTCGGCTCGATGAGCCTGCTGGAGAACGTGCGTCTGGCCCTGCAGGAGTTCACCGACCTGCCGACCGAGGCCATGGAACTGATCGCAGTGATGAAGCTCCAACTGGTCGGCCTGGAGGCGGCAGCGAACATGATGCCTTCCGAGCTGAGCGGCGGGATGCGAAAACGGGCCGCCATCGCCCGAGCGATGGCACTCGACCCCCAGGTCCTGTTCCTCGACGAGCCGTGGCGCGGGCTGGACCCGATCACCACGGCGGGCCTGGAGGACCTTATCCTGCGCCTTGCGCACAACCTGGAGATCACCTTTGTGATCGTCAGTCACGAACTGAGCAGCATCTTGACTGCCGCGGACCGAGTCGGCCTGCTGGACGCGGAGCTGAAGAACTTCGTTGCGGTCGGGGACCCCCGCCAGTTGAAGGAGAGTTCGGCGGACGCCCGGGTGCAGCGGTTCTTCAACCCACGCTCCAAGCCGGACGCAGCCGCATAGCATTCTGACTGGCAACCCGCAAGTCCTTCAGAAAGCTGGATTGGAAACGATGGCCACCCGAGCCAATTATTTCAAGGTCGGCGCGTTCATCATCCTTGCGACTGCCATGCTCGTCGGCGCCATAGTCGTGCTGGGAGCGGGCTCTCTGTTGCGCAGGAAGGTGAGGATCGAGACCTACTTTGACGAGTCAGTCGAGGGCCTCGTCGTCGGCTCACCGGTCAAGCTCCGGGGCGTGAAGATAGGGGAAGTTGAGCGCATCGTCATCCCCAAGAAGTACGAGCAGAACGTACGGGTCGAGATGAGGATCTTCCCGGACGCCTTCGAGGACATTGGCCCGGACGAGATCCTGCAACACCTGCAGAGCCTGACCGAACAGGGGCTGCGCGTCCGGCTGACTTCCAAGGCTCTGACCGGGATCGCCTACGTCGAGCTGGACTACGTGAGCGATCCTGAGCTCTATCCCGAAGTGCCGGTCGAGTCGAGGCGGAAGCACTACATCCCGTCCGTCCCCAGCATCGGGGTCCGACTGGAGGAATCCATCGAATCGATCAGCCGAACGCTGAAGGAGATCGAGGAGGAGAACATCGCCGTCAAGCTCGAAAAACTGCTGACCGCCGTGACGGAGTCCGTCGACGAGGCGAAGGTGGCCGCATTACGCGAGCACGCCGATCAGTTCCTCGCCGATGCCGACCGGTTCATCAAAGACGTCGGCCAGACCAACCGCGAAGTGCGCGAGGCGGTTACGCTTCTGCTGGAGGAGGTGCGGGAGAGCAACCGCCTCGTGCGGGAGTTCCTGGAGAAGCCCGAACTGGACACGGTTCTCAAGGACGCCTCAGAGGCAGCGCGCGGACTCAAGCGCATCGTGCTGGACTCGGAAGCGGACATAGACCAGATCACGTCCGAGCTGCGGGAGACGTCGCAGAAACTCAACGCCGCCTCGGAGGATCTGCCCGCGACGCTCGATCAGTTCAACACCGCATTGGGCCGGCTCAGCAGGCTTATCGACGAGCGGCGCCACGAGATCGCCGACATAATGGAGAACATGGAGCGGGCCTCGGAGAACCTGAACGAGATGACCGAGAACGCCAAGCGGTATCCGGCCCACTTCCTGTTCGGCGAGCCGCCACCGCCCCAGGAGGCAACGAAATGAAACGTGTGTTCATCAGGAACGCCGTACCGTCCTTCGCTGCGCTGCTGGTCGCGCTGTGCGCTGCGGCGGGCTGCGTGAGCGTGGACCTGTCGAAGAGCTATCCCGAAAGGCACTACTACCTTCTGCACGCCGACCGCGAGGGGCCGCCCGCGCCGGTCCGGTTCGAGTGCAACGTGGCGGTGTATAAGTGCAGCGTCTCCCCCGCCTTCGAGGGCAGGGAACTGGTCTACCGGTTGAGCGACGCGGCCTACGCGTCGGACTTCCACAACCAGTTCTTCCTCATGCCGGCCTACGTCATTACCCAGGAGGTGCGGGAATGGCTCGAGGATTCACAGGTCTTCGCGAACGTCGTGACGCCTCGCAGCCAGCTCGAATCGGACTACTTTGTCGAGCCGAACCTCGTCGCCCTGTATGGCGACTACCGCGACAAGGAGGCGCCCAAAGCAGTCCTGGAACTGCAGCTCTTCCTGGTCAACCCCACACAGCGCCCTCCCAAGGTGCTTGTCAAGAGGGACTTCCGGGATGCGAGGACGCTGACTGAGAGATCGCCGACGGCCCTCGTCGAAGCGTGGAGTGCGGCACTTCGGGAAGCTCTGGAGCAGTTCGAGCAGGACCTGCTAGGCCTGCGATTGGGGCAACGTTAAGCCGCCCTGGGCGGACGCCGGCCCCCGCCGGAAGGCCGATCAGAAACTGCCTTCTCGCCCGGAGCCTTCGCCTGGGGCGTGGTCAGGCTCTGCGTAGCGCTCGCGGAGCGCCTGGGCCGCCGCGTTCTGTTCGGCCGACTTCTTGGTCGCGCCCCAGCCGCTGCCGCACTGCTCTCCGTCGATGTAGACCGCCGTGAGGAACTGGCGGTGATGATCGGGGCCCTCCTGCCGGACCACTCTGTAATCGGGGATCCCTTTCGCTTCGGCTAAGGTCCTACGCTGCAGGAGTGACTTGTAATCCTCATGGTGGCGACCGAGCAGCACTTGCTCGACCTCATCGGCGAGCGTGCGCAGAATGAAGTCCCGTGTCGCCTCCATCCCGCCGTCCAGGAAGATGGCGCCGACCACAGCTTCATACGCACCGGCTACCATGGAGGTGGGATAGCTCTCCCGCTGCTCCAGCCCGGCGTCCACGCGCAGCCATTCCGGCAGGCCCAGCGAGCGCCCGATCCTGGCCAGCGTCCGACGCGAGACCACCGAGGACTTGATGCGGGTCATCCGGCCTTCCGGCAATGCGGGAAACGAACGGAACAGGTGTTCCGAGATCACCAAGCCCACCAGCGCGTCGCCCAGGAATTCAAGCCTTTCATTGGCAGGCTGATCTTCCCCGCGCGCGGACGAATGGGTCATCGCCCGCTGCAGCAGGGATGGATCGCGGAAACGGTAGCCGAGCCTGTCCTGAAGCTCGCTCAGCATGTCTGTCACGGACCCGTCACCTCCCCGCGGGCAATGAGCATTCCTGTTGGTCTGTCCGGAACGGCGTCAGGAGTCTCCGATCGAAGACTCGACGGTGCTTCGGTCCTTGAAGCTCTAAGGACGCCGACCGTACACCTCCCTGATGATAGCGTACTTCCGCCGCCAAATCTCCTTCGGCTGCGTCTGCCCCTCCCTGTTGCAAGCCGCGCGGGGCACCCATACAATAGACCGCGCCGCATCTTGCCAGCGCTCCTCTGTGCCGACGGGGGGAAGGATGAGGTTCGCTTTCGGTCGCCTGCGGGTGGTCCTCACCTACGTGGGCACCGTCCTCTTCGTCCTGGGCTTGCTCCTGCTGGTGCCGTTCATCCTCTCCTTCATCTTCGCCGCTGCCGCGCGTCAGGACGTACGCGCCGGCACGTTCATGATCCCGCTGTTCGTGTCCATCGTTCTCGGGTCGGCGTGCCGGTGGCAACTGGAGAACTGGCGGGGGCCGCGACGGATCGGCAAGCCCGAGGCCATGCTCATCTGCGTCATCGGCTGGTTGGTTATCAGCGCCCTCGGCGCCATCCCGTTTTCCTATCACCTGCGAATCAGCTATCTGGACGCCTACTTCGAGGCCATGAGCGGTTTCACGACGACGGGCATTACGATGCTTCATGGCCTGGACGTCATGCCCGCGTCGCTGCTCTTCTGGCGCTCGATGACCCAGTGGATCGGCGGACTCGGGATCCTTACGTTCTTCCTCCTCATCGTGTTCCAAGGGGGCATCTCCTACGGCCTGTTCGGAGCCGAAAGCCACAAGATCGCCGGTCGGCGCATCGCGCCCGGCATGTGGAACACTTTGAGGATACTGTGGCTCATCTATCTCCTCTACACGGCCGTCATCGCCGGTGGGCTTCTTCTGTGCGGGTTGAGCCCGTTCGACTCGATCTGTCACTCCTTCACGTGCCTGTCGACCGGCGGCTACTCGACGCACGATGCCAGCATTGCCTACTACCAGAACGCCGGCTACTCGCACTACGTCGCGATCGAATACATCATCATCTTCGGCATGTGGGCGGGCGGCACCAACTTTCTGATCCACTACCGGCTGATCAAGGGGCAGCTCCGGTCGCTCTGGGACAGCGACGAGATACGCATGTGGTGGATCGTGCTCGGCATCTCGCTTGTTCTGGTGCTGGGTTCCCGACTGCACATGCCGCATGCAAGTGCGGAAGCGGACGGCCCCGGCGCCAGCTTCCGACACAGCCTGTTCCAGGTCCTGTCCATCGCGACGACGACCGGCTATGGCACTCGCGACATCGCGTCGGGCTACTTCACTCCTCTGGCGCGCCAGGTGTTCCTGGTGCTGATGTTGATCGGCGGGTGCGCCGGCTCGACCGGCGGCGGACTGAAAGTGGCCCGCATCGTGATCCTGTGGAAACTGATGGTCCGCCAGATCAGAAAGGTCCTGAGACCCGACCGCAGCGTGGACCTGCTGCTCGTGGACCGAAAGCAAGTGGACCCGCAGGAGGTCTATCGCACGGCGGCGTTGTTCTTCGCCTGGATGTTCCTTCTGCTCTTCGGGGCGCTGACCACGGCGGCCTTCAGCGCATACGGCGCGCTCGAGAGCGCCTCGGGCATGTTCAGCTCGCTGGGCAACATCGGGCCCTGTTACATTTCGGTGCAGGACATGGCCCGTCTCAGCCCCGTCATCAAGCTCGTCTACATCGCCGGCATGCTGGCCGGCAGGCTGGAGATCGTACCCGTGCTGATGCTGTTCAGCGGGCGCGCCTGGCAGTGACGGCGGTTACTCGGAATACAGCGGGAGGGTGCACATGAGGGTTGTCATCGCGGGGGCCGGCATGGTGGGCACGGGCCTAGCCAGACGGCTAATGGAAGGGAAACATGACGTCGTGGTCATAGACGCCGACCGGGAGACGTGCGAACTCATCTACTCCCAGCTCGGCGTGAGCACTATCCACGGGTCGGCGACCTCGATCACTGTGCTCGAGGATGCGGAGCTCAATCGCGCCGAGTGCGCCGCCGGCACCATGCGGGCGGACGCAGACAACCTGTGCTTCGCCGTGCTGGCCAGACACATGAAGGTGCCCCAGATAATCGTGCGCATGCGGGACCCGGCCTACGAGGAGGCCTATAAGCTCGCCGGAGCCACGCGCGTGCTGAACATCGTGGACCTGTACATCAACCAGTTCACGTGGGAGGTCGAGCAACCGTCCATGCGCGAGGTGGCCGCGTTTGGCGAGGGCAGGGCCAGCATCGTTTTCGTCAGGGTGCCGGACGAGTCGCGCGCCGCCGGCCTCACCATCGAGCAGATCGCCCGGAACGCGGACTTCCCCACCGACTGCGTCATAGTCGGAATCCTGCGCGCCGATACAGGCCAGTTCATCATCCCCCGCGGGCACGTGACCGTTCAGGCGGGAGATCGCGTCTACCTGGCGGCCAACACGACCGAGATTCGCAAGGCCGCTCGCTGGCTCGGCGTGAAGTGAGCTGCTGGATGTGTCAGGCAACGGACGGCGCGGGTTGACGTGCTGCACGTTCTGAGGTAGCATCGTGCGTCGGAGCAGAGCTCCGACAAGGGCCTCGAGTCCATTGGATCGGGAGGGAAGCCATGGAAGACGAGCAGGCGGAAGAACTGCCCGTGCAGGATGAGCCGGACTCCGCGGGCGAACCGGCAGCGGCGGAGTCTGCCGCTGGATTGCCGCCCAAAGAAGCACGCACGTGGGGCATGCTGTGCCACCTCGGTGCCCTTGCAGGCTTCATCGGCATACCCTTCGGGAACATCATCGGCCCCCTTATCTTCTGGCTGGTCAAGCGGAACGAATTCCCGTTTGTCGACGAGCAAGGGAAGCAGGCGCTGAACTTCCAGATCTCGCTGACCATCTACGGCCTGATCTCAGCAGTCCTGTGTTTAATTCTCATAGGCTTTGTGCTGATCTTCGCTGTGCTCATATTCGGCCTGGTCATGACGATCATGGCCGCCGTCAAAGCCAGCAAAGGGGAATCGTTCCATTACCCGCTGGCTATTCCGCTCTTCCACTGATAACGCGGCGGCTCTCCCGCGCCGCACGGGCACAGGACAGGCCCTCCGCACGGCAGGGGCAAGGCGTGTGCCGTCAGAAGGGCTTCGGCCGCGGCAGGCCCGAACTGGCCGCTGCCAGCATCCGGTCCAGCATCCGCGCGCGCATCGCCTGAAGCCGCCCCTCATACGCGCCGTCCCCCGCGCGATTCGTGTACTCGCCGGGCTCCTCGGCGACGTCGTACAGGACCTCGGCGTCGGGCCCGTAGCGGATGTACTTCAGCTCCTCGGAGCGCAGCATCGCCCAGACGGGTCTCTGGGGTGCCGCGTGCATGGCCAGCACGTCAGTCCGGAAGGCCCCCTCCCCTTCCCCGTTCAGCCACGGCGCCAGGCTCTTGCCCTGAACCTGATGCGGGATCGCAAGCCCCGCCAGCTCGCATAGCGTCGGCAGGAGATCAACCGCCTCCACCAGGTCCGACACGCGGACGCCCGCCCGCAGCCCGGCCGGCCAGTGCAGAATCGCAGGCAGGCGCATCACCTCCTGGTAGAAGGACGCCTGCTTGGACACCATCCGGTGGTCGCCATCCATGTCCCCGTGGTCGGACATGAACAGGATCAGCGTGTCGTCCAGCTCGCCGCGCTCCTCCAGCGCCTGGACCACGCGCCCCACCTGGCCGTCCAGGAGCGTGCACATGGCGTAGAAGAACCGCCGCCGGTCGCGCCACTGCGCGTCGGGAATGTGCCGCCGCGCGCGCAGCATGTTGCCGAGAGGGGGCGGCTTGTCGGCGTCCTCGCCCTCGCGCCAGTGCGCGGCCGGGGTCTCGACACCGTCGTATACCTCCAGGCACTCCGCCGACGGATTGAGCGGCGGATGCGGGGCGTAGATGCCCATGTGCACGAAGGACGGCTGGCCGTAGCGCAGATAGTCGATCGTGTGCGACGCCACGAACCCCGCGTGGCTCGCCTCCGGCGGCGCCTGGACCGCCTGGCAGAGGAACGTGTCGCCCCGCCGTCCGCGCTTGTCCGGCCGGTCCACGCGCATCTCCCGCTCGTGCTGCGGCCAGTAGCTGCGGAGCCAATGCACGTAGGCGTCCTCGTAGCAACCCGGCTCCTCGCTCAGCGCCATGTAGTCGAACCCGTAGCGCCGGTGCGGCGTCGGGTCGAAGTCCATGTTGTCGTGCGGCTCGAAATGCAGCTTGCCGATCTGGGCCGTCTGGTAGCCGCCGTGGCCGAAGATCTCCGCGCAGGTCGGCCCGCGCTCGGGCGAGAGCGACTGGCCGTTGGTCAGCACGCCCGTCCGGCACGGATACTGGCCCGTCATGAAGCTCACGCGGCTGGGCATGCAGAGCGGGTTCTGCCCGTAGCAGTGCTCCAGGCTGACGCCCCCTGCCGCCAGCCGGTCCAGGTTGGGCGTGCGCACGGCCGGGTTGCCGTTCGCGCCCACGCAGTCATAGCGCATGTGGTCCGTGGTGATCCAGATGATGTGACGCGGGCGATCGGGCGTTGCCAACTGTCCGTCCCTCCGAAGGTTCGGGCGAAGTGCTGCCGCCTATCTTAGCGCGCGCGTCGGGGCGGTCAAGGATAGGGGGCAGCTCGGCAGGCCTTGCGCCTTGCGCGCGGAAGGCGGGGCCGATAGGCTGTCCGCGGCAAGGTGCCCGCCAATGCGCATCCGAAAGCTACACGAGTGGAACGTCACCACGGCCGAGGCGCGCGCGCTCCAGGAGCGGCTCGCTCCGAAGGTCCGCCTCAAGCCGCTGCCGCGCCGGCCGGCGCTCGTCGCGGGCGTGGACATAGCCCTCAGCCGGCGGCTCGGGCGCTGCTTCGCGTCGGCGCTGGTGCTCTCCTTCCCGGACATGGAGCCCGTCGAGCAGGCGCTGGCCGAGGACGAGCTTCGTTTCCCGTACGTGCCGGGCCTGCTCACCTTCCGCGAGGGTGCGGTCTCGCTCAAGGCGCTCGCGAAGCTGCAGCACGTGCCGGACGTCGTGATGTTCGACGGCCAAGGGCTGGCCCACCCGCGCCGGCTCGGCCTCGCCTCGCACATGGGCCTCTGGCTCGGGCTGCCCACCGTCGGCTGCGCCAAGAGCCGCCTGATCGGGACTCATGCCGAGGTGGGCGAGTCCAAGGGCGAGTCGACTCCCCTGCTCGACGACGGCGAGCAGATCGGAGTAGTGCTCCGCACGCGGACGCGGGTCAAGCCCGTCTTCGTCAGCCCCGGGCACCTGGCGGACTTCGAGAGCTCCGCGCGCCTGGTGCTCGAATGCTGCACGAGGTACCGCCTGCCCGAGCCCACCCGGCAGGCCCACATAGCCGTCGGCGACGCCAAGCGCGCCCGCATCGGCGATCTCTGAGGGACGCCCGCACCTGGCGTCACTCCGTCGCGCCGTATTGGCGGACAAGTTTCGCCATGCGGCTATGCTCGCGCAAGGCAGCCGTCAAAGATGCTGCGCGTTCCCCGAACTTATAAGGCCAGTCCGAGGGCCAATGATCGGGGGCCCTGCCGGGGTCAGCCCCCGACTCCAGCAGCAGGCGTGCCACGCGCAGGCTGTTGGCCTCGGCTGCAAAGTGCAAGGCAGTCTGGCCGTATTCGTCCGCGCGATCTATGTCTGCCCCCTGGCTCAGCAGGAGTTCCACTATATCCGCGTACGCCAGACGGGACGCGATGTGAAGGGCCGTTGTGGTGCGCCTATTCGCCGCGTTCGGGTCGGCTCCGTGCGAGAGCAGAAGCGCCACCGACTCCCTGTCGCCTCGCCACGTCGCCAGCGTCAGAGCACTCTCGCCGGCGCCGTCCAGCTCGTCCGGTGGAGCCCCATTCTCCAGAAGCAGCGCGACGAGCTTCGGATGCCCCCCACGCGCCGCCCAATGCAGGGGCGTTCCGAGCGGCCCGAGTTTGGTCCCGGCCAACTCCGGGTCCTCTGCCAGCAGCGCTTCGGCTGCCGCGAGGTCGCCCATCCCGGCGGCGGTGTGAATGTCGTGCTCGGCACCGTGCGCAAGCAGAATGCCCCCGACGCCGCAGTGCTCCTTCCGCACGGCCCAGTGGAGCGGCGTCAAGCCGAAGCTGTCCTTGACGTTCAGGGGCGCCGGCCCTTCCAGTATGGCCCGCACTACCTTTTCGTCCCCTGCCCGCGCTGCAAGGTGCAGGGGTGTCTCGCCGTCCTTGTCGACGGCGCCGACGTCGGCGCCCGCCGCAATGAGGAGAAGGGCGGCCCCCGTGTGGCCTCCCTCGGTTGCCACGTGCAGCGGCGTCCTGCCGATCACGTCCCGTGCCGTTACGTCCGCGCCCCTGTCCAGGAGCACCCGGAGTACGTTGTCGCTGCCGACCAGCGCCGCC
>Ga0307432_1001580_pt1 | contig 13552 bp, 15 predicted proteins | sample SalMarWE160150MG_FD_202158 | JGI IMG/M metagenome (GOLD analysis project Ga0307432, IMG submission 202158) | Salt marsh sediment microbial communities from the Plum Island Ecosystem LTER, Massachusetts, United States - WE1603-150 | ecosystem: Environmental > Aquatic > Marine > Intertidal zone >...
TGCTTGACCGGAGAAGGCCGCAAGTAGACTACTTGCTTGATAGGCGGCGTGTGTAAGCGGAGTAATCCGTTCAGCTAAGCCGTACTAATGGCCAAGACCTTGACCTGTGTCAGGTTGAACGCAAAACCTATCAGTTCCCCTAAGAATGGGCAATCCTTGCCCATCATTGTCGCGGGGTGGAGCAGTGGTAGCTCGTCGGGCCCATAACCCGAAGGTCGTTGGTTCAAATCCAACCCCCGCCACCAGAGAAGTTTAAGAAGGCAGGTCAACTTGACCTGCCTTCTTTGCTTTGGTTACCAATCATCTTAGCGTAGTTTCCAGTCAATATGATGTATCTATTCTATAACCATTTCACCCGTTTGGGGGAATTGACAAACAGGCACCACAGGACTTAGATTTAGACTTGTTGGACTGCAAAATCCAGATAAAAAGAAAAGGGCAGTGTAGAGAGATGGTTGTGAGATTCGCTGGGAAAACAAACAAGCTGGATCTGTTGGTCTTTTTGAAGAGGTTGAAATACCTGATACCGCTATTATTGGTTGCCCTTCCTGCTTTTGTAGGCTGTGCACCACAGATGGAGGTTACCCTGCAATCGGCGGGAAATGGCAGCACGGTTTCCTCGCTGCAACCAATATTAGCCTGGGGTTGTGATGAGCCCGATGCTCGATATCGCCTTCAGGTAGCAAGTGATAGTGGCTTCCAGAACCTGATTATTGATGCATCAGATTTAAGCGGTCCAAGCTATATCATACCTTCAGACAAACTCACTGATTCCCAAACCTACTACTGGCGGGTAAAGGCTAGTAAAGCGGGGCATACATCAAGCTGGTCAACTGTATGGTCTTTCCAAACACCCACGGGCCCAGGCACCATCTCAGTTCAGGCTACTCTCGATGGCTCGCCATGGTCAGGAACAGTTAGCTATACCATGCACGGGCCAGATGAACAGGCCAGCTATTCCTCTATTCCTGAGAGCTTCAGTAATATGCCTGCTGGCACCTATATTCTCACCTATAGCTCTGGTGGGCTGGAGGGAGCAACCTTATCCAGCATTAGCCCAACGTCAACCCAGACTTTATCTCCTGGTGGCACCATAACCTTCACCCTGAATTTTCATTCGCAACCCGCTGGCAAAGTAGAAACGAAAATGGTGCACGTCGGGGATATTGATATTGCCTACAAGATGTTTGGTGAAGGAGAGCCCCTTCTATTGATAATGGGCTACAGTGGCACGATGGACCTCTGGCCTCCAGAAGTGTTACAAGAACTTGCTACACATTACAAGGTAATCATATTCGATAACCGGGGCATGGGAAAGACAACTGCTTCAGATAAGCAGTTCACAATCGAGCTGTTTGCAGATGATACAGCAGGCCTTTTAGATGCTCTCAATATAGAGCATGCACATGTACTTGGTTGGTCTATGGGGACAACCATTGCTCAACAGCTTGCACTGGACCATCCCGACAAGGTTGGCAAGCTCATACTGTATGCCGCATACTGTGGAGGTAAAGAAGCAATATGGCCAAGCCGCAAAGTTCTGATAATGCTCGTTGATACATCAGGTACACCTGAAGAGCGGGGAGAAAGGCTTCTCAAGCTGCTGTTTCCTCAGGAGTGGCTGGAGGAACATCCTGACCCGAGCACATACTTCCCTATGCCGACGGAGACTAGTTCCCCGGAAAATGTAGCACGCCAGTACGAAGCCATGGGTATTTGGTATGGCACTTTTAGCCGATTACCGCAGATAACGCAAGATACCTTGCTCATCACAGGAACCGATGACATACTCACGCCTCCTGAGAATTCCTTCATTATTGCCCAGCAGATTCCTGGAGCCTGGCTTGTTCAGCTTAAAGGAGGCGGCCATGGTGTGATGTATCAGTATTCCGAAAAGTTTAGCCGGATTGTGCTCACTTTTCTTGAAAACTAACTGCTTTCTAGACAAAAAGTTATGCTTTGCGGTTCATCCCTGTGGACACAAACCTGAAGGGTCGCACTATAAAATTTGGAGGTGAAGAATTTCCGGGATAGTCAAGATAAATCTGAATCCAAAGCTAGAGCAAAATTAAACAGCCTAATAGCTAACAAGGAGGTAAAACATGAAATCAAAGCTAGTCCTAATCTGTGCGACTGTTGCCATTTCGCTCTGCCTTGTTGCCTGTTCCTCAGTCCCAAGTCAAGTGTCTGTAGATGCTTCATATTCGGGCCAGCAAGTCGAAGTTGCAGTTGGCGGTTCAGTGATAGTGAATTTGGAGTCCAACGCCTCAACAGGCTTTCAGTGGGCATTGGTGAATATTGGTGACGAAACTGTGTTAAGAAAGACATCTAACACATACGAGGCACCAGAGGACACAGGTGCGGTCGGTGTTCCCGGCGAAGAAATATGGACTTTCGATGCACTCAAGAAAGGCACGAGCACCATAGCTATGGAATACAGCCAGCCGTGGCCGAACGGCACGAAGGCAGCCGAAACTTTCGACTTAATCGTAGTTGTTAAATAGAGCACCCTAAAGATAACAGAATATACCTTTATCCGACATTGTGTGGATTGTGGAGCTTAAGATTAACGAATTTAATTGAGAGACGGGAGATTCAGGATGGGTTCTGCGTCACTTTCTCCAAAATTTGAGCTATCGCCCTTTCGGCCCCAACTTTGCCTGTATCAATCAAAACATCAGGATTTTCCGGAATTTCCATTTCTTTATTTATGATGTGAATCACCCTCTCTGGGAGAGAAGGCTCCCGACTTTTATTTCTTTCAATACAAGTTCTTAGTGGACACCGCAGATAGCAAAGCAAAACATTTCCCTCCCCAGCTATTGTTCTTACCTTCTGTCGCCATTGTTTCCTGTAAAAAGTGGCATCAATTAGAAAATAATCTACCGTGCCCAAATTTTCGCGCAGAAGTTTGAAAATTCGCTCATAGATTTTGTCGGAAATGCGGTCGGAAATAACAAGTCTTACCCTCCCAGATTTTTCAAGCTCTGCAGCTAGCTTCCTGGCAATGGTTGATTTCCCTGAGCCAGGGATTCCACAGAAAACTATTACACGGGGTCGTTCTAATACTCCAGCCAACGCGCCAGCTATTATACCCGTATTTATGGCATAGTGTCCCGGATTGGGAAAAGGAAGCCGGCCAGGGCCTGGAAGGAATGAAGATTCAAGGTCTGTCGAACAACCCACCCACTAGCCCCCTGCCTTTACATCTTTGATATGGGCCCTCTACATACGCCGTGCCAGCGTCGGAGAAAAGTAGGGAAATCGGGAGGCTATACCTGGCTGGTCTTGCCCTGCTTATGCTACAGTAAGAAGATATAATCATAATGATAAAAGGAGGGAACCATGGAAACAAAACCCTGGCATCGTCACTATGACTACAATGTTCCTACTACAATCCGCTATCCTCGGGTGCCTGCTCAGGATATCCTTCAGATCTCAGCTGGTACAAATCCAGACAAAGCGGCCCTGAATTTTTACGGTACTGAGATGACCTTCTGGGAGTTGCGCCAGCAGGCGTTGCGCATGGCCAATGCGCTTGGTGCCATCGGGGTACAGAAAGGAGAAAGGGTAGGGCTTCATCTCCCTAACTGCCCCCAGTACGTCATCGCTTACCTGGCTACTCTATACTTAGGGGCTATCGTGGTGAATCTAAACGCCATGTACACGGCTGATGAACTCAAACCCATGATCAAAACCACTGGAATGATGACCCTGGTTACCTTTGATTTGGTCCTTCCTGCAGTTCGGACCGTTGCTCAAGAGGTGGACATTCCCCGGATAGTGGTCACTAAAGTAACCGATTATATAACGGGGATGGGGGTGAGCACACCTAAAGACCTGGAGTTGGAGGAGGGTTGGCACCATTTTTCAACACTCATGGATAACTCTTCTGACACGAGAGTTCCACGAGTCGAGATAGCCCAGGACGATCCTGCCCTGATTCAGTTTACCGGAGGAACTACCGGGATTCCCAAGGGGGCGGTGCTCACCCACGCCAACATAGTAGCTGCCACCTTCCAGTGCTCCCTGTGGAGCGGTGCCACTGCGCTTATTCCTCCGGAGAGACGTTCCGTGCTGGCTGTGATACCCTATTTCCACGTGTATGGAAACATCGTAGCAATGAACTGGGCCATGGCCAATTGTGCTACCCAGATACTGGTTCCCCGGTTTGATCTCGATGAGCTGATGGGGCTCCTGGCCAATTTCGAAGAAATCACCTTTTTCCCCACTGTACCCACATTGATCACCGTCCTCATCAACCACCCCAAGGCCACAGAGCTAAACCTGGGAAAGAAACTGGGTTTGTTGAACTCAGGAGCAGCGCCTATGCCTGTGGAGCTTATCCAGCAGGTTCGCGACATGGGCATCTTCTTCAGCGAGGGATACGGCCTGAGTGAGTCTACCTCGTTGGGAATTTCGAATCCAGTACTGGGTCTCAAGAAAGTCGGCAGCATCGGTGTCCCATTCCCCGATAATGATGTGCGTTTGGTGGATGTAGACAAAGGAGTGGAAGATGTGCCACAGGGAGAGCCTGGTGAGGTCATTATGAAAGGCCCTCTGATTATGAAGGAATACTGGAACAACCCCGAGGAAACAGCGAATCAGCTTAGAGATGGATGGCTCCATACTGGAGATATCGCCACGGTGGACGAGGAAGGTTATATGTTCATAGTAGATCGCAAGAAGGACATGATTATTGCCGGCGGATTCAACATCTATCCCAGAGAGATCGATGAGGTGCTCTATCAGCACCCCAAGGTTATGGATGCAGTCGCTGTAGGCATACCTCACGAATACAGAGGGGAGACAATTAAGGCATATGTCGTTCTAAAACCGAGTCAGACAGCCACGGAAGACGAGATTATGGACTTCTGCAAACAGAAATTAGCAGCATACAAAACCCCAAAGCTCGTAGAGTTCAGGGATGCGCTTCCTAAGTCAATCATAGGAAAGGTCCTTCGTAAGGCTCTCAGAGAGGAGGAGGAGAAAAAGCAAAAAGGTAGCACATCCTGACTGAGCACCCAGGTGATGAAAACCTGAGTGCTAGCGACTTTCCCTTTCAACGGTGTATACTTAAAGACACAATTTGGTATAAGGAAGGAATATGGAAGATAGAGTTGCCATCTTCATAGATGGAAGCAATTTGTATCACGCTTTACAGAACAACTTTAAGCGACATGACCTCAACTTCGCCGAGTTTGCCCGCAAGCTTTGTGGCTCAAGGCAGTTGTTCCGCGTTTATTATTATAACGTGCTGCAGGACCCAACCCGCTGGCCTGATGCCCATCGAGAGCAGCAAGAATTTCTCGACAGCTTGCGGAAGACCCCTTACCTGGAGGTTCGCCTGGGCACCACCAAGCTATCTCAGGGCGTGCCTGTGGAAAGGGGCATAGACATCATGTTAGCCACGGATTTGCTCCGTTTCGCCTGCGATGAGCTTTATGATATAGCAGTGCTGGTAAGTGGAGACTCCGATTTTGCTTATGCCCTTCAGGCAGCGAAGAATATCGGCAAGCATGTTGAAGTGGCTTATTTCGAAAGAAGTATATCCAAAGACCTTCTTGATGTCGCCGATTATTGCCAGCTCCTCAACCGAACTTTCTTCAAAGGCCTGTGGATAGGCAAACGCCCCATAAAATTCAGAAGAACAGCATAGGTAACAAAAAGAATAAATTATACCTGTACAACACGACGAACACTAATTTCAGTGGACAATTGATTTTTGCCAGGTGCCCTGATTTTTAGGTAAACCTTATTTCTTCCCCTTCTTCTTCGGTTTTTTCTTTTTTCTTATCCATGTCCCTTTATCTCCTCCGCCCTCTTAGATACAGCATCCTTATATACCCTTGCCAGGCTCTTGCCGTGTTTGGGCATCTTCGCCTTTTCCTTTGCCCGGCGCTTTTCCCTCCTATCCTGTCTGGTTTCCTTCATGAGTTACCACTTGACCTCGTATGAGCCGAGGATGAAATCCAGGTCCTTCTGAAGGGATGAAATGCCCTCCTGGGAGAGGAGTCTTTCATCCAGATCGGCCATCAACTTTGTTTCGCCCCCTGGTAATCCGATAATCTCGGCACTGCCGCACTTTTCCTCCCTAGCCTTAAACACCATGGTAACCCGGGATTGCGTTGCACCACTGGGAAGACCATAGGTCTGCACCTTCGCTTCTTCCACCATAATCCCCCGCTTCTGAACCAAATCCCGTATTTCGTCACGAAGCATCTCAGGGTTTATCCCGTTGTAAGTTTTCTTGATTTGTACAGTCACTTTACCTCCTGCGGCATATTATACCATGTTCGCCTTTCCTAAACCCATCCAGCTACGCAGGTGACATGTTAAACCAAATTTGGGGTACGCCACGGTCGTTCTTTATATTATCGCGAGTCCTCCTTGTCTGTCATTGCGAGCCGAAGGCGTGGCAATCTTTGAAAAACGAAATTATAAATACTAAACAATGTGAAAAAACAATCAGCAGTCAGCGGTTAGCTAATGGCTGAAGGCTGATAGCTACTAAACTGAGTTTGGGGTTTCCCGGCAATGACAGGAGGGGCACTCCCCGCAATGACAAGGAAAGAGGCTATATCATTTGTCATATAAACGGGCATATCCTTTACCGCATTTAATATTTATCTGCTATAATACGTAGCCATTATGAAAAGAGAGCTTATGAAAATTCTGGCGTGTCCGGTATGCAAGGGGGATTTAAAGCTTAATGTAGAGCAGGAAGAGGATAATGAAATAGTTACCGGCTCCCTATACTGTCCCAAATGCCAGCATTCCTATCCTATCGTGGACACAATTCCCAACTTGCTGCCGCCAGACTTCGCGGAAAAGAAGGATTGACTTTACACCAGAAATTCTTCAAATTTCCGGGCTTCCCTTTATTCTCAAGGGGTATAAACCACGCCACTCGTAGGTGATTCCCAAACTTCCACATATGCCAATGTAGCTGATGAACCGGAAACACGAGACTTGAGCTCATCATATATTGTAGCAGCAATGTTTTCACAGGAAGGTTCAATCTCGGTGAATGGGGGCACATCATTGAGACAGATGTGGTCGAAGGAAGCCAGAATTTCCCTCAGATAACGCTTTAGCTGAGCAAAATCATAGGCTAAACCAGCCTCATCGAGTTCCTCCGCTTGCAGGCGAGCTATCACCTTAAAGCGATGACCATGCAAATTTTCACATTTACCGCAATATTTGCGGAGGTAGTGCGCGGCATCAAAGTGTTCTTCCACGAATAGCTGGTACATTCAGTCCCCCGATGTCCATTTTCGCACTCCGGCCCGTCCCTCCGCAACCTCAGCCAGTTCACTAATTTCCCTGTCCAGTTCAGGATGAGTTAACTGTGGGGTAATTTCAGCTAACGGTATAAGCACAAAGGCTCTTTCCGCCAGCCGGGGATGCGGTATAGTCAACTTGTCGGTCCTGATAACCTCACGACCATAAAAGAGGATGTCTATATCTATAAGGCGCGGTGAGTTGGGAAAACTTTCTACCCTGCCCATTTTTGCCTCAATATCCTTGACAAAATGAAGAAGTTCCCAGGGGTTTAACATAGTGCTGATTTGACATACCATATTAAGAAACAGCGGTTGCGCTTTATAGCCTATCGGCTCAGTTTCATAAATCGAGGAAACCTTTTCAATATCTACTCTCCTAGAAAGCAATGCCACAGCCTTGTTCAAGTTTGCCATTCTATCCCCCAGGTTTGAGCCAAGACAAAGATGAGCAACAGCCAACTTACCGCCATCCTCTAACAATGGCATCGCTCATCTTACAAACGCGTGCCATCTCCTTTACATCATGCACTCTAACCATATCAACACCCTTGGCTATGCCGAGAGCTATAGTAGCCGCCGTCCCCTCCAAACGTCGGTCAGCAGGTGGAACAAATGCCATCCCCTGCAACCTTTGTTCCGGAGTCAAATCAAGCGTCCATCCTATTACCGACTTACGGGAGCTACCCAAAAGGACTGGCCTACCCAGCGTCTTAAGCTCTTCCAGTCGCTGTAGAATCTCCAGATTTTGCTCCTGTGTCTTACCGAAACCGATGCCGGGATCAACAATGATATTTTCGCGAGGCATGCCTGCAGAGAGGGCTTGCTCAATAGCTTTCTGTAAATCAGCGATAACCACGGAGATAATATCGGGAAAGATAACATCGTGGTGAAGTGAAATATCCCGCTGATTGCTCATCAGAATAATTGGTATTTCCCTCTGCGCTGCTAACTCAGCCAGTCGAGGCTCCTTCTTCAATCCCCAGATGTCATTTATCATGTTGGCACCAGCATCCAGCGCTTCACGAGCTACCTGGAGCTTATAAGTATCGATGCTTAACGGTATTAATATCTCTTTGCGCAGCTTTTGCAGGACAGGGATTACCCGGCCTAATTCTTCATCAAGTGAAAGAGGAGCAGCACTGGGGCGAGTGGATTCTCCACCTATGTCAATAATGTCTGCTCCATCAGCAACTAACTGCCTCGCCCCAAGTAAGGCGACGTCCCCATTTTCTAATCCATCCCCGGAGAAGGAGTCTGGAGAAAGATTTATGATCCCCATGATATAGGTCCGCTTGCCCCAATAAAAGGTAGCCTCGCCACAATGAGTGGGAGCAGGCTCCGCTACCTTACTATTCTGATCAGTCATGCTGTTGATTATAGCAAAGGAAGCAACTAAAATAGCAGGATAACTCAACTAAATAAATCATCAAGGAAAGATAACCATGGATATTGAACAAAAGTTAGCGCAATTAAACGAGCTCAGAGAGAAGGCAAGGCAAGGTGGGGGTGCGAAGCGTATTGAAGCGCAGCATAGCAAGGGAAAGTTGACCGCCAGGGAACGATTGGAGCTCCTTTTCGACCCTGGCAGCTTCGAGGAAGTAGACCCTTTTGTGACCCACCGCTGCACTGACTTTGGCATGGCAGAGCAGAAATTCCCCGGCGATTCAGTCATCACCGGTTATGGAAAGGTTGCCGGACGTCTTGTCTTCGCCTTTTCTCAGGATTTCACTGTTCTCGGCGGCTCATTATCAGAAGTAGCCTCCAACAAAATCTGCCAGGTAATGGACTTGGCCGCCACAACTGGTGCACCCTTCGTGGGCATACTCGACTCAGGAGGAGCACGCATCCAGGAAGGGGCTGATAGTCTTAAAGCCTACGGCGAAATCTTCACCCGTAACACTATATACTCAGGCACTATCCCTCAGATTTCGGTGATAGTTGGACCCACTGCAGGAGGCGCTGTGTATTCACCAGCCATAACCGATTTTGTGTTTATGGTCAGGGGAGTAGGACAGAGCTATATCACTGGACCCGAGGTGGTCAAAACGGTAACTGGAGAAGAAATCAGCCTGGAGGAACTGGGCGGCGCTATGGTAAATGCCACCAAAAGTGGAAATGCCCATTTCGCCATTGATACCGAACAAGAATGTTTTCAACTGGTGCGTAAGTTGCTGAGCTTTCTCCCCCAGGGCTATCAACACCCCCCTCCCTTTGAAGACACCGGTGATGACCCTAATCGCACAGATGAAGAATTACTTCACATTGTGCCTGATAGCCCGGCCAAGCCTTATGATATGAAACACATCATAACCAAAGTGGTGGACAACGGTGACTTTCTCGAAGTTCACCATAGATTTGCTCGCAACTTCATCGTGGGCTTTGCCCGGCTGGGCGGACATAGTGCAGGCATTCTAGCTCAGCAGCCGCTTCATTTGGCCGGTGTACTCGATATTGACGCCTCGGATAAGGCATCCAGATTCGTCCGCTTTTGCGATTGCTTCAACATCCCTCTGGTTACCTTCGTTGATGTTCCCGGATATATGCCGGGAACTGACCAGGAATTCAGGGGTATCATCAGGCACGGAGCTAAGCTGCTTTTCGCCTATTCCGAGGCAACTGTGCCCAAGATAAGCATAATTACCCGCAAGGCATATGGTGGAGCCTATGTAGCCATGAGCAGCAAAGGGCTGCGGGGAGATATTTGTTACGCCTGGCCAACGGCCGAAATCGCAGTGATGGGTCCTGAAGGAGCAACCAACATCGTTTATCGTGCCGAGATAGCTAAATCAGAAAACCCCGCAGAAACGAGGGAAAGATTGATTCAGGAGTACCGGGATAAGTTTGCTAATCCCTATGTAGCTGCAGCCAGAGGCTATATTGATGATGTCATCGACCCCCGAGAAACTCGCCCAAAGGTCATCAAAGCCCTGGAAATGCTCAAGACCAAAAAAGTTACTAATCCCCCTAAAAAACATAGCAATATCCCTCTGTAATCTTTAATGGGGAAAACTTTAGCTGAAAAAATCCTTAGCCTTAAATCAGGCACCGACGCCAAGTCAGGCGATATCGTCATTGCCAACGTAGACCTGGTGTTCGTTCAGGATACTACAGGCCCCCTGACGATAAAACAATTCGAGGAAAGCGGCTTAAGAACTATCGCTGCACCAGAGAAGACAGCAATTTTCCTTGACCACGCTGCCCCCAGTCCTACCCAGCAAACCTCTAACGACCATATGCTTTTGCGCCGCTTCGCCAGGGAAACAAATTGCCATATTTACGACGTGGGAAATGGAATATGCCACCAGTTAGTAGCTGAGCTATTTGCCAATCCAGGGGATATCATTGTTGGTGCTGATTCCCATACCGTTACTGCTGGGGCCTTGTGCGGTTTTGGCACCGGCATGGGTTCCACCGACATAGCTACCGCTATGGCGTTGGGCAAAACCTGGTTCCGTGTGCCTGAGACTTTCCTGATTAACCTCAGCGGCTCTTTCTCTAAAGGGGTCTATGCTAAAGACTTGATTCTATCCCTCATTGGTCAACTTGGTGCTGATGGTGCCACCTATAAAGCTCTGGAATTCGGTGGCGAATCCTCAGCTTGTTTGACAATGTCCGAGCGCCTTACCATAGCTAACATGGTTGTGGAAGCGGGAGCCAAAGCTGGCTTATTCCCCAGCGATGAAGTTACTCAAAGCTTTCTTTCAGCACAAGGACGTGGCGATAGCTATAAACCACTCTATCCCGACGCCGATGCCAGTTATGAGCGGATTATGTCAATAAATCTCGCTTCCCTTGAACCAATGGTTTCCTTCCCCCATACCGTGGATAACGTCCGCCCCGTCAGCGAAGCAAAGGGGACTAAAGTCCAGCAAGTATTCATCGGCACCTGCACTAATGGGCGTCTTGAAGATTTAGCAGTTGCTGCCAGTATTCTCCACGGCAAGAAAAAATATCCCGATACCAGGCTCCTTATTGCCCCAGCTTCGCAGCAGGTGCTTTTGCAATCTATAGAGAAAGGCTATATCCACAGCCTGGTTGAATCTGGAGCAGTCATCCTGCCCCCGGGCTGCGCAGCCTGCCTTGGTTTACATCAGGGCGTATTAGGAGATGGAGAGACTTGTCTTTCCACCGCTAACCGTAACTTTAAGGGACGAATGGGCAATCCCGAAGCTATGATATACTTGGCGAGCCCGGCTACCGCCGCTGCCTCAGCTATAAAGGGCGAAATTACCGACCCCAGGGAGGTTATGCCCTAGAGCGGTATCCTTAATTTGCGGTCTTCGCCGATATGTTCAATACTAGCTTCTCTTACGTTTGGTTGGTTTTGTTCCTATCTTAAATGTCGGCGCTATTAATGGAGGCCAGTTCATTCGCCCAAAATTATCATGCACAAACTCTCGAAGGTAAGGCCAAGTATTCACAGGAAGATTAAGCTCCTTGAAAATACCAAAAATCTCATCAGTTAGCGGAAGCTTTGAAGAATAAGTTACGGCAAATTCTACAGAAAGTTTAGCAGCTTCACGCTGCGTTTCTGTATCCTTAACCCTTACATTGTAGCGATGAAACACTGTAAATTCCTCTTCTCCATTTTCATACCGCGCATTTGTCTTTATACCTATTTCTGCTTCGGGCGGACACTCAACAAAACCAGCGTTTTTGATTCGCGCTGAAACAAGGCGTAGATCAGCAATTTCAATCTGTTTAATAAAGGCAGAATAATCACTTGGCTTAACGGTTTGTCTTGTTTTTCTTGCCATCGTCATATTACTTGTGGTTCCATATTCCTTCTTATAGATTCCGCTTCACTAAGTATGCGAGGTTCAGTAGGAGGTATTGGCATTGGGAAACGGTAGTGGATTCTTTCTCGTTCTTGGATGTCCTTTCTTAGCTCATCCAATATTTGTTGTGCCGTGGACGATACTTCTTCAGTGGCCGCACTGCTTGAAAGGAGTGAAGCTACATATTGATTAAGGCTTACTCCTTCTCGAGCTGCTTGCTCTGCCAAACGTCGATGTAAATATTTAGGAAGTCTCACGACAAATTTTCCACTATATTGCTCTTCTGTTTGAGGAAGTGGAATTTCCATGCCATCTTCATAAGCAACTTCTATCCACCCTCGGCGGGCATCTTCAATCCTTCTTGCCACTTCATCGAGAGTTTCGCCTTGTGTCATGCAGCCAGGGAGTTCTTCAATTTCAGCAACATACCCTCCCTCATCAGCAGGATAGACAACGAAGGGATATGCCTTATTCAAATAAAACTCAAGAGGCTCATTATTCTTTGCTTTTTTCATACCACTCCTCCAAATCTAATCGCTTTACTAGTCTCTTCACGTAAGGTGATTTCACATGGCTTCCTTCAACCGTGGGCACATTTATGGGATATCCACCTTTTTTATGAAAAACATATTCGCTCCCTGATTTCTTGCGCCGTTTATACCCAAAGGCACCCAACAGTCGCATGACATCACCAATGTCAACCTTGCTTGGTTTGAATAAAAACTTCTCAACAAGCTTTTCAAGGCTCGACAATTTCCACCTTTAGTGATACTATATAAAGTATCACTCATATTTGTCAAGCCCCTTTTGACGGAAACAAGAATAATTTTACAGCACTAGCATTTTTCGCGCATAAAACCAAATCTCAACTAATTGTTACTTTTCTTTCTTTACCAATACTCCTATCAGGTGAGCTAAGCACACCTAAACCACAGTACCAACCTATCTTTTTCAAGCCTATGGAAACAATATGAATCTAGTCCGTGTTGCTTCCTCAGCCTGTAATTCACGCATTCGAGCTCACCCTTTCATTTGCAAATCTCTTTTCATTCTTCTGTGTTTCTTGGTATCCTGTAACGAAAGCATTATTTACAAAACTCCACTCTCTTCTCCCTTGAAGGGAGAGGATTAAGGTGAGAGTGAGAATGACTAATTTACTGCTCAAAGGAAAAGTAATTAAGCTGGGGGACGACATCTCCACAGACGACATTATTCCCGGCAGATTCGCTCATCTAAGAAGCAACCTGCCTGAGCTTTCCAAACACACATTTGAGGACCTCATCCCCAATTTTGCCTCCAGGGTAAATCAGGGCAATTTCTTGGTAGCAGGTAAAAATTTTGGCTCAGGTTCCAGCAGGGAACATGCCCCTTTGGTAATCAAAATGTCAGGAATAGCTGCCATTCTGGCTAAATCAGCAGCTCGTATTTTTTTCAGAAACGCCATAAATCAAGGCTTACCGGTTCTACTATGCGATACCGACCAGATTA
>Ga0307432_1001581_pt1 | contig 13540 bp, 9 predicted proteins | sample SalMarWE160150MG_FD_202158 | JGI IMG/M metagenome (GOLD analysis project Ga0307432, IMG submission 202158) | Salt marsh sediment microbial communities from the Plum Island Ecosystem LTER, Massachusetts, United States - WE1603-150 | ecosystem: Environmental > Aquatic > Marine > Intertidal zone >...
TGTTCTTATGAATTGTCGCATCTGCCATGTTATTCAGAGGATTTGACATTGTTTGCGACAAAACCACAAGTACATTTTTAATAAATAGATAATACAAGTTAAATTATTTGACAATCGCTATTTCAAGTAGTAATAACTTATATCGAACTCACGTTACCTTATGTATTGAGGCTACATGTTTCTTTATTGCAAACCTGAAGAAAAACACTGCAAGCAACCTTTTTCTCCCTGTTTTCATCTTGTATATGTTCATGAATTTTAGTTGGAAAAAAGCAAAATTCTGTGATGCTGTGTGGTTCTTTTTTCTTTATTTTTAATTGGTTTTTAACCTGATAATAAAACGTTAGATGAATTGCCTTACCCATTAAAACTCTGCAATTATGAAAAAACAATTACTAAACCTGTGCCTTATGGGAGCCGCTGTAATGTTCTCCGGCACTATTTTCGCACAAGCTGATTCGCACCCTTCTGACACTTTGGCTGCTCCTCCTGCTAAGTACGATCTACCGGTACGTGCCATCGAAATTCCCCAAGCTGATGCTTCTATCGATGTAAACGGATCTAACGACGGTGAAGGATACAGCGATTTACAGGATGTTCACGTATTCAATCATACCGGTTTAACCGGTGGAGATGCAGATTACGATGCAAATTTCAACATCTGCTGGGATATGGATTATTTCTACTGGTATGTTGAAATTTCTGATGATGTTGCACACGAAGCCGCCTCAGGTGATAATACATGGGAATTCGATAACATCGAGCTGTTTATTGACCTGGATACAGGCTGGTCAGTTTCCCAGTATACCGGATATGGGGAAGAGCCGGAACCAGGGTATGAAAATGTCTGCCAGATGCGTATCAATCGCGGTGTATTGGGTGTATCTGATCTTGGTCGTGTCGATGCCGGAGAATGGCTGTATGCGGAAGGAACAAATGGTGCGAGCGGATGGAGCGTTGAACTGGGTATGCCCTGGTCAGCAGTACTGGCCGAAGGGGATCTTCCGGAATACATGTTTTGCAACAAAGCAATTGGTTTTGACTTTTCCGGTGCTGATTCGGACGGTACAAATCCCGGCCCGGAGGGAGCAAGGGATGTACAGACTTGTTGGGACACTGAAAAAGCTGTTAGTCCCGATAACGCATGGTACCACAGAAGCACATTCGGATTAGTTACAACGGAAGGGGGTTGTCCTCCATACATCCCACGTTCAGTTAATGAAATAACTAAAAGCAGTATTCACATTTACCCAAATCCTGCTGGCAACAAGATCAATTTTGAAATTGCAGGACTGTCTACTATTGAGATATACAGCATTACCGGTAAGCAGGTAATGGTTGTTGAGCATACGGATGGAAAGGGAATTGATATTTCTTCTCTGCAAAGTGGCATATACATAGCAAAAATTAACGGGAAATCTGTTAAATTAGTTGTTCAATAAATGAATTTATCTGGACCATTCACATGCAAATCCTGTTAAAGAAGTTCCTCATGAAAAAATATGTACTCGCATTAGGCATAACAGGAGCAACTTATATTATGTCAACAAATGGTATTGCTCAAAACCTGACGCATCCCTCTGACACCCTTATCAATCCACCTGCCAAATATTCAATTCCTGTGCGTGCGATGTGCTTGATTTCTCTTGCTACTGCCACTATAAATGTAAATGGATTTTATAACAACGATGAAGGTTACAACGCTTTGCAGGATGTTCACGTGTTCAATTCAACCGGTTTAACCGGAGGAGATGCCGATTACGATGCAAATTTCAACATCTGCTGGGATATGGATTATCTCTACTGGTATGTTGAAATATCTGATGACCTTGCACACGAAGCCGCCTCAGGTGATAATACATGGGAATTCGATAACATCGAGCTGTTTATTGACATGGATACAGGCTGGACTATTTCTCAGTATAACAACGGCGTAACTCCTGAAGAAGGATTCGAAAACATTCGCCAAATGCGTATCAACCGTGGTGTACTTGGTGTATCTGATCCAGGTCGTGCTGACGCAGAAGACTGGCTGTATGCAGAAGGCACAAATAATGCCGGCGGGTGGAGTGTAGAACTGGGTATGCCGTGGTCAGCAGTATTAGTGGAAGGCGATCTTCCGGAAAATTTCCATACTTATGCATTCGGTTTAGATTTTTCAGGTGCTGATTCAGATGGTACAGACCCGGGACCGTCTGGTGCAAGAGACGTACAAACTTCATGGGATACGGAAAAATATGATGATCCGGACAATGCATGGTTCCAAAGAAACACTTTCGGGTTGGTTTGGACTGCGATACCAGATGCAAAACCTGTACCAGTATTAACAGAAAATATACATGCATTCCCGAATCCGGCTAAAAATGAAATCAATTTTGAAATCACAGGACTGTCTACTATTGAGATATACAGCATTACCGGTAAGCAGGTAATGGTTGTTGAGCATACGGATGAAAAGGGAATTGATATTTCTTCTCTGTCAAACGGAATGTATTTTGCCCGGATTGGTAATGAAACTGTAAAATTCAGGATTCAATAATAGTATTGTACCAAATTATGCTTTAGTCTTATCTGTTTTCGCTTCGAGGTAATTCAACATGCCGTACCAAAACACCAGGATGCCGTGTCTTCGCACGGCATGTTATTATGATAGCCCCCAACAACCTAAAAACCTTGCTGCTTTCTCACTTTCCCATCTTCTCACCCTCTCACCTTCTCATCAACTCAACACCTATTCAATTCACCGGTTAAACGATTACACGGTTCAACAATTACACAAATCAGAACTCTAAACTTCTCACCTTCCTATCTCCACATCGGTTTCGGAAAGTTCAAGCAGGTAATTCTCGATTACAAGTGCTTCCACCATGTAATTGGCACGTAAAAATGTGTCGATGGCATGCTCGGGGACCTCAACAATAGGACCGCCTATATTGAAGGAAGTATTGATCAGAACAGGCGGTTGACCTGACACCTCTGCAAACCTGCGCAACAATTTGGTAAGGAAGGGATAGTATTCCTCCGATACGGTCTGCACTCTTGCCGAATTATCGACATGGCAGATGGCAGGAACCAGTTTTTTGGTGTGTTCTTTGCAGTGTGCGTTGATGGTCATGTAGGGAGAATCATCAAACGGGGCATCAAAATATTCATGCAGCGCTTCTTTAAGAACAAGTGGAGCAACCGGCCTGTACCATTCCCGCCCCTTGATCTCATTCATATAGTCAAGCATTTCCAGCTTACGGGGCGAAGCCAGAAAACTTCTGCTGCCCAGGGCCCTGGGCCCAAATTCAGATCGCCCTTTAAAAAGACATACAACCTGATCGTTTTTCAGATACTCCACCAATGCATCAATTTGAGCATCTTCATCGTCTATCCTTCTGTTTGTAAAAGGAAGACCCCATGTTTTATTAAACAGGGCTTCTTCAACTTCCAGATTTGAATACACCTTGCCAAGACATGTATTGTATACCTTTTTCGCATATGGCCGCTTGTTTCCCTTACCTTGGGTATAATACCCCCAAAAGGCAGCACCAATGGCATTCCCTCCGTCGTTCGCCCCGGGCTGAACAAACAGGTTTTCAAAGGGTGTTTCCTTTAGTATCCTGTTGCATGCCACAACATTTAGCATGCTACCGCCTGCAACACACAGGTTTTTGCTACCTGTAAGCTCATGCGCCAGCCTGGCCATCTTCAGGACATATTCTTCAAGAATGTATTGTCCTTCGTAAGCAAAAACTGCGTTATCATAATCCCGCAAAGATGTTTTTCTATAATTCCATTTTACGTAGTTTTTCAGATCCCATCCAAAAAGTTTTTCATACGGGATGTGCAGGTCGGCGTCATAAACCTTACCTTTCTGACGAAGGAATTTTATGAGCTTGTCCATCGGAATGACATAATGATGGTCCCTATGTTCAAAAATATCAGGCAGAACAACAGTATGATCTTTATTTGCTTTACCGAATAAATTCCTGATCCCGTTCTTTTTTCTGAGTTCATCATTAAAGAAATGCGAGGCATATCCCATTAATTTACCACCGCTTCGCATGGAGTCATCTTTTCCATAATCTCCCTTATCAAAAGGACTTAGCTGAAGTATTGTTGAATATAAAGTATACAGTTCCGGTATGCTGATCTCTCCCCGGTTTATGAAATCAAGAAATACGGGTTCAATAACAGTTCCTTTCCCATGATAAATAGAATAATTTTCTTTTTGGGAAGCATTGTCTTTCAGCCCCCCGTTAACATCCAGTGACAGAATCGCTGCCTCTTCAAAAGAACTGGGATAAAAAGCAGAATAGGCATGCGCCAGATGATGTCCGGGGCGTTCAACATTCAGGATCTTTTCATCAGGTATGCCGATCAACTGCATCTGCAGGGCATTAATTGCCGACTCATATACAGCATTCACTGCCCAGAGTTCCACTTCACCTGGTTCAATACCCAGGTAATCGCAGCAATAATTAACGGACAAATATGGAATAATACTTCCATAAGGCGATCTGCCGTCACAATGTTTTACTCCATTCAGTCTTTCTTCTTCAATGGCCACAACAACCTCGCCATCAACAACTGCAGCACAGGCAGTATCGTGACTCATATTTATTCCGAAATATACTTTAGAATCCATGAAATCAATCCTTGAAATTGTAATCAAAATATACTCCCAAAGGAGTCCCTTCGGTTCTTGTTTTTTTTGAAGCCTCAAATATAGCGTAAATTATTTAACGCTGACAATCAACCCATGATTTGATGTCATATTCTTTAGGGATTGCTTCCTTAAATAACATCAAAATGATTATCTTCAGCCCCAGTTTTAAAATAGAACCACAACTACAAAATCTTCAATAATGAATAAGATTAAGCAAGTAATCTCCCTGAAAGAAAAAATCGGGTATGGTGTTGGTGATACTGCGTCATGCCTGTATTTCCAGACTTTTCAAATGTTCCTGATGTATTTTTATACAGACACTTTTGGTATATCTGCTGCTACCGTAGGGACTATGTTTCTTGTTACCAGGATATGGGATACTTTCAATGATCCTATAATGGGGATGATTACTGATCGCACGAATACAAAATACGGCAAATTTCGTCCCTGGATTCTTTGGATGATTCTACCATATGTCATTACAGGAATAGTACTGTTCTATACTCCAAATCTTAGTCTTACAGGTAAAATTATTTATGCATACATAACCTATACTTTGGTTACAATGGCTTATACAGCTATAAATATACCTTACGGAGCATTGCTGGGAGTTATGAGTTCAAATCCCGATCAGCGTACCCAGTTATCAAGCTTTCGTTTTCTTGGAGCGTTTACCGGAAATATCATTATACAGGGAACACTGATCTATCTTGTAACCTTTTATGGAAAAGGGAATGATCGGGTTGGATACCCCCTTGCCATGGCAACGTTTGCTCTTGTTGCAGCCGGATTGTGGTTATATACCTTCCTATCAACCAAAGAAAGGATAATTCCTCCGAAAGATCAGCAAAACAGAGTATGGCAGGATCTTAAAGATCTCACGAAAAACAAGCCATGGCTTGTGCTCTGTATGATGGGTGTTCTTACGCTGGTTTGGGTATCCATTCGTAACGGAGCCATGATGTATTATTTTAATTACTATGTTGGTGATGAAGCAAAAGCAGCTCCTTTTATGGTTGTCGGTACAATTTTTAGTTTAGCAGGGGTTGCATCTACTACATTTATTGCACGTTTTCTTAAAGGCAAAAGAAGGGCTTTTATAATCCTTTCTGCTTTAAATGCAGGACTTACTGCAGTATTCTTTATTGCCAAACCCACTGATTTCGGAATCATGTATGCTTCACACATCTTTGGATCCTTTGTGGGAGGCCCGTTGATGCCCCTAACCTGGTCAATGTTTGCCGATACTGCCGATTATGCCGAATGGAAATTTGGTCGCCGGGCAACCGGCCTGATATTTTCAGCCGGAACATTCAGCCAGAAGATGGGCTGGACTGTCGGTGGAGCTATAGCAGGTTGGGTATTGGCTGCCTTTCATTATCAGGCAAATGTTATTCAGGCCGAAGAAACCCTTGTTGGCATCCGTTTAATGATGAGTATATTTCCGGCTATTGGCAGTCTCCTCGTTGTGTTTGCTTCACTTTTCTATAATCTGAGTGAGAAAAAACTGGAAACCATTGAACAGGAATTAACTGAAAGAAGAAAACTTGCAGAGACCGATACGAAACAGTAAATACATGAATTAACTTTATAAAAAACGGACATCTTAGCTTATCTTCTGGTTGTCCGTTTTTTACACATCAACACCAAGACTATGCAATACGGATATTTCGACGACAAAAACAAAGAATATGTAATTGATCGGCCCGATACGCCCGAATCGTGGAGCAATTACCTGGGGTCGACCGAATACGGTGCAATTATTACCAACAATGCCGGAGGGTATAGTTTTTACAATTCGGCTGCCGACGGACGCTTTCTGCGCTTGCGCCCGAATACTATTCCCATGGATCAGCCAGGCAGATACATTTATCTGCACGACAGGGATTCAAAAGATTACTGGTCAGCCTCATGGCAGCCTGTCGGGAAACCCCTGGACAAATACAAAACCGTTTGCAGGCATGGAACTGCATATACCGTAATTCGTTCCGAATACAACAAGATCCATTCTGAGACGTGTTACTTTGTACCCCTTGGAGAAAGGTTCGAATGCTGGAATCTGAAAGTGAAAAATACGGACAACAAAAAAAGGAGTCTTCGGCTGTTTACCTACACAGAATATACGGGACACTGGAATCTCTGGATGGACATTGTAAACCTGCAGTATACACAATACATTATGGCCATGAAAGTGGTGGATAATATCATTGACCATGGCACCAATGTGAACCAGCCATTCAACCCTGATGATCTGGAGGAAGGCGGGCAGGGACGCCATAGCTTTCTGGGTATTGCAGGAGCAGAGATTTCAGGCTATGATACCGACCGGAGAAAATTTATAGGTCCTTATCGCTCCTACCATAATCCGCTTGTGGTTGAACAGGGAGAATGCACAAATTCCATTGCCACAAGTGACAACGGGTGTGGCATATTGCAAGTGGACATTGAACTGGATCCCGGGGAAGAAAAGGAACTTACAGTTGTAATGGGTTTTGGTACAGCAGAAGAACATGGCAAAAAAGCCGTAAAAGAATACAGCAAACCGGGGAAGACTCATGAAGAATTTGTGAAACTCAGGAATTACTGGCACAATCGCTTGCAGGGTATGAGTGTTGAAACGCCCGATGAAGAGCTTAACAGCATGCTCAATATGTGGAGCCCTTACAATTGTCTGATTACCTATGCCTGGTCAAGGGCAGCCAGCCTGGTTTATAACGGGGAGAGGAACGGACTTGGCTACCGTGATACCGTTCAGGATATTCTTGGCGTCCTGCACTCTATACCGGAAGAAGCTGTAAAGCGGCTGGAGCTTATGATTACCGGCCAGGTATCAACAGGTGGAGCTATGCCGGTTGTCAAGCCTTTTTCTCATAAACCCGGTAAAGAACCTGCCCCTGCCGAAGAAGAGTATCGTTCCGACGATTGCCTGTGGCTATTCAATACGATACCTGCTTATGTCAAAGAAACAGGAGACATCTCATTTTATGAAAAAGTGCTTCCTTATGCAGACAAAGGTGAAGACACTGTTTTTGGGCATCTGAGAAGAGCCATAGAATTTAACCTTGAGCGATCAGGAACTCATAACCTGCCCTGTGGTTTGTTTGCCGACTGGAACGATTGTCTGATGCTTGGACATGACGGGGAATCTGTCTTTGTCACTTTCCAGTTACGATATGCTTTAAGCACTTACATTGAAATATGCAATCTTTTGAACAAACAGAACGAAGCAGACTGGGCTTTATCATACCTTGAAAAACTGGATAAAAATATCGAAAATTATACATGGGATGAGAACTGGTATCTTCGCGCTTATCGATGGGATGGGATGAAATTCGGATCAAAAGACTGTGATGAAGGGAAGATTTGGTTAAATCCTCAAACGTGGTCGGTTTTAAGCGGACATGCAAAAGGGGAAAAAGCATTGAAAGTTCTTGAGCAGGTAAAAGAAAAACTGTTTACAGATTATGGCATTATGGTATGTGATCCGCCTTACGTAAAAACAGATCTGGGGGTAATAAAAGCCCCGTTGTTTAATGCCGGAACCAAAGAAAACGGAGGAATATTCTGTCATACCCAGGGATGGGCAGTAATGGCAGAAGCCATGCTGGGAAACGGAACACAGGCTTACGCTTATTTCAGGGCATTTATGCCTGCTGCATACAATACCAGAGCAGAAATACGACAGATTGAACCCTATGTATATTGTCAATCGACACACAGTAAATACAGTCCGCGCTTTGGAAATTCACGCCTCCCCTGGCTTAGCGGTGCCGCAACATGGGCATTTTATTCTGCATCACAATATATAATGGGTATCCGGCCGGAATATCATGGAATAACCATTGATCCCTGCATACCTGCAGACTGGAAAGAACTGAAAATTACCAGGAGATTCAGAGGAAAGATCATTGATATTACGATTAAAAACCCTCACAAAAAAGAAAAGGGGATTGCCAGATTGCAAGTGAACGGTACTTTTATGGAAGGCAATTGTATACCGGTTGAGATGCTGAAAGAGAATAATGCAGTTGAAGCGATCATGGAATAATAAAAAAGACATCAATGGGCTGTATTAAAAGTTAATAAACCGCAAACCTGACTGCACGATGGGCGGGTAGTCGAACTGTGAATCATTATGTTATACTTGAACTCCGCCAACACGTTTATGTTCCTTTTCAAGTCGTTATTTTTTTTTGTACGACATCAATAAAAGAGTATTTACCAAAAAATCCGGCTAAATAATAAAATTTCGTTTTGTTCTATTCGTCCAAATGATTAGTATTGTAGTCGTAATTTTTGAAATTGATTTATCACAAAGAGTACTTTACTGATAAACCCTGTTTCTCTTACCTGATGGATCGCTTCAAAACACACTACAGTTGAAAACAGATCCAATGAAGAAATCATCCGTTCCCACTTCTCAAAAAGTTGTTTGGGGTCTTGGCGGTTTTGCCGAAAACCTTTCAAACAACACAATACTTAGTCTTGCCTACCTGATCTTCGGTGTAGGTATGGGTATTAATCCGCTTTATATAGGAATTGCATTATCTGCTTCCCGCATACTGGATGCCCTTACCGACCCTATTATGGGAAATATTACAGACAATACGGTTTCACGCTGGGGAAGGAGAAGGCCCTATATTTTTGGCGGAGCAATTTTCATGGCTTTATTATTTATTTCCATATGGTATACCCCCAGAGAAGGAAGTGAAGTATTTCAAGCTGTATACCTGATCGCTACCTGTTCTCTTTTCTACCTGGCTTTTACCGTATGGGTCATCCCGTTCAGCGGTTTAGGACTTGAAATGGTTACGGATTATGACGAGCGTACACGACTTATGACCCTTCGTGTGATTCCATCTTACATTGTTGGTATTCTCATTGCTTCGCTGTATGCTATTACCCTGAAAAGTGAATGGTGGGGAGGTGATGAAGTAGTCGGTGCAAGGTATGTAGGTACAATCATCGGGATTTTGATCCTGATAACCGGTATTTTGCCCGCCATTTATTGCCGCGAAAGGTATGCACAGAAAAAACAGGAAAAAATCAAACTTCTGCCCGCCATCATTTTTACTTTAAAGGATAAAGCCTTCCTGATGCTGGTAGGCTCTGTTTTCTTTGTTTTTGTCGCTCTGTTTTATATGATCCCTCTGCTGACTTACATTAACCTCTACCATGTGTGTGAAGGAAATAAAATACTTACCGGAAAACTTGGCGTTATTACAGGCCCCACACAAGCTGTCGGGCAAATACTAGCAACTGTAGCAATAGGCTTTTTTGCAAAATACTTTGATAAGAAACATGTATTGATCACAGGTCTGATCATAGGTATTATTGGATACCTGATCAGCTGGTTCCTGTTTACTCCAGGCAATCCTTACCTGGCAATCATCCCTCCTGTTGTCATTAATATCGGCCTGTGCGCATGCTGGGTATTGAATGGTTCTTTCAGTGCTGACATTTGCGATTACGACGAATTAAAAACAGGAAGACGAAGAGAAGGAATGTATGCTGCAGTATTTGGATTTTTAAATAAAGCCGCTATTGCCCTGGTGATGATCATAAGCGGATGGGTGCTTGCAAAACTCGGATTTGGAGGATCGGATCAGCAGCCCTCAACACAACAATTATTTACTTTGCGCTGGACCTATATAGTGATCCCAACAGTCTCAATGATAGCCGCCATTCTTTGCATGTGGAAGTATCCCTTAACGAAGAAGAAGGTTGCAGAGATACAGGCAGAACTGGGTATCAGAAAAAGCAAAGCCGGTACAGAATAACTGCAAAGGCTCGATTAATAGCGCCTCTGCAGTTATTTCAATCAATAAACTAACTAAATAGTATGATGCAGTACGGTTATTTTGATGATGAAAGAAAAGAATATGTCATTACTCAACCCGACACACCGCGTTCCTGGAGCAATTACCTCGGATCAACTCAATACGGAGCCATAATTACAAACAATGCCGGCGGATACAGCTTTTTCCATTCTTCGGCCCAGGGAAGGTTCCTGAGGTTAAGGTTCAATGCCATACCCACGGACCAGCCGGGAAGGTATATCTATTTTCATGACAGGGAAAGCAAGGATTTCTGGTCTGCTTCCTGGCAACCCGTAGGAAAACCACTGCAGAAATACAAATCGGAATGCCGACATGGCTCTGCTTATACGATCATCAAATCGGAGTATACCGGTATTTCGTCCGAGACTTTATATTTTGTGCCTCTGGGGAAAAATTATGAATGCTGGCATGTAAAAGTCACAAATCAAAGTGACAAAAAAAGATCACTTCGTGCTTTTACCTATGTTGAGTTTGCCAGCAACTGGAATGCCTGGGATGATATGAACAATTTGCAATATGCTCAATACATAATTAAAACAAGCTTTATTGATGGCATCATTGATCATGGTTCCAATGTTTTTATTCCACCACAGCCAGAAAACTTTGAGGAAAAGGACCAGGGAAGACATTCGTTCATTGGCATTGCAGGAGCAAAAGTCACAGGGTATGATACCGATCGTGAAAAATTTCTCGGTTCCTATCGCAGCTATGCAAATCCAATCGTAGTAGAAAAAGGACAATGTGGTAACTCATTGGCTGAAGGAGATAACGGATGCGGAAGTCTGCAGGCAGATATTGAACTAAATCCGGGAGAGACCAAAGAGTTTACAGTCGTGTTAGGTATTGGTGAAGCCGGAAAAGAAGGAAAGGAAGCAGTAGATACCTATCGGAACAAAAAGGCCGTTCAAATTGCCTTTACTGAATTAAAGAACTACTGGCATACGCGTATCGAAGGTCTTTCCGCACACACCCCCGATCCTGATTTCAATAGCATGATCAATATGTGGAATCCTTTCAACAACCTGATCACTTATGCATGGTCAAGAGCTGCCAGCCTGATTTACAGCGGCGAACGCGACGGTCTGGGTTACCGGGATACCGTGCAGGATATGATCGGAGTGTTGCACAACATACCGGAAGAAGCAGGGGAAAGACTTGAATTGATGATTACCGGACAGGCATCAACAGGAGGAGCCATGCCTGTAGTAAAACCTTTTGCTCATAAGCCCGGAAAAGAAAAACCTCCCGAAGAAACAGAATACCGGTCTGACGACTGTCTCTGGCTGTTTAATACCGTTCCGGCTTATGTAAAAGAAACAGGAGACATTGACTTTTACAATAAGGTTTTGCCTTATGCTGATAAAGGAGAAAACACCATTTTAGGTCATTTGCGGCGCGCCATTGAATTCAACCTGGAACGCTCAGGCACACATGGCCTGCCTTGCGGGCTGGCTGCCGACTGGAACGATTGCCTGCAACTTGGGCAAAAAGGAGAAACTGTTTTCGTAACCTTCCAGCTTCGTTATGCATTAAAAACTTATATTGAGATCAATGAAGTCCTTAAAAATCAGGATGAAATAAACTGGGCAACAGAACATCTTAAAGAGCTGGATATAAACATTGAAAAATATGCATGGGATGGTGACTGGTATCTCAGAGCCTACAGGCATGACGGACTGAAATTCGGATCCCGGGAAAATGAAGAAGGCAGTATCTTCCTGAATCCGCAAAGCTGGGCAGTATTGAGTGAACATGCTACAGTAGACCGTGCGCAACAGGTAATGGACCAGGTAGACAAATACCTGACCACAGAGTATGGCATTGCACTGCTTGATCCGCCCTATGAAAAAACAGACCATTCGGTAGTGAAGGCTCCGCTTTTCAACAAGGGAATGAAAGAAAATGCTGCCATATTCTGTCATACCCAGGGTTGGGCAGTTATGGCACAGGCTATGTTAGGTAATGGAAATAAGGCATATAGCTATTACAGGTCTTACCTGCCCTCTGCGTACAATACAAAAGCAGAAATCCGGGAAACGGAACCCTATGTATATGCACAGACTACCAACAGCAAGTACAACATGCGGTTCGGAGCATCACGAAATCCCTGGTTAAGCGGCACTGCTAGCTGGGCGTATTATGCCGCAACACAGTACATTCTGGGTATCCGGCCCGATTACGACGGACTGATCATCGATCCCTGCATTCCTTCCGACTGGAAAGAATTTACTGCAGAACGCATATTCCGGGGAAAAAAACTGAGTATTATTGTTAAAAATCCTCAAGGAGTACAAAAGGGTGTGAAAAACATGGAAATAAATGGGAATTCGATTAAGGGAAACAAAGTCAAAACGTGTATATTGAATAAGCATAATCAGGTAAGAGTGATTATGGGTTAGACAATTGCGTTTGTAAAACTAAAAGGCGGCTCATGGGGCCGCCTTTTGCATTTGAAAACCTGCGCTGGATGATAATCCATATTCCTATTCCTTCTGTTTTTTAGAGAATAGTAAAAAATCATTCAAAACGATTTCGGTAGTATACCTTGTTTGTCCTTCCTTTTCGTACTGACGGTAAACCAGCTTCCCTTCCAAAGCTACTTCGGTTCCCTTTTTCAGAAATTTTTCCGTGATTTCGGCAAGTTTACCCCATGCAATTACATTGTGCCACTGGGTATCTTTAACACGCTCACCTTTGTTGTTCAAATAGCTTTGTGAAGTGGCCACTGAAAATTTTGCCAGTTTGCGATCATTTTCAAAGCTTATTACTTCCGGATCCATCCCCAGGTTTCCGATTAACTGTACTCTGTTCCTTAAATCTTTCATAAGTCTAAAATTTTAGTTTAAAATACTGATATTCTATTGTTTAACTATTTCATCAATGGTAATGGTTTATGTTGCCTCACACTGTATTCTGTTTCTTATTGTGTTCGGCGAGCCCTCATCATATACTCATTATGTTTCAGAACAATTCATATATAGCTTGTTGTTTTTGTGCTTTTAACCGATCCTGTTTATGATGAGGGGTTCATAAGTTTAAAATTTTA
>Ga0307432_1001583_pt1 | contig 13530 bp, 15 predicted proteins | sample SalMarWE160150MG_FD_202158 | JGI IMG/M metagenome (GOLD analysis project Ga0307432, IMG submission 202158) | Salt marsh sediment microbial communities from the Plum Island Ecosystem LTER, Massachusetts, United States - WE1603-150 | ecosystem: Environmental > Aquatic > Marine > Intertidal zone >...
TATATGCTCATTTGTTCTCAGTGCGGCGCAAAAGGGTGTGGGTACGATACGCTCAAGGAACGGCGATGGAAGCACGTACCTTTGTGGGGGATTCCCATCCTGCTGATCTATAAGCGCCGAAGGCTTACGTTCGCCGCCTGCGGCTTCAAGGTAGAGTCGATCCCGTGGACACAAGGAAAAAGCCTCTTTCTTCTCCTCTAACCGTGTTCTTGGCCACCTGGGTTCGGGAAGTGGGCTGGCAGGTGGTTGGTCGATTGTTTGGGTTTCGCTGGAATACCGTTCGAAAGGCGGTCAACGACGTTTTTGACTACGGACTGAAGCACCGGGATATGGGCACTGTCCTGTACATCTGTATTGACGAGATCTCTCGCAAAAAAGGCCATATCTGCCGCATCCAGGTCTACGACCTCATTGAAAAACGCCTCTTGTGGTCCGGGGAAGATCGAACTGCTGAGACTCTGGAGGCCTTCTGTGATGAACTGGGAAAAGAGCACTGTAAGCACATGGAGGCTGTCTGTTGTGACATGTGGGCTCCTTAGGTGGATGTGATCAAAGCACGCTTTTCCAATGCCCTGCTTGTCTTTGACAAATTTCATATTGTACGACACCTCATGGCTGCTGTGGACACCGTTCGCAAAGAAGAAGCCCGGGAACTTAAAGCACAGGATCCCGACGTGCTGAAGAAAACCCGCTACATTTGGCTGAAGAACCCGTGGAACCTTACCGACCAACAAAAGCTCAGGCTGAGTTATCTGGAAAAGCTCAACCTTAAAATTAATCGGGCCTACCTGCTTAAGGAAGCATTTCGCAGGTTCTGGGACTATACCTATCCTGTATGGGCCAAAAAATACCTCAATCAGTGGTTCTGGTGGGCTACACACTCCAAGTTAGAGCCTATGCGAAATTTCACTTGGATGATCCACCGCCACTAAGAAGACATCCTCAACTATGTTAAGGTTCCAATCGATAATGGTGCAGTGGAAGCACTCAACAACAAGGCCAAGGCCATCAGTTATAGGGCCTTCGGTTATCGCACCGCAGATACCTTTAAACTCGCTCTTTATCATGGCCTGGGGAAGCTCCCCATGCTAAAATTAACCCACAAATTCTTGTGAGGAGCCTCTATTATAAACGGTTCACTTATAATTCTTAACTGACAAATTTACATAAAAACTTGACAGTACCTAAAGGATCGTCTATCAAACTTCTTGATGAGCTTTACAAGATCGACTCTCTATTCATCGACAATGCCCCAGTTATTTACGGGCTGACCTTTCTTAATTAAATTGGCTAAAGAGCCCTCTTTATCAGAAAGGAAAAAACTATGTCAGTTTTTGACCATATGCTTATGGGAGAGGAAGGTTTAAACGAAATTTACTCTTGGGTAGATAATTTTGTTAGAGATAACAGTAAAATTGCGGATAAAATAATCCTTGGCAAATCCGAGGACGGCAAATGGGATGTGCCAGCGGTTGTTCTAACCAATAAGTCTATTAAGGATGAGGAAAAACAGATTGCGATTGTAACTCTTGCCCGACATGGGCAGGAAAGGGGCGCCAGAGTTGTTGGCCCTGAAATATTGCATTATTTGGCCAGTGACGATGCCGCCGAGACCAGAGATAAACAAACGGTTGTTGTGGTTCCCATTGTTAATCCAATTGGAGTAGTTTTGGATAAATTTCACTCGACATTATACGGGATCACCGATCACGAAAAAGCGATTTTCGGGAAACTCTGCTCTTCGTATACACCAGACATGATGATTGATTATCACAGTATCGGTAAGTCAGAGCCGACAAGATACGACCGGGGTGACGCGGAAATCATCATTCCGGCAAATAGCAGCAAATGGGGCGCTGATGAACAGATTTATCAGTACGTGGCCAATAAGGTGATGGAAGCGGCTGCTGCGAAAGGATGGCCCTATGAAATACATACCCTGGAAGATTTGAGCTTTTATTATTTTGTAGAAGCGAATACCGGCAGGCTCCCCCATAAATATCTGGAGGAGAAGGTGTTTTTGCTTCATATTCAAAATACTTATGAGCACTATGATTTCCTCCCAAAAAAGATTGGCTATACGAACTATACTAATGGCCCGGCATACCAGAAATGGCATACATTGGTTTTTGGGATGGAAACAAACCACTGGAGCATAAAGGTTGAAGACGGTCTGGCCGAGAGCGGAGCGATTCCCTGTCAGGCGCTGTTGAATATGGGCAATAACAGGTTCCCCTGGGAAAAAGATCCCGGTTATCCGACAAATATTTTGGTTGGAGATTTTAGAATCTCCATCAGACCTTCGGGAAAAAACCCAGGAGAACGAAGGATCTCGAGGGAGAAGGTCTGGAACGAGCGGCATAATTTTGACATCCTGAAGCGGGAAATGCTTGATGATCGCGAAGTGACGTTGGCTGAAGTGGGCTATTTGGGGGGAAATGTTCCGCTGGATTTCGATCTTTGCCTGCGCATGAGACAGGACGTGATTAAAAGGGTCTTGGTAGAGGAGCAGGAAACAAAATTTGAGACATTTAAGGATAACTGCTCAACCTTTGTTTCAATACCGATTTCATTAAAGAACGCGGGCAAATTGAAAATTAAAATTATCCATGGACTTTATAGAAGAAACGGCTAAATGTCTGTGTTTGTCACATTGGCTGGCTATACTCCTATAAACCGGAAAAAGTGTCATCTGTTTTTCAGGTTTGTTGCCAATCGATCCGAGAAGGCCAGCACCATCATCACGTCAAACAAAGCCTTCTCTGACGGTACAGAATTTTTCTATGACTCGGTGATAGTGACAGCGATCCTGGATCGTTTACTCCATCATAGCACGCTCATTAATATCCGGGGCAACAGTTACAGACTGATGGAAAAAAGGCTGACGAGCAGTTGAGCATGGATCAAAATACAGTGGAAAGAGGGTAACTTTTAAAAGAACGTTGACAGTAATTATAGTTATGGAGGTGATGCACATGAAAGGAAAACAGTTACTCACGATTATAGGGTTTGTTTTTATCATGTTCGCACTGGCTCTTATCAATTCCCAACCTGCGCAGGCACAAACAATAAATCTCAAATTCGCTCATATCTTTCCTCCGCCAAATCCACTTTCGCAGATATGCGAGGCTTTTCTCCAGGAACTTGAAGAGAAGACCGGTGGCCGGGTTACGTCTCGTTTCTTTGCGGGGGGCTCCCTTCTCAAACCCGACGGGATGTATAAAGGAATCGAGGTGGGTGTTGCCGATATGGGTTTTGCCAATGTTGAACACACGCCCGGTCGTTTTCCCGTCACCGAGGTCTGCGACCTGCCCCTGGGTTATCCAGACGGATGGGTCGCGAATATGGTGGTCGAAGATTTCTACAATAAATTCAAACCTAAAGAATTTGATAACGTAAAGCTCCTCTGGATGCATGCAAGCACACCCAATATTATGATCACCACAAAACCGGTTCGTAAGCTGGAGGACCTGAAAGGGATGACCATCAGGGCCCTGGGCCGGGTGGGGGATACGGTCAAGGCCCTGGGCGGATCACCAGCTCCTATGCCCATCATGGAGGTCTATGACGGTCTGGCCAAGGGCGTCATCCAGGGCGTGAACATTCCCTATGAAACCCTCAAGGCCTTCCGGTTTGCCGAGGTGGCAAAATACACCACCGTAACCTGGGAAGTGGGTAATCTGTATACGTTCTTTGTTGTTATGAACGCAAAAACCTATGCCAAGCTTACCGGAGAGGTTAAGGAGATCTTTGATAAACTTTGCGGAATGTATAAGGAAAGGATGGCCCTAGTCTGGAATTCGGTTGACTTCGACGGACTGGAATTCGGTCTTGCGAAGGGGGTTGAGATGATCCATCTGCCTGACAAGGAGCTGGCCAGATGGAAAAAAGCGACTGAACCGGTTATAGATGGCTACATCAAGGATATGACGTCCAAGGGCTTTTCAGAAGCAGAAGTCAGGGGCTGGATCTCCTATATTAAGGACCGCATCGACTTCTGGACCAAAAAACAGGTTCAATATCGGCTTAAATCCCCCACAGGTCCTCCGGAAATACGACCATAGGGCATAGAGAGGTTACTAAAAAAATAAGGCTTACAATCTACACGGGTACAGGGGATTTCTCCCGATGGTGGACCGTTTTGAGCGATATGTAACTCTTTTAAGCGACTGGCTTGCATGGATAGGGTTTGCGGCTCTCTTGCTGATGATGATCATTACCTGCGCTGACGTGATAGGGGCAAAGCTTTTTCTCCGCCCTGTCTTTGGGGCCATTGACATAGTGATACTCTCTCAGCAGGTTGCCATGGCGTTCGCAGTCAGCGCAGCCCTTATCTACGGCAGGCATGTTCAGGTTGAATTCTTCATGAATTTCCTTCCGGAACGTCTTCAGGCCCTGACGGATACGGTTGTGCATTTACTCTGCTTCGCGCTTTTTGCAGTGATTCTATGGCGTCTTATCCTTTACGGCTATATGTTGCAGGCCGGTGCAGAAACGAGTTCCACCGCGAGAATCCCCTTGTACCCATTTGCGTATGGCATTGCGTTTGCTTGCATCCCCATCTGTCTTGCCTTTATACTTGACGCTATAAAATCGATTCTCACGGTTGTTCACACATGAATCCTTCGACGGTTGGTATCTTAGGCATCGGATTGCTCCTGTTTCTGTTCCTGATTAGGATGCCGGTAGCCTTCGCAATGGCTCTTGTAGGCGTTTTGGGTTTCTCCTGTCTCGCCGGGCCTTGGCCGGCACTGGGACTTCTCTCGCAAGATGTCTTTGAAACCCTTTCATCGTATCCCCTTTCTGTTATCCCCATGTTTATTCTCATGGGTTCTTTTGCCTTTGCGTCAGGGATTAGTCATAGGCTGTACAAGACAACCTATGCCTGGTTCGGCTCGCTTCGCGGTGGGCTAACTATCGCGACTGTTATTGCCTGTGCGGGGTTCTCCGCGATCAGCGGATCGACCGCTGCCACCGCTGCCACCATGGGCAAGATCGCCCTTCCGGAGATGCGCAAATACGGTTACAAAGATACCCTTTCCACCGGAACAGTGGCCGCCGCCGGGACGCTTGGGATTCTCATTCCCCCCAGTACCATACTAATCGTCTATGGCATCATGATCGAAGAGTCTATTGGTAAGCTCTTTATCGCCGGCATTCTACCCGGCATCATACTAAGCCTGTTCTTTGTGGCCACAGTCGCCATACTCTGTTTCCGAAAACCCGAATTGGGCCCGCCCGGTGAGCCTACATCATTTAAGCATAAACTGCGTTCAACCTTGGGCATCATCGAGGCTGCAATACTCTTTGCCCTCACTATCGGCGGAATGTTTCTCGGCTGGTTTAGCCCTACCCAAGCGGGCGCCATTGGCGCTGGAGGAGCAGTGATTATAGGGCTCTTACGCGGCCAGTTATCCTGGAAAAACTTCATTGAGTCCGGAAAGGATGGACTGCTTACTTCCTGCATGGTCATGTTCATTATTACAGGCGCGACGGTATTTGGTCATTTTATGGCTATTTCAAATATTCCTTTCATCCTTGCCGATTGGACAGCCGGGCTTCCGGTTTCTCCAATACTTGTTATGGCAGTCATTATCTTTATGTATTTCATCGGGGGCTTCTTTATGGATTCCATGGCCCTTGTCGTGGTTACCATTCCCATCTTCTTTCCTGTCGTACAGGAACTGGGTTTTGATCCGATATGGTTCGGGGTCATAGTAGTCCTGGTTGCTGAGATGGGTGTCATTACACCACCCGTTGGCGTTAATGTCTTCGTTATTAAGGGGATTGCGCCTGATATCCCACTTGGCACTATCTTTCGTGGAATCTTCCCTTTTCTATGGGCAATTATCTTATTGACTATCCTTCTCATGATATTTCCTGAGATCGCCACCTTTCTCCCGAGTCTTCTCGAATCCTGAGCATCACGCTCTAAAGAACGGTTGTGGAAAGCAGGAAAAGACCTGCTGAACATGCCTCTATCATGGCATCATTCCCTGTCTTGATAAACCGCACAGGCAGTCTGATTCAGCGTTTTTGAGGCCGTTTTCCCCTTGACACACGAGGGCAATTTCCCTATGCTTCTTGCCACCAACAGCGAAACCTTATTATTTTTTGCTGTCCCGTTGCACCCGGTAGATGTTCAAAGGATAGAGAAGCCTTTGAAAAGCTGCATTGTGTTTTAAGCGTGTTAAATAAATCTATCAAATCAATAAATAACAGAAGGGGAGTTGCAATCCATGAAAGAGATAAAGAATGTCGCCGTACTCGGGGCCGGGGCCATGGGGGCCCAGATAGCTGCCCTGGCAGCAGAGGCCGGGTATACGGTCAAGGTCAGGGACATTGAGGAAAAATTCCTCGAGAGAGGCCGCCAGCTCATCGAGGAGATGTACGATAAGAGGATAAAGAGGGGTAAGCTTTCCGAAACCGATAAAAAGGCAAACTTGGGCCGTCTGAGCTTCCTCATCGACCTTAAAGAGGCGGTTAAGGATGCCGACATTATCATCGAGGCCGTGCCGGAGATTATGGACCTGAAGAAACGCGTCCTGAAAGAGGTATCGGCATTGTGCCCGGCGGATGCCGTATTTGCCACCAATACCTCATCGTTGAGCATCGCGGAAATCGCTACCGTGGCTAAAAGACCGGAGATGGTGGTGGGCACGCACTACTTCAACCCCCCAAGCCGCATGACCCTGCTTGAAATCGTACATGGCGACCATACCGGAGAAGATGCTATCGAGATAGCCGAGCGTGTCGCCAAAGCCATGGGTAGAGTCGTCGTGCACGTGAAAGATGTGCCCGGCTTCATCGCCAACCGCATCTTCTGCATCATGTGCAACGAGGCCGACTGGGCCCTGGCCAAGAAAGAGGCTAACAGCGCCTTTGAGATAGACTCCGCGATAAAGTACAAGCTGGGGCTGCCTATGGGCATGCTGGAGCTCCAGGACATCCTGGGCGGCGGCTCCATCGATACGCAGTACCACGTTATGGAGTATTTCGGCGCCATGCTGGGCAAAAGCTACGGGCCGGCCCCTATCCTGGAGAAGCTTTTCAAGTCAAAAAACTTCGGCAAAAAAACAGGGAAGGGGTACTACGACTGGTCCTCGGGGCAGACCAACGAAATCCCTATGAATGCCGGATTCGGGTTCGACCCCATCAGGGTGCTGGCGCCGGCGGTCAATGCCGCCGCTACCCTTCTTGAGACAGGGGCCACGACCAGAGAAGAGATCGACATCGCTGTGCTCCTCGGCCTGAACTACCCGCGTGGCGTGCTCAGGATGGCCGACAGCGTCGGCCTGGATACTATCGTGGCTGAGCTTGACCTTCTCAAGAAGAAATATCGCACGGCAAGATACAAAGCCTCTCCGGTGCTGACCAAACTGGTCAAGCAAGGCAAGCTGGGCAGGAGAACCGGGGAGGGATTCTACCGTTACGGTCCTGGCGAGTATGAATTCGTCAAACTCGAGATGATAAAAGAGACCAGGGCGGCCCGGCTTATCTTGAACCGTCCCAACCGCGCCAACGCCTTTAACGCCGACTTTATGACGGAGATAAACAAGGCCTTAACCGAACTCGAGGCAAACGATGACGTCCGCTGCATCGTTGTCACCGGGGCCGGGGCGAATTTTTGCGGCGGCGCCGATGTCTCGGCCTTCGCCACCGGACAGGTGGATGACGCCTTACGATTCAGCGAGGCGCCTCACGATGTCTTTACCAGGTTTGAGACCTGCTCCAAACCGGTCATCGCGGCCATCAACGGCCCGGCCATCGGCGGCGGCCTTGAGCTGGCACTGGCATGCGATATCAGGATAATGAATACCAGGGCCCAGCTGCGTCTCCCTGAACTGACCCTGGGGCTGCTGCCTGGGGCCGGGGCGACACAGCGCGTCGGGAGGCTTATCGGCTGGGGGCGTGCCAGGGAGATGATTCTGCTGTCGGAGCCGGTAATGGCGGATAAGGCCCTGGCCTGGGGCCTGGTCAACGTAACGGCCGAGCCTGATACGTTCAAGGCAGTGGTGGATGATATCGCTAAGAGGCTGGCTGACGGCGCGCCGCTGGCGCAGAAGCTGGCTAAGGCCCTGATGTACTACGGGGCCCAAGCAGACCAGAGGACAGCATTGTTCCTCGAAGCATCTGTGTCTGGGGACATTGCCCTTACCACGGACCTGAATGAGGGCATTACCGCTATGTCGTACCGCCGACAGCCGAGGTTTACCGGAAAATAAAGAATCCATGACCGGATGACGTGGCTTTGTTTGAAGCCCTTAGAAGGGGGCCAAACATGTACCCTCAGACCATGGGTACACAGGGCGATTTGCTTTTTCTCGTTGCGCGTTTACAGAAATGTAAAAATCGTATGATAAAAATCGTATCAATCATCTATAGATAAGTGCCATCGAAAGCCATTTGAAATCGGCCCTCATCAGGAGCACGTAATCCTGCTGTGGGCTTTTCTTTTGAGTATCCCTTTCTTAGAAAGACACTATGGAATGCCTCAAAAGCTCAAGGCAATGAAGGGAAAGGGAGGACCCTTTTTGCTTTCATTGGTGGCGATTGTATTATACAAAGCATCGGCATCCATTCTTGATGAAATCGTAAAAAGTCTTTTCACCTGTCATTGCGAGGAGCAGAGCGGTTGCGAGGCATAGCCGAAGCAAACTCGGAGCCCCGCCTGCGGCGGGGTTCATAAAAGGCAAGGTTAATGAGCAAACCTCAGAGAAAAGGAGATTCCTCGCTAAGCTCGGAACAGGCTCCGCAATCTCGTAAATTCAAGTAGTTACATTGAAGGAGATTGCTTCGCTCCGCTCGCAATGACACTAATGTCGACTGTTTACGAGACCATCATTCTTAGATGCTCATGTTTTATTTCGCAAAGCCACAGGTTGGCGCAGGGTCGTTGTGTATGGAGAAGATAAAGAACCTCAACTCTTCCTATGGGTATGTTATTGCCGCTTCTTGCTTTGGCATCCAGGCGATCGGTGTGGGCACGTATGTATGCTATGGGGTATTCTTTAATCCATTGATCTCTGAGTTCGGCTGGTCACGGGCGGCTATCTCCGGAGCCTCTTCTGTGGCCTTTTTCCTTATGGGCCTGTTCGGGATCCTCGTAGGCAGGCTCAACGACAGAATAGGGCCAAGGAATGTAATGGCCATCACCGGTTTCTTGTTCGGGCTGGGTCATGTGCTCATGTCCGGGCTTGGAGCCGTCTGGCAGTTATATCTTTTCTACGGCGTCATTGTCGGCATGGGCTTGAGTTCTGTTGATGTGATCGCCCTCAGCACGATAGCGCGGTGGTTTGTCAGGCAAAGGGGAATCATGACCGGCATTGTTAAAATCGGTACCGGCGCCGGTCAATTCATCATTCCCCTTGTGGCGAGCATGCTCATCACCAGCTACGGATGGCGGACCTCCTACATCATCATCGGTGCGGCGGTGCTCCTCCTACTTGTCTCAATCGCTCAACTGCTCAGAGGTGATCCGGGCCGGACTGCTCCATTGCGCGATTATGACAAGGAACCAGGGGATAAACCGGATTTCGTTGGTGGAGGTTTTTCCCTCAGCGAAACAATCCGCAGCAGACAGTTCTGGATGATCTGCTCGGTCAACCTGAGCATCGTCTTTTGCCTCATGACGATCATGGTGCACATTGTCCCCCATGCCCAGGACATGAGTGTTTCCGCAACCAGGGCTGCAGGTGTTCTCGCTACGATCGGCGGCGTGAGCATGGTAGGCAGGCTTATCACCGGAATTGCCATTGACCGAATCGGCAGCAAAAAGGCAATGATTGTCTGCTGTGTCCTGCTGACTGCCGGGCTTCTGTGGCTGCAAACGGCCAACAAACTGTGGATGCTCTACCTTTTTGCCGTGATCTACGGCACTGCCCACGGCGGATACTTCACCACTATTTCGCCCATCGTTGCCGAGTTTTTCGGGATACAGGCCCATGGTGTCCTGTTCGGCATCATTGCATTCTGCGGCACTGTTGGCGGCGCTCTTGGCCCTATTCTGGCAGGATATGTTTTCGATGTCACTGCTCGCTATAGCCAGGCGTTCTGGGTCTGTGCCTTGATGAGTGTCCTGGGTCTGGTGCTCTTGCTAGCACTGAAACCCGTAGAGGACAGAGTGCCCAGGAATCGGCAGTTTACGCGATAGCCCCGTTTCTGGTCAGTCATTTCAAGGTTCGAAGGCGGGGGTTTCCACCGTCCCCGATAGACACACGAAAGGATACAATAGGTTGCCATGCAACACGTGTATGTTTTTATAACCCTTGCCATCGCTCTTGGTCTTTTTGTCTGGGGACGCATCCGGCACGATTTTGTGGCGCTTATTGCCCTGTTTGCCCTGGTGGTGATGAGAGTAGTCCCCCCGGCAGAGGCCTTTACCGGCTTTGGTCATCCGGCTGTCATCACGGTGGCTGCAGTGCTGGTGATCGGTAAAGCGCTTGAACATTCAGGTTTGATTGATGTGCTGGGGAAATGGATCTCAAAGTTCGACTATGGACTGAGCCTCCAAATCCTTATCCTTTCCCTGCTGGTTGCCCTGGCATCGGCCTTCATGAATAATGTAGGCGCTCTGGCCATTGTAATGCCCGTGGCCCTTCACATGGCAAAAAAGAGCGGCAACCCGCCTTCTTCCATTCTGATGCCTGTTGGTTTTGCATCGCTTTTGGGAGGCATGGTCACCCTGATCGGTACGCCGCCCAACATCATCATTGCCACGTTAAGGGCCGATGAAACGGGCGAAGCTTTCGGCATGTTTGCTTTTGCACCGGTTGGTGTGGGATTAAGCCTTGTGGGCATTTTGTTCATAAGCCTGCTCGGCTGGCGGCTGTTGCCGACAAGGAAAACAGCAAGGTCTGAATCGGGGTTATTCAGCATTGATGATTATATTACGGAGGTTAGGGTTGGCAAGGGTCCTAAAATTCCGGGTTTAAGCATCGGTGAGTTAAAGTGTCTGTCCAAAGCCGATGTTCAGATCCTGGGGCTGGTCCGCAAGAACAAGCGGATCCATGCCCCCGATGAAGAAGAGGTACTGATCGTACATGATATCATCATCCTCGAATGCGATACCGAAGCCCTGAAAGCCTTTGTTGATGATACCGGCCTGGAACTTGTGGGTCACAAGAGGTTCCGGAAGGATGCGGTTGGCTCCAAAAACATTGCCATCAATGAAGCCATCGTGATGGCCGATTCGCCCCTGATCGGGCAAACCACGTCGGGCTTGAGGATGCGGAGCCGTTACGGCGTTAACCTGCTGGCCGTTTCGCGCAGGGGGAAGAGCATACACCGGAGGCTTGACCATGTACTATTCATGACAGGGGATGTATTGATGCTTCAGGGTCGCGCCCATATGCTGAACGATTCCATTACTTCCATGGGTTGCCTTCCCCTTGTGCAGCGCGGAGTCAGGATCGGTTACGAGAAAAAGATCGCCCTGAGCCTTGCCTTGTTTATCGCTTCGATTATTATGGTTATTGCGGGTTTGCTCCCCGTGCATATTGCATTCCCTATGGCTGCAGTGGGCATGGTTCTATCGGGTGTCTTGCCTTTAAAAGACGTGTACCATGGCATCGACTGGCCAATAATCGTGCTTCTGGGAGCCATGCTGCCCGCCGGCGGAGCGCTTGAAACATCCGGCGGGGCCGCGCTCCTGGCAGACCAGATCCTTCGTATTGTTGATCATATCCCGGCATGGGCCATCCTGACCATCCTGATTACAGCAACCATGCTCCTTTCAGGGGTTATCAACAATGCCGCCACAGCGGTGCTTATGGCCCCAATCGGAATAGGTATCGCCAGGGGCATGGGTTATTCCGTGGATCCCTTCCTTATGGCCATTGCCGTAGGATCATCGGCTGCCTTCCTCACCCCGATAGGGCATCAATCAAACACCCTGGTGATGGGACCGGGAGGGTACCGATTCGACGACTACCTTCGTTTGGGATCTGTCGTAAGCGTGCTGATTATTGCGGCAGCAGTCCCCTTAATTGTATACGTTTGGCCGGTGTAGTATTGATTTTTATTCCAGTCAGGGGATATGTCCTGATTTCGGATTGCATGACCATGGTGCAGGGCCCAATGAGGGTGCTACAAGCCATGAAAGGGAAGGCCGGATCGTGCTCAAGGCGAGCGGGGAAAGACAAAAATCCACCGTCAACATTGCGGCTATGACGCATTGAAATGATTCGATGAACATAGACAAATCGCTCAGGCTCATGGAGGTGAACGGATACCTGGACGAGAAAAAGGCCGACATGCTCAGCGAACTCGACAAATTTCTTTCTCTCACACCCGAACAGAAAAAGGTCTATTCCCTGATCAGGCGGTCCAATTCCATAAATTATCCCGTTGATATAGTCCTTGACGAGAGAGTAATGAAACAGGGACTGCCTGAAGTCGAGAAGCTGGAGCGGGGCGAGCCGGATGGGTTTAACCGCTACATCGAGACGCTCATGTCGTACATGATCCCCCAGCCTCAGACGGATGAAGAGTGGGATTGATCCAGCAATTCCGGCAAGATATCACCACTTCGGCGGGCGTACAAAGGCATTTATAGAGACCCTGAAAGCCAGGAAGGGTGGATACGTGACGGCGGCAAAGCTCGTCTTTTCGTATTGCACCAGATGCTTGCTGAGTTGACATGAGCCAGGAGCAGGCTTGAGGCATTTATTTACGTACTTATCCCCATCCCGCTTCATTATTGCCGTCCTAATTTATTCAACATAGTCAACAGCATCCCAGATTTCCAACCAGCAAGAAGCTGCCCGATGCTACGGTTGAAAGATAGGTTATTCTGCTATTTGTAACGCTTCTTCCGCTTCGCGAGGCAGTGGGATGAGAACAAAGTAGGACTGAGGGTAAAGATAATCTTCGCCGGATTCATCAACGACTCGGAGATATCCTTCCTTTTCTGCATCGTCATCCGGCAGTACCTGATAAATCTTGCGCTTTTCTAAATCCTCACAGTCCTTATTCTCAACGCAAATTGCAAATTTATGATTTTCCTTTGTTTTTGCCATAAGTTAATCCAAAAACCGTTTGATTTTCATTTTCTTCCTACCGATACCGTGAGCTTCATACCAGTGCACCTCGGCATTGCGTATTCGTCCGCTTTGAAGTCGAACCCTGGCTATCCCCTTGAGCTTACGCCACCGTCCGGGACCAAACTGCTTCTGAATTCGCATTATATCCCGGATCCTACCGCCGATGGCTAAGATTCCAACATCCTCAATATCGCCAATTATTTCAAAATGCATAAAGGATTTTATCAACTTGGCTGTCTTTTATCAACAACGCTTAATTGCTACCCGAAAAAACTTCAGCATTTCTTGCCATACATGGTGTTTTTCAGATTCCCCAGCAGGTTAGTCCCTTAGTTCATACCTTCGATTACGTATTTATTGACTCGCGACTAAGTGCTAAGTGAGCAATTGCAAAGTCCATATTCAAAAACATGCGTTTTAGTATTTCCGAATAGAAGCACTTGGCCTGTAACCATCGATATTATAAAGTCGATTGCCAATGCCGCAG